>Ga0155612_136_pt1 | contig 11881 bp, 12 predicted proteins | sample RifCSPhighO2_12_FD_107269 | JGI IMG/M metagenome (GOLD analysis project Ga0155612, IMG submission 107269) | Coxiella sp. RIFCSPHIGHO2_12_FULL_44_14 | reverse complement strand
CGGGTTAAGGCACGCGAAGACAATAGGCCACCGGATTTTATTCGTCTGATTCGGGCGTGGGGTGGTGTCACCATTATCTATCGTCGCACTATGCAAGAATCTCCGGCTTATAAGCGTAATCATGAAGAAGTCATGAAAGCATTGGAAGAAGGCGTTTATTACGCGCAGGGATTGGAACCTAAAGCAGTGCGTTTAGACACTGTGGGACATGTAGCAGGGCTTGTTTGTCGTGCGCGTGTGCTAGACGAAGAAGGCGTGTGGATGACGACCGATGAAGACAAGCTGTTACCAGTGCGGTCTATTTTTGTAGCGACAGGCGCCACACCTAATATTGCTTACGAATATGAACATCGTGGTACTTTTCTCAGGGATTCCACTCAGTATCGACGATTTGATTTGGAAAATAATCATCTGGTCGAAGTTAAAACTTCAGGTCATTGTAAAATAGAAGATTTTGGACCTTTTACTAGCTATACCGACGCTGACCGTCATCGTGTCAGTTTTTTGGGAGATACTCATCCTATTTTTCACGGTAGCGTAGTCAAGGCCATTGCTTCGGGTAAACGTATTTATCCTAAAATTACTGCCGCCTTGTTGAAGGAGAACCCTGCTGCACGAGGTGATTTTGAGGAATACCAACGTTTCAGGCAACAAATGATTAGCCTGTTTCGCAGCGAAGTCGTGTCAGTTGTGCATCATGCCCCCAATAGAGTGGAATTGAAAGTACGTGCCCCCATTGCCGCACAAAATTTTCGGCCTGGACAGTTTTACCGGCTACAAAATTACGAAAGTTTAGCTCCTTTACTGGGCCATACTCGGTTGCAAACAGAAGCGATGGCTATGATTGCTGTAGCACATGCCGATGAACCGGATATGCTGTCATTTATGGTATTGGGACGTGGTGCAAGCTCTCGCCTAGTAGCCACGTTTCGTCCAGGGCAGCCTATTGCTGTCATGGGTCCCACTGGGTGTCGGGATTCCGTTCCTGAAGGAGAGGGGCAAACCATTATGATCATCGGTGGATCAATGGCTGGAGCCTACATACGTTCCATGGGGCCTGCATTACGGGAAAAAGGGCATCGTGTATTTTATGTAGCTTGCTTGGAAACCCTGGCTGAATTGTATTGCCGTAACGAATTAGAAGCAGCTGCTGATGTGGTGTTGTGGCTGACGGAAAAGGGGAAGGAACTCGTGTTACCTGAACGTCCACAAGATATGTCTGCGAGTGGTGAATTGATTACTGTATTACGTCGGTATGCTTTGGGTGAGCCTTTATCTTGTACTCGACCCGGTTTTATTACATTGCAGGAGATCCGGCGAGTCATTGTCATCGGATCAACCCACCTGATTCGGCGAGTACAACAGGCGCGAACCAGTCTTTTACGGGATTTTTTTGCACAAGATACGCAATTTGTGGCATCGGTCTATGGTCCTATGCAATGTATGATGAAAGGGGTCTGTGCACAGTGTTTGCAGTGGCAAATAGACCCAGTCACGGGTCGTCGCACCAAAGCGGTTTATGCTTGTTCTTGGCAGCATCAACCGATGGAAAAGATCGACATTCAGAATATTGATGAACGTTTGTCGCAAAACAGCATGCAAGAAACTTTGACGGACTTATGGCTAAGTTATTTGGTTGCCACCCATTCTTCCTCCCTTTTGCAATGCTAGAGGTACTTTGGCATAATCGTTGGCATAAAACACTGAGAGGAAAAAGCTGCTATGTATAAGCAAATCTCACATACGGAAGCAGAGCAATTGATCGCTGAAAGAAAGATCATTATTGCTGACGTGCGAGATCAGGAAAGCTATTCTGAGGGGCATATTACGCATGCCATTCATTTATCGATGAGTGCATTGAAAGAGTATTGTGAACAAGCCGATAAAAGTAAGCCCATACTGTTGTATTGCTATCATGGGATCAGCAGTCAGTCAGTTGCGCAACATTTAGTAGAGCAAGGATTTTTGGAAGTGTACAGTTTAGTCGGTGGGTTTGAAACTTGGAAGGCGCACCATCCGACATCGATTACTAACAAATAATATGTTCATAACATCCACTGTGTTGCAGGATGCCGCGCTTGAGCGCGTCGCTGCTCTATTGCGAGCAGAGGATGCTGTGGTGATCGCTCATTATTATACAGCTCCTGAAATTCAACAATTGGCTGAAACAACGCGGGGATTTGTAGGAGATTCTTTAGCCATGGCACAATTTGGCGTGAACAGTACTGCGTCTACTCTCATTGTCGCGGGTGTTCGGTTTATGGGAGAAAGCGCAAAAATTTTAAATCCAGAAAAACGAGTGCTTATGCCCACGTTGCAGGCGACATGTTCACTGGATGAAGGTTGTCCCATAGAGGCTTTTGATCGATTTTGTGCACAATATCCGGAACGAACTGTCGTCGTGTATTGCAACACATCCGCTGCTGTAAAAGCCCGAGCAGATTGGATCGTGACTTCCTCTAACGCTCTGTCCATTGTAGATCATTTAGATTCTCAGGGAGAAAAGATAGTATGGGCGCCTGATCGGCATTTAGGACGCTATATTCAGAAAAAGACGAGCGCGGATATGATATTATGGCCAGGTGCGTGTATAGTCCATGAAGAATTTAAAGTCGAAGCGCTTAAAGCACTAAAACAGCAGTACCCCTCAGCGGCAGTGTTGGTACATCCGGAATCTCCGGAAGCGGTGATCGAGCAAGCCGATGTAGTGGGTTCTACTACTGAACTGCTGAAAGCGAGTCAGTGTTTAGGAAATGATGTATTTATCGTAGCCACCGATCGCGGCATTTTTTATAAAATGCAACAGGCTTCTCCTCACAAACAATTCCTGGAGGCTCCTACGGGGGGGATTGGTGCTACGTGTCGTAGCTGCGGGCATTGTCCATGGATGGCGATGAATACATTGATCCAGTTAGAAGAGTCTTTATTAACAGGTGCTAATGAAATTGAGTTGGATATGCATCTTTTAGAAAAAGCGCGGATTCCTTTGGAGCGAATGCTGCGGTTTTCACATGCTGTGCCGCTGACCCATTGAGAAAAAACTATGGCAGATGTGAATGAAATCGAACAATTGCGATGTAAAGTGGATTTACTCCAATTAAATAAAATTAAGTACCATATTTTTTTGTGTTGCGATCAAACGCAACCGAATTGTTGTCCAAAAGATATCGGATTGGTTTCATGGGATTATTTAAAGCGCCGTTTAGAGGAATTACAATTGACGGGTGAGGGAGGGGTGTATCGTACCCGAGCCAATTGTTTGCGCATTTGTTGCGGGGGTCCTATTGCTGTCGTTTATCCGGACGGCATTTGGTATCGTTCTTGTACGCCAGATGTCTTAGAGCGCATTATCCAAGAACATTTTATTGGCGGGAGTCCTGTCGAAGAATATAGGCTCTTTGGAAAAAAACACCCAGTAAAGTCACCGCATGCCAGAAATCATCGGTAATCTACGAAAATTAAAAAGTAAGGTGGATGCCTCGCTCCACTATTATTTATGTGTCGGTGACGCAGAAATTTCTTTACGAGAGCAATTAGGCCAGGTGCTGATTTTAACACATTCGGGCGGTATTTATTGCATTCAATGTGGTCGAAAAACCCGTCAAAGTTTTCAACAAGGTTTTTGTTATCCTTGTTTGCAACGTTGGTTGGAATGTGATTTATGTATTATTCATCCGGAAAAGTGTCATGTGATGCGAGGCACCTGTCCGATGGATGACTGGGCGCATGCACAATGTCATGCGAGCCATATCGTATATCTTGCTAATTCATCGGGTGTTAAAGTTGGGATTACTCGTGAAACGCAAGTTCCTACGCGTTGGATTGATCAAGGGGCAAAACAAGCCATTCCCATTTTTAAGGTAGCTAATCGCTATCAAGCAGGAATGATCGAAGTGGTTTTGAAAGCATTTGTATCGGATCGCACTCATTGGCGAAACTTATTGCTGAGAGAGGCGAATGATATTAATTTAATGGAAGTTCGTGATGCACTACTCCACACAGCTCAGTTGCAGCTAAACAAAGTCATTAGCACCTTTCTACCCACGGACATCATGGCTATCCAAGAGAGGGCCATGATGGTATTGAATTACCCTGTTTTACATTACCCTACTGTGATACACACTTTGTCGTTCGATAAAACACCCACCATCAGGGGAAAATTATTGGGCATCAAAGGGCAATATTTGATTTTTGATACCGGTGTCATGAACATTCGAAAGTTTGGTGGCTATGAAGTGACCTGTCAACTCACATAAGGATAGTGATGTTAAGACATTTTTTATCGAGCGAGTTCGATGTCATCGGGATGATTGGTGTGGCACTCATTTTAGTGGCTTATTTACTATTGCAAATTGATAAGCTTTCCCAAGATAGTATTTATTATTCTTTTTTAAATTTATTGGGTTCCGCGCTCATTTTAGTTTCTTTGTGTTTTACATTGAATATCCCTTCTCTGGTTATTGAAATTGCTTGGCTTATCATCAGCTTATTTGGGTTGATCAAGGCCATTTATTTTCGTGTCAAAAAAGGAGAGAGGTAGCTTTGCAGGCACCGCTCCAACCCTGAATAATCTAGTCGGTGGGAACAAAAAGCGATGTAATAATCTGGCCGAATGGCATAGATAGCAGGAAATCGGATGTGATACCGTTGATGAATAGTTCCTTCTTCATCCAGAATAGATTCATTCCACGACTTATCTGGTAACTTTTTATAAACGACCGTTCGAACCGATACCAGGTCACCAAAAGTGTCTACTATTTTTTTCGACATTGCTTGTATGGTTTGTAATTCATGGGGTGTGGGAGTCCATCCGGTGAATAATAACACGTGATGTTGAGTTCCTCTCAAAAACTCGAGGAGGCGTGACTGTGTATGGATAACGACATCCGAATAGTGCTCGCCGGGTTGAGGTGAGCGCGAGCTCACCGTAGAAAAATAATGGATAATGGGACTACGAGGGTAGTGTGTTGATAATTGAGAAATTTGAGTCGCGATTTTTTTGACGCACCAGGAACAACGTAGCAGCCATTGCAGAATTTTATTGCGAAGAGGGATGAATCTCGCATGACGGGTGAGCATGAGTTGAGTGAAGCGTTCGGTTTGTTTGACAATATGTTGATTGATGGGATACCTTTCTGTGTGGTAACTATCCAATAGAGAAGAGGGTGCTTTTCCTTGAATGACTAGCGCTAATTTCCAAGCCAGATTGTAAGCATCTTGCATACCGGTGTTCATACCCTGCCCACCTGCGGGTGAATGGATATGAGCGGCGTCTCCCGCCAAAAAAATAGATCCCTGTCGTAATTGTCTGACCAGTTTACTGTGGATCCAAAAGTGTGAGCACCAAAAAGATTGTATCCATTGAAAACGATGATGGGTGCGTTCATCAATGATGCGCTGAATTTCTTTGTCCGTTAATGCTTGGGTATGATCCTTGTTTTGAGTACCAATAACGCGAAAGCGATCCACTCCGATAGGAACAATGCCTAATAGGGTGTCTTGATTAAAAAAAACATTGATTTGATTTTGAGGTGATTGATGAGACAGCTTTACGTCCGCCAACAAGAATTGTTGTGGAAATTCATCGCCTTCAAATGGGATGTGCAGCTTTTCGCGTACGGTGCTATGTGCCCCATCCGCTGCGATAATCCAACGGGGAGTCCATGTTTCTAAACGAGCATCTGCGTGACGAATTTGCACTGACAGAGCGTCTGCTGTTTGCTGAATGTCGACCAATTCGGTAGCTCGTGCTATTTGTGCTCCCAACGTATGGAGATGATCCGCTAAAATATTTTCTGTTTCACTTTGTGGCAGCAATAGCATGAAAGGATAAAAAGGATCGACATTGGCCAGCGTCACATTGACAAAGTCGCGTCCATCGACGTAAAGCTGCAATTTTTCAGCTTTAATTCCCGCTTGCAAAAAACGATCCACAAGCCCCATTTCATCCAACAACTGTAGAGTGTGGGGCTGAATGGCAAGTGCATTGGAAGTTTGGGTGGGTTCAGGTTTTTTATCGATGATCCGAAATGCAACACCACGTTGTGCCAAAGCGCAAGCTAAAGTCAGTCCTGTCGGACCAGCGCCTACGATGAGGACAGCATTGGGATCGTGCATAGGTGATGTCGCTTTACAGTGGGGTGGGAATTTTCATTATTGTATCACCGTGCCAGGATGACAAGAACAGCTATCCATAGCCGCTCTCGTCAAACTGTCACTGTATGATGAAATGATAGGTAGAATGACCAAGAAAACCTATCCGTCAATCCAGACAAACAGTGTGAGAGATTGCTTATGCTATGAGGCTATCAACAGACCCTATAAGAAAAGTGCTAATAGGTCGTTGAGATAACGTTTACCACGAGCAGTCACTTTAAAATGTTTGTTTTGGATACGTAGTAATCCCTGATTTTTAGCTTGTTGTAGAGGATGGGTGAGTTTTTCAACAGTCAAACCCGTGCGCTTTGAAAATAAACTCAGAGGGATAGGTTTTTGCAAACGCAGTGCATTCATCATGAATTCCAGAGGCAATTCTTCGAAAGATAATTGTTGTTGACCCGCCTCAAACGTTGAGGTATTGAGATATTCTTTCGGATTTTTGATATTCCAGTGTCGGTAAATGATTCCTGTTTCATTCTCCGTCCACTTGCTGTGTGCGCCTGCGCCTAAACCCAGATAATCACCAAATTCCCAATAATTAAGATTATGCCGACAACGATAATGAGGCAGACTATAGGCTGATACTTCATAGTGTTGCAGGCCATGATTTTTAATACATGCTTTTCCTTGCATTTCTATTTTCCGCAAAATATCTTCTGTGGGTAATGGGGGTGGAAAGCGATAAAAAGAAGTGTGAGGTTCTAAAGTGAGATGGTACCATGATAAATGGGTGGGTTGAGTGTTTAATGCTGTTTGTAAATCCCACAATGCTTCGGAGATGGTTTGCTTGGGGAGCCCGTACATGATGTCAATATTGATGTTAGTGAATCCAACGGCTTGTGCTATTTCAATAGCCCGTTGTGCTTCTTGAGCGTCGTGAATACGGCCCAACGCTTTGAGTTTATCCGATTGAAAGCTTTGCACCCCCACAGATAATCGATTAATGCCGAGATCTCGGTAAGCTTTAAAGCGTTGCTGTTCTACGGTACCGGGATTGGCTTCCAGGGTTATCTCACAGTTTGGGCTGATGACTAAGGCTTCTTTAAGGGCATCTAATAATCTTTGATACGAATCCGCTGAAAATAAGCTGGGTGTCCCTCCGCCCAGAAAAATGGTATTGATTTGTCTGCCGTGAATTTTTGCTGATTGACTATGCAGTTCGGTGAGTATCGCGTTAATATAAGCGCGTTCAGGTAGTTCTCCGGTGAGGGCGTGCGAGTTAAAATCGCAATACGGACATTTACGCACACACCAAGGAAAATGGATGTAAAGGCTGAGAGGTATATTCCATAATGCATTTTTCATAAGGGTATTGTATGGTAAAAAAGCCACAATTGCTGCAAGCCACTGTGGTGGCACAAAGCCGGTTGTTTGAAATCGAGTGTCTCCATCTGAGATTCGATAATGGGCAAGAACGGCATTTTGAACGCATTGGCGGTCAGGAGAACGGTTCAGTGATGATTGTTCCCTTGTTGGATCAAGAAACGGTCTTGCTGGTGCGCGAATACGCAGCGGGGGTGGGGGATTACGTGTTGGGGTTTCCTAAAGGGGCTGTCGAAAAAGAAGAAGACTGGTTGAAAACAGCCGCACGCGAACTGCAAGAGGAAGTGGGTTATGGAGCACGGCGACTATCTCTGCTCACGCGCTTGAGCGCGTCTCCTGCTTATTTATGTTCCATGATGCGCGTCGTATTGGCGGAGGAATTGTACCCCCAAAAAGCTGAAGGAGATGAACCAGAACCTATGGAGGTGATCCCTTGGAAACTGCGTGATATCGATGCTTTATTGCATCACTCTGAATTTCATGAAGCGCGCAGTGTGGCCGCTTTGTGTTTATTGGAGAGGCAACGGCGTGACTCCTGAATATATAGAATTGCGTTTGAGCAGTTCTCTAAAATTTTGCGTGATTGCAGAAGGTCACGGAGATATTTATTCCCGCTTTGGTGAAACCAGCGAATGGGCGGGTGGCGGTGTGGTTGATTTTCAGGGTGAGGCGCTGCAGTATAATACCAAAGATTCTGTAGAGAATCCTGCATTTGTAGCCATAGGTGCTTTGGCAGAGAAAGATAACATCATTCGGTGGATTCAACAGAAGAGGAGAGCAATGTGAACAAGCACATCAAAGTAGCGGTATCAGGTGCTGCCGGGCAAATCGGCTATGCGTTTTTATTTCGCTTGGCTTCCGGACAAGCATTTGGTAGGGACGTCACTTTAGATTTGCATTTATTGGAGATAGAAGCCGCTTTACCTGCTTTGCAGGGTATTGTGATGGAACTGGAGGATTGTGCATTTCCTCTGTTGCGTCGAATCGTCATGACAGCCGATGTCAATCAAGCGTTTCAAAGCATTCAATGGGCGGTATTGATTGGTTCAGCTCCGCGTAAAGCAGGCATGGAGCGTTCGGATTTATTGAAAATAAATGGCAACATTTTTACGCAGCAAGGAAAAGCTATTAATGCGCACGCAGCAGAGGATGTCCGTGTATTGATAGTCGGTAATCCATGTAATACCAACGCACTCGTTGCTATGCACAATGCGCCCGATGTTCCACGAGAACGTTTTTATGCGATGACTCGATTAGATCAAAATCGAGCAATGACACAATTGGCCATTAAAGCGGGAGTTCCTGTGCAGGAAGTGAAAAATATGATCGTGTGGGGTAATCATTCTTCCACACAATATCCTGATTTTTATCATGCGATGATTCAGGGGAAGCCAGCGCCGGAGGTGATTAAAGACACGCCGTGGTTGACGAATGAATTTATTCCGCTCATTCAGCGCCGAGGAGCGACGGTTATTCAAGCGCGTGGGGCATCGTCTGCTGCTTCTGCCGCTAATGCGGCATTAGACAGTTTACATAGTCTGGTGCACGATACGTTGCAGGGTGAAAGTTATTCTGTCGCCTCTTGTTCGAAAGGCCAATATGACGTCGATCCTGGGTTAATTTTTTCATATCCTTCGCGTACGCAACAGGAGCATCTGACCGTTGTTGAAGGTATTCAGCACGGTGACTTTGCACAGCAACGATTAAAAATAACGTTGGATGAATTGCGTGACGAATATAATGCCGTTAAATCATTAGGGCTTATTGGACGTGATTAAGACTGTATTGGGTATGGAAACATCATGTGATGAAACAGCCGTTGCTATTTATGATGCTGAACGCGGATTATTAGCTCATCGTATCGATAGTCAAACAGCATTACATCAACAATACGGTGGGGTCGTGCCTGAATTAGCGTCGCGCGATCATATTCGCAAAACATTACCTCTCATTCAACAATGCATGCAAGAAGCATCCTTATCATCAAAAGATATTCATGGTATTGCTTATACGCAAGGTCCAGGGCTCATCGGTGCGTTGATGGTCGGTGCAGCGATTGCAAAAAGTTTAGCGTATACGTGGCAAATACCGAGTATTGGCGTACATCACATGGAATCGCATTTGTTGGCTGTGTGTTTAGAATCTGATTTTCCGGCTTTTCCGTTTCTCGCATTGTTGGTATCAGGTGGACATACGATGTTGATTCACGTCCGCGCTCGTGGCAATTATTTATTGCTGGGGGAAACGCTCGATGATGCAGCGGGTGAAGCATTCGATAAAACCGCAAAATTATTAGGGTTATCTTATCCTGGGGGTCCTGCATTAGCCGCGTTAGCGACTCACGGGCGTCCGAAGCGGTTTCATTTTCCACGGCCGATGCAACGTCGTGCGGATTTACATTTTAGTTTTAGTGGCTTAAAAACCCATGCGTTGCGCTGTGTTAAAACATCGGCGGATGATGAACAAACGCGCGCGGATATCGCCTATGCCTTCGAAGAAGCAGTAGTCGATACGCTTCTCCACAAATGTAGGCAAGCGCTGGAAAGAACAGGACTCAGGGCATTGGTCATAGTAGGGGGTGTGGCGGCCAATGAAAAATTGCGTACACGTGCCAAAGCGTATTTGGAAAGCCAAGGCGTGCGTGTGTATTATCCCAGATTCGAGTTTTGCACCGACAATGGTGCTATGGTGGCCTACAATGGGTGGTTGCGGTTATCAGCGGGTGAAAGGGAGGCTTTGGTTATTCACGTCCGAGCGCGTTGGCCTATGAATGAGTTGGTAGGATGATAATGGGAGATGATTTAATCCCTTTGGTTTGCAGGGAGAGCCCTTATTGTCATATCACTCGATTGGACAAATCTATGTTACATCACTAGAAGCAGTCTCAAAAATATGCTTTTGCGTTGATGCTTCATCCGTCATTGCGAGCCCCGCTTTGCGGGGCGTGGCAATCCAGAAAAATATTCATGTAAAATGATAGATCAACTATGTCTCTGAAAGAGAACTAATCAGGTATAATCGCCTATAAAGCGGCTGCTTTCAACCTAGCATTGGCGATAACCATCATTTTTCGCATTATTGACCTATCCAAAAAGTATTTTTAGTGCTGCTATAAGTTTTCGTTAATTCTATAGAGATTACATAATATTGCGTGTAATAGTACAATGATCCATACGAAATGATTAAACCTGGTAATGATTAAAAAATAATTAAGAGAGGAATCCTCATGCGACAAAGTCCCCTATTGCAGAGCATATTGCAATCGGTTTTTCCTAAACCACCCGCAAGCCTCTGTGGTCATACAGATACGGTTCAGGCACTTGCGGTGACTGCTGATGGCAAGGTAATCAGTGGGTCTGCTGACAAAACACTTAAAGTGTGGAACCTGGATACAGGTCAATGCTTAAAAACCTTGCAGGGCCATACGAATGTGGTTGCTGCACTTACGGCGATTGCTGATGGTAGGGTGGTGAGCGGATCTCATGATGGAACGTTAAAAGTTTGGAATATTGATATAGGTGAATGTATAAAAACTCTCGAGGCTCGGGAAAGCTTCTACCAAACATGTAGCCAAACATATAGGATCCCCACAAAATATATGATCTTCCCACGTGCACGAGAATATGTGCTCCAGTCACTTGTGGTGACTCCTGAAGGTATGGTTGTCAATAGTGCTGTTATTGAGTTTGATTACGAGTTTAAAAACAAGTACAGCAAGACGGATTGCCTCATGGTATGGGATATTGAGGCAGGTAAATGCGTAAAAGCCGACAAGGTGAACCCGTTTCGTCATGATATAAATCATCAGATTAAGCTTGTGATAACTGCCAAAGGGAGAGTCTCGTCAGATTGGTCTTATAGTGATACGTTTCAAGCCTCAGATTTCTTTCTATCCGGTCAACGCGATCAGAATTCATTAATGAACGCAACAGCACTTGCGGTGACTGCTAACGGTGCAGTTGTTAGAGCGGATAGGTGTATTATCCTAGTTTATCGTGGTTTCGCGCCTGCTCCTTTCATTCAACCAGCTCAGCAGGCTTGGCGATATGCTGAGTTGCCGGATTGGAATAACAGGCCACGATCACCTGTACCAGTAATTCCAGTTGCTACACCAACGCAACCTAAGCAAGAAATTAAAGCAGTTACTCAACCATCTTTTCAACAGCCTGTTGTTACCAGAGAAGGAGGACAAACAAAAGAAGTAAAGCAAGAAGACCAAATAAAAACCGATCAATCGTTACTTAATCATGTTAAAAATAATGACCCCACCCTTTCACACGCTTCTGAGGTTGCCTTACCAACCTGGGTACCATCGGCTATTTCTTCATCTGCATTATCTTTAGATACCGATCAACAAAAGCGATTAATAGACTTTTTAAAGGTAACCCCTGATTTTGTG
>Ga0155612_106_pt5 | contig 12146 bp, 11 predicted proteins | sample RifCSPhighO2_12_FD_107269 | JGI IMG/M metagenome (GOLD analysis project Ga0155612, IMG submission 107269) | Coxiella sp. RIFCSPHIGHO2_12_FULL_44_14 | reverse complement strand
TCTCGCTCGTGCCATAAAGGTCCTTCGCCCAACGCATTAGGCCCTTTCCACAGGACAGTCGCATTCAATGGGCCATCTCCCAATTCTCCCCCTCACCGATATCCACCACTAAAGGGACGATCAGCTCAGCCGCTTTTTCCATCAAGTGACGGATGTGCTGACTCACACGCTCCACATCGGCTTGTGGCACTTCAAATACTAATTCATCGTGCACTTGCATGATCATGTGTGCCTCTTTAGCGTGATGGACTAGCCAATCATCCACTGCGATCATGGCCAATTTAATGATATCGGCTGCGCTGCCTTGCATCGGCGCGTTAATGGCTGCGCGTTCTCCCGCGCGCCGGTGCATGGAGTTCGTGGAATGAATGTCAGGCACATATAAACGCCTTCCGAACAACGTTTCCACGTAGCCTTGTTTTGCTGCTTGTTCGCGAATACTCTGCATGTAATCGTATACATTCGGATAACGCGCAAAATAAGTGTCCATGTATTTTTTCGCTAATTCTTGGGTGATGCCCAACTGTTGCGCCAATCCAAAACTCGACATGCCGTACAACAAGCCAAAATTAATGGCTTTGGCGCGGCGCCTTTGATCGGGCGTCACGGATGTCAGCGGAACACCAAATACTTCCGCTGCCGTTGCGCGATGAATATCCAATCGATTTTCAAAGGCTTGAATTAAATTAGGATCTTTCGAAATATGCGCCATGATACGTAATTCAATCTGTGAATAATCCGCAGCAACCAATCGATAACCCGGTGGCGCGACAAAGGCGCGGCGTACTTTTTTCCCTTCTTCGGTACGGATAGGGATATTTTGTAAATTAGGATTGTTAGACGACAATCGCCCCGTGGCGGTGACCGCTTGATTGTAAGAAGTATGCACGCGATGTGTGAGGGAATCCATTTGCTCGGGTAGGCGGTCGGTATAGGTCGATTTTAATTTACTTAAACCGCGATGCTCTAAAATGACTTTGGGTAAAGGATAGTCTAAAGCTAATGTTTGTAAAACAAATTCACTGGTGGAGGGCTGCCCCCCCGGTGTTTTTTTTAAAATAGGTAACTGTAATTCATCGTAAAAAATAGTTTGTAATTGTTTAGGGGAGTTTAAATTAAATGTTTTTTTGGCCAATCGCCAGGCTTCTTGTTCTAATTCCTGAATACGCGCTTGTAAGTCTTGACTTTGTTGCTGTAAAAGCGCTGGATCGATCAATACACCGCGCATTTCCATACGCGCCAATACCGTTACCAGCGGCATTTCTATTTTTTCTAACACGGATAATAAAGAGGAATGCTGTTTCAATAAAGGAAAAAAATGCCGGTGCAGTTGCAGTGCAATATCTGCATCTTCAGCGGCATAAGCCGTTGCTTTGTCTAATGGAATTTGATTAAATGTTAATTGTTCATCACCTTTTCCTGCTACATCAGTAAACAATATCGTGCCTTTTCCCAAGTATTTCAGCGACAAACTGTTTAAATCTCGACGAGTCCCCACGCTGTTCAGCACATAAGATTCGAGTAAAGTATCCCATGATCGTGCACGAATGTTCACACCGTATTGACTCAGTATTTGTCTATCATATTTCATATTTTGGCCGATAACGACCCTGGCGGGATCATCAAGCAGTGGTTTTAATTGTTGCAAAACCCACTCGCGATCCAGTTGTTGAGGTGCGCCTGAATAATCGTGCGCCAGAGGGATATAAGCAGCTTTTCCTGGATGAACAGCAACAGAAATACCCACCAATTGCGCGTGTTGTGGATCCAGGCTCGTCGTTTCTGTGTCTAATGAAAATTCAGCGCTTTTGATTAATTGATTTTGCCATTGTTTGAATGTTTTTTTGTCGAGTATGGTGGTATATGTCGTGAGTGATACATTCATTTCTTTTTGTTTGCGCAATTCGGCGAGCCATGTTTGGAACTCTAGTTCGGTAAAAAGCTGAATCAACGTGGGTAAATCTTGAGGGGCCAGCAATAAACAACGGGGATCTTCTTCTACATTGACTGTCGGTAATAACGTCACCAGCTGACGCATGAGCGGTAAATCTTGCAGGTGTTGACGCAAATTGTCTCCTACCTTACCGGGTATTTCATCGGCATGTTGGATGATGTTATCTAACGAACCGTATTGTGTTAGCCAGCGCACAGCGGTTTTGGGTCCCACTTGGGGGATACCGGGAACGTTATCGCTGGTATCTCCTATCAAGGCCAAATAATCGATGATTTTTTCGGGAGGCACACCAAATTTTTGTTCTACTCCCTTCGCATCTAACTGCTGATCCGTCATCGTATTAATTAAAGTAATGTGATCATCCACGATTTGCGCTAAATCTTTGTCTCCCGTGGAGATCAATACCCGCATGCCTTGTTGTTTGGCTTTCAGAGCGAGTGTGGCGATGACATCATCGGCTTCTACGCCTTCTTTAATAATCAATGGAAATCCCAGCGCGCGAATGGTCCTAAAAAGCGGCTGAATTTGCTGTTGCAAATCATCTGGCATGATGGTTCGGTTGGCTTTATAAGCGGGGTACAGGGTATTGCGAAAAGAGCCTCCTTTGGGGTCAAAAACGACGGCGATGCCATCGGGCGTATGATCCGTCAACAAGCGCCTCAACATGTTGATCACGCCATAAATGGCTCCCGTTGGCTGTCCTTTAGAATTGGATAAAGCGGGTAAGGCATAATAAGCCCTAAATAGGTAAGAAGAGCCATCGACTAGCACGATTTGTTTTTTTTGAGCCATGAATCCATTCCGCTTAATTCAGGGTTTAAAAGGTTAACATTAATGGGCTTTGGTGTGCTACGGAAAACCAACGATTTCCAGTGACGTGGGCTCAGATCAGCAGAATCTCTCCGCAGGCCACCCGTTGGGCTGGGAAGCGAATAGGATTTGATGTTGCCAGTCAAAGAATATCCAAGCATACTTACGGTCTATGACTCAACGCCCTATATTCAGCCATCATTTCCTCATCGCCATGCCTTCGCTCAAGGACTTTAATTTTGTAAAATCGGTTATTTACCTGTATGAGCATAATGAAGAAGGTGCGGTGGGCATGATCATCAATAAACCTATGCAGCTTAATTTGGGTAAGGTGCTGGAACATTTGCATATCGACTCTGTGGAGCTTAATGTCAGCGAACATCCTGTGCTTATGGGTGGGCCGGTGGGGCAAGAACACGGTTTTATTCTTTTTTATAATACAGAAACCTCTCCTCAGCAGGAACCTGAAATCCTCGTTTCTGCTTCCAAAGAGTTATTAACCCACATTGCGCAAGGACAAGGTCCTAAAGATTTTATCATTACGCTGGGCTATTCGGGATGGGAGGCGGGACAATTGGAAGAAGAGCTGGCTCGTAATGACTGGTTAATTGTACCGTTTCACCACGATATTTTATTCGATACTCCTTTTCAAAAGCGTTGGGAAGCGGCAGCGGCTTTAATTGGTATCGACATCCATCGCCTTTCAGGGCATATAGGTCATGCCTAATCACGTTTTTTTAGGGTTTGATTTTGGCATGCGACGTATTGGAGTTGCTGTGGGGCAAACGCTAACGCACTCTGCGAAACCCATTGCTGTGTTAAAGGCGCGTCATGGTCTGCCGCGGTGGGAGGCTATTCAAACATTGATTGATACGTGGGCCGCAGAAGGCTTGGTTATCGGCATTCCCTACGATCTTGATGGCACAGAACAACCCATGACTGTCGCTGCGTGCCAATTTGTGCATGAACTACAGTCTCGTTTCAAGCTGCCCGTTTATACCATCGATGAAAGATTGACGACAGTGGAAGCCAAGCGGCATCGTCGGTACGCGAGGCAACAACAGACGGAATCTTTTCCAGCGCTGGACAGTTATGCAGCAAAACTTATTTTAGAGCAGTGGTTACAAGAATCTCATCACTCGGGGCTTTTACCATGACCCATAAAACCCAACCTCTCCTCTCCCATTTATTAGATATCTCTTCGCTCGGTTATCAATCTCTGCGGGAGCTGTTGTCACGTGCCGAGCACTTTGTTTCAAAGATCGCGACAAATAACTACATGATCGATACATTAAACGGCAAGATCGTTACTAATTTGTTCTTTGAACCTAGTACGCGGACGCGTAATTCGTTTGCCATCGCAGCCCATCGGTTAGGTGCGATCCTAATAGATCCTGACCTGCCACATTCTTCGTTGACTAAAGGGGAGTCCTTATTGGACACTGTTCGCGCCTTTGAAGCCATGGGCACGAGCGTTTTCATTATTCGGCATAAGGAAAATGACATACCAGCATGGGTTGCACAACAATTGCGATCCCATGCGGCTGTCGTCAATGCGGGTGATGGAACCCACCAGCACCCTACACAAGCATTGATCGATTTATTGACGATTCAACAGCATAAGCCGAATTGGACTGCTTTGGTAGTGGCGATTGTGGGCGATATTTTACACTCTCGTGTCGCCAACTCTCTGATAGATGCGTTGACATTGATGAACGTAGCGCAGATACGTTTGCTGGGGCCGGCTCATTTATTGCCTGAAACACCAGCCACTTCCCGTGTTACGATGGGACATTCCCTGCAAGAAGGGTTGCGCGACGTAGACGTTGTGATGAGTTTACGGTTGCAAAAAGAACGCATGCCTCCGGACATGGCCCCTGAAGTGCAGGCCTTTCATGATCAATTTGGCCTCACCCCAGAGGCATTGGCTTGGGCCAAACCCGATGCTATCGTGATGCATCCCGGCCCTATGAATCGGGCTGTGGAAATCACATCGGCTGTTGCTGACGGGCCACAATCTGTCATTTGGCAACAAGTACGCAATGGTGTGGCAGTTCGCATGGCTGTGCTGGAAAGAGCGGGTGGAGCTTCGGTTTCTCATCTTTCTTAATCTAAGATTTCACTAAGGTTGGTGCATTACTATGAATACATAGCAATAGGTTTTGCGTTTTAAGACGAGAAATAGGCTATGTTGAAAGTTTGGTTTGAAAATAGTAAAACAATACTGAACACGGGGTTGAGTAAGGTACGTAAAGTACCGACATTAATCACTGGGCATGCTAAACCACCTGCTACTTATGGCAGTATTTCCAGTGGTATTTCTATTTCCTATACAAAGCTCCAACCAGAACCCGCCATGGTTGCCACTGGTAATCGTGATGGCCGGGTTTTTCAATATCTGGATTATTACGTTTCACGTCGATCAGAAGCCATTATTCGGATTGCTGATTTTATCATATGGACATTGGCTTTAGCATCGGCTATGGTTGCTTATTTGCCGCATGGCAAACTCACCAAATACCTACGTTTTTTATTTTCACCCCTGTTGATACTCATTACTGCTGTTGGTTTAGCTAGCGATTATGGTTTTGGTCCGCGTCAGCAAATTTTGGATCCTAAATTTAGGCTCCTGAAAGAGAAAGCAGACGCTTTGTTCGAGCAATGTAATCAATTAAATGCTCACATTAACCGGTTTCACAAGCTGAATCTGGTTATCCAGAATGATGCTTGGCAAGAGGCTGTGAATAATATTAAAAGCAATATCGATAAAACACAGTTTGAAAATTTACATACAGAAATCGATCATCGCTCGCGTTTAGTGACTTATCCCGGTAGCTTAATTATTTTATTTTCGTGGTTACAGGCGACTTATCAAATCCTCGATCGTGCCACTGGAAACGGCCAGTGGTCTGCCGATGTGGTGATACCTACCATTAATTTAATGCTCGCAGTTTTTGCTGCGTTTGTGTATTGGCACTATTATGCAAACACGCTAAAAAAAGCGAACCTTTTCTGGGACACATTAGAAGAACAACGCAAACAGTTCGATCAATTAAGAGGCGAAGTGAGTGAGCAAATACTCACTACCTGCGAAGAACAGTATCAACGACCTCAAGCAAAGTAAGATCATTAACATCCTGAATAAGACGACACCCATCATTCCGTGATGTGATGTTTCCTCAGTAATGCATAATAAAATCCATCTGCTCCACTTTCGGAGGGCAATATTTGATGGCCTATGGAAACTGCTCTACCCATGGGGAGAGACATTGGTAAGATCTTTGCATCCCGTTGTTGTGATACAAATGATTGAACGACGTTTTCGTTTTCTTCACGGAGAATAGAGCATGTGGAGTACAACAATTGCCCCCCGGGTGACAGTAAAGGCCACAAAGCTTTTAATAGTTTTAATTGGCGATTGGCGTATAACGCAATGTCACTCGCTTGCCGTGATAATTTAATGTCTGGATGACGGCGAATAACGCCCGTTGCTGAACAGGGAGCATCTAATAAAATGCGATCGAAGGGTTCTCCTGTCCACCAGAATGTTGTGTTTTCGGCTTCGGCAAGGATCAGTTGCAAATTGTCGTGCGGCAATTGCAATCGATCAACATTGTGTGGAATTTTTTGTAATCGTAGAGGGTCTTTATCAATAGCGACCAATTTTTTAAGATGAGGTTCTAATTCTAAAATATGGGTTGTTTTTCCTCCCGGTGCCGCACAAGCATCCAATACGCGTTGATGAGCTTTCACATCTAATAAATGTGCGGCGAATTGTGAAGCGATATCTTGAATATAAATGAATCCTTGCGAAAATCCAGGTAATTTTTCCGCAGGCATGGGATGCTCTAGTTGCACTGCCTCTGGAAGGGGTGCCAGCGCATGACCGATCACGCTTTCCGTTTGAAGCAGCTTTAAGTAATCAGCCCGAGAAATACGCTGGTGATTCACCCGCAATATCATCGGAGGATGGGCATTGTTAGCATAGACTATTTTTTCCCAATCGGCCGGCCAAGTTTTTTGGAGAGAAGCGATCAACCAGGTAGGATGAGAGTAGCGTCCTTCTATCGAGGCATCCACTTGAGTCAGCAAGCTGTTTTTCTCGCGCAACCATCGGCGTAAAATTTTATTGACCAAAGCAGCCGCCCAAGATTTTTTAAGGATGCGAGTGGCCTCTACTGTTTCTGAAACTGCGGCATGGGTAGGGACTCGAGTGTAAAGTAATTGGTAAAGACCGATGAGTAATAGACAATGAACATCCCCATCTTTTTTAGACAGAGGCTTGGTTAGTAGCAGATTCAAGATGACATTTAAACGGTGATACCACCGCAACGTCCCATACGTTAATTCTTGTGCCCAGGCTTGGTCACGGGCAGATTTGCGTAATTCGGGTAATACGGCGCTCAACGTGCGTTGCTTTTGTATGATAGTGTTGATAGCCTCTGCAGCAATAACTCTTGCATTCATGATAACAACGAAATATCTGCCACTCGAATAAATAGCTTTCGCAGTGCAGTGAGCAGCGCAATGCGATTATTGCGTATTTGAGGGTTTTCGACCATCACCATAACGTCATCGAAAAAAGAATCTATCGGTTCTTTCAGTGTTGATAACGTCGTCAATGCACGTTGGTAATCAGATTTTTCACACAATTCGTGTACGGTTTTTTCTTGGGTTCTAATCATATGATTCAAACGACGTTCCGCATCGGATTCAAATAGTGCTTCATTGATAGGAGTGGGTTTCTTCGGCGTTTCCTTTTTTAATAAGTTCATCACGCGTTTATTGGCTGCTGTAAGCGCATCGGCTTCAGGTAAAGACTGAAATTGCTGCACCGCTTGAATGCGTAGGTCAAAATCCCAAGGTTTCGTAGGTCGTGCTGCGAAAACTGCAGCAAAAACACTGGCACTCACGCCTTTCTCCGAATACATTGCTCGCAATCGTTCCATAATAAAATCAAACGATTGATCGATGACGGTGGTGTTGGGTAACGTTATCGTGTAATTTTTGTATGCTGCTTTTAATAGCGATAATAAATCCAGCGGCAATTTTTTTTCAATCAATATGCGAAGAATACCGAGGGCTGCTCTGCGCAATGCGAAGGGATCTTTATCTCCCGTGGGAACTTTGTGGATACCCAAAATGCCTATTAATATATCTAAACGATCCGCCAGTGCAATACAACACGCCAATGTCGTTGATGGCAATATATCGCCTGAAAAACGAGGATAGTAATGTTCTTGAATAGCAACACAAATCGCTTTGGGTTCTTGGTGATGCTTCGCGTAAACAGAACCCATCACCCCTTGTAACGTGGGGAACTCTTTAACCATTTCACTGACCAAATCACCCTTGGCTAACAAGCCTGCGCGTTTTGCCAACGCGACTTCTTCTCCCAGCTCTTTGGCAATGTGGCCTGTTAATCGCGCTAAGCGTTCCGCTTTATCGGCCATGTTGCCGAGTTCCTGCTGGAAAACGACACCTTTGAGTAGTGGCAGACGGCTCTCTAAGCTGTGATTGAGATCGTTATCATAAAAAAATGAAGCATCGGCCAAACGTGCGTTGATAACACGCTCGTTGCCTTGCACGACGGTTTGTGGATTTTTGCTCACAATATTACTGATTACCACGAAAAAAGGACGCAATTTTCCTTCGGGCCCAACCACTGAAAAACATCGTTGGTGTACTTTCATGGTGGTGATCAGTACCGCGGGGGGCAATTCTAAAAATTCAGCCTTAAATTGACCCAATAAAGCAACAGGCCATTCCACCATGGCCGTCACTTCTTCTAAAAGATCTTCTTCTATAATGGGTTTTCCTACCGGTTCTGTGGCTTCGACAAGGAGTTTTTTAATGTGTTTTTTGCGCTTTTCATAATCGGCCATCACCATGCCGTGCGTGTATAACAGAGCCGCATAATCGCTGGGTTGAGTCAGCAATAATGGTTTTGGGTGATGAAACCGATGTCCTCGGATTTCTCGGGTTGTTCGATTTCCTAGGATTTCAGTGTCGATGAGTGTCTTACCCCATAGCATGACCACCCAACGCACAGGTCGAACAAAGCTCGTCGCGCCTTCTCCCCATCGCATGGGCTTTTTGATGGGTAGTTTTTGCAGAGCTGTGTTCACTATCTCAGGGAGAAGGTCAGCGGTATGTCGGCCAGGTTCTTGTACATAGCAATATACCCAGCTACCTTTTTTAGTTTCTTTTATTTGTAATTGATCGATAGAAACACCACAAGTGCGCGCAAAACCGAGGCAAGCCATCGTGGGTGTTCCATTTTTATCGTAAGCCGCTTTAACGCTGGGACCTTGTCGTTCGATCTGCCGAGGAGGTTGAGTCTTCACTAGCTCTCGAACGAGCACTGCCAACCGGCGAGGGGTGGCAAAATGCTGTATTTCTTGATAACTCAGTTCTGATTGATCGAGTAGTGCTGTGATGGACTCACTTAAGGCGAGTGACAATGTGCGTAAGGCCAAGGGTGGCAATTCTTCACACCCGATTTCTAAAAGAAAATCATCTATGGCCATGTGCAGTGGCCTCTTTTTTCAGCATGGGAAATCCTAATTTTTCGCGCATGGCATAATACGCTTTGGCGACTTGATGAGCCAATTGACGCACGCGCAAAATATAGCGCTGTCGTTCCGTGACTGAAATAGCTTGTCTGGCATCTAATAAATTAAATGTGTGTGATGTTTTTAAAATCATTTCATAAGCGGGTAAAGGTAATTCTGCCGCAATTAACCGTTTTGCTTCTTTTTCATAAAAGTCGAAGTGCTGAAAGAGCATTTGAGTATCGGCTTGTTCGAAATTATAAGCCGACATCTCGACTTCATTTTGATGGAAGACGTGACCGTAAGTGATTGCACCTGAGGCATTTTCCGTCCAGACCAAATCGAACATATCGTCGATATTTTGTAAGAATAGCGCTAATCGTTCTAAACCATAAGTCATTTCTCCGGTAATAGGGCGGCATTCCAGCCCGCCTATTTGCTGAAAATACGTGAATTGAGAAATTTCCATACCATCCTGCCATACTTCCCAACCGACTCCCCAAGAACCCAACGTTGGGGCTTCCCAGTCATCTTCTACAAACCGAATATCGTGCACCAAGGGGTCTATGCCTAACACTTTGAGTGACCCTAAGTAAAGATCTTGGATGTCATCGGGTGAAGGCTTGAGTATGACTTGAAATTGATAATAGTGCTGAGCACGATTGGGGTTGTCGCCATAACGCCCATCCGTAGGACGTCGACAAGGCTGTATATAGGCTGCACGCCAGGGCTCAGGACCGATGGCTCGCAAAAACGTCGCGGGATGAAACGTACCCGCTCCTACTTCCATATCCATGGGTTGTAACACAACACAACCTTGTTCTCCCCAATACTGCTCTAGCGCAAAAATCATCTGCTGAAAATTCATGGCTCGAGGTTTTTTAATATCTCGGTTCAAAAAACGAGTCTCCTCAAGCCATGGAGTGTTAGTCTAATTCTGTAAAGCAGAAATGGCGTCTTGTAAGTTTTGTTGTGACGTTTCTCCGGGTATGAATTTAAACTGAGTGAAGCTTTTATTGCCGAGTACAAATGTCGGTGTTCCTGCTACTTGAAGCGCTTGCGCCAATTTAAAATTATCACGAATTTGCTGTAAAATAGCGGGGTCCTCGATGTCTTTTTTTAATTGTTCGACATTAAGCCCCACGGATTTAGCAGCAGCCAGTACTTTGTCTTTTGAAAGCGGGGTGGTCGCTTTCAACAAAGCGCTGTGAAATGGATAATACTTGTTTGCTCCTTGTTTCATAGAAGCCAAGGCTGCTTTGGCTGCGTATTGCGAATCACCCCCAAAAATGGGCAGTTCTTTAAAAATAACGCGCAAATTACTGTCTTTTTTCACCAAATCCTCTATCACGCTGGCGACATTTTTGCAATGCCCACATTGGTAATCAAAAAATTCAACCAGTGTGACATTGCCATTAGGATTCCCGGCCATCGGATCAGTAGGATTTTGAAAAATCGCAGCGACATTTTGTTGGATGGCTTTCATGGCCGTTTGTTGCTGCTTTTGCTGAGTCTGCTGTTGCAGTGCTTGAGAAGCTTCAACTAACACCGAAGGATTGCTGACCAAGTAATCACGAATGATTTTCTGAATGGCTGTCACTTGCTCGGGGGTGAACTGAGTTGGTGTAGGTTGTTGCAGTGGGATAGCTGGTGTCTGTTGCAAGGGGGTTGTTGGTTTGGTTGTCGCCTGAGTTGGCGTCGTGTTATCAGCCGCATGGCCAATCGCCAAGGCACCCATCATCAACAATGAAGTTATTACTGTTCGATACATTTTCACAACAAACTCCTTATTTTGTTAGTGTAAGTAATATTACAAAAAGGTCGTTCCTGGCATGGCATTCCGCATTTTTTGCATTGCATTTTTTTCCAACTGACGAATGCGTTCCGCAGATAATTGATATTCACTGGCCAATTCATGCAATGTGAGTTTCTTTTCGTTCAGCCAGCGCTTTTCTAGAATGTCTCGACTGCGTTGGTCCAACGTTTCTAATGCATGGTATAGTCGCTGTGCTTGATCCTGTGACCAATCATGCGCTTCCAATTGTGTCGCTGGATTATAACGCTTATCTTCTAAATAGTTCGCAGGAGCCGCCCAAGACAAATTGCCGGAGGAGCCAGTACCGCCCTCTTCCTCTTCTGCATCAAAGGCCTCGTCGTAGCTGTTTAACCGGGCTTCCATTTGCCGTACATCTTTGTGACTAACGTTCAGTTCCTCCGCGACAGCTTTCACTTCTTCATCCGTAAACCATCCGCGTTTTTTGGCATGTTTTCTTAAATTAAAGAACAACTTACGTTGTGCTTTAGTCGTCGCTACTTTGACGATTCGCCAGTTGCGTAAAACAAATTCGTGAATTTCTGCACGGATCCAGTGCACCGCGAAGGAGACGAGACGAACGCCTATTTTGGGATCAAAGCGCTTGACTGCTTTCATCAGACCCACATTGCCTTCCTGGATGAGATCCGCCTGGGGAAGACCGTAGCCTGAATAGCCACGAGCAATACGGACGACAAACCGCAAGTGCGAAAGAATCAGTTTACGCGCCGCTTCTAAATCATTGCTTTGTTTGAGTTGATAGGCTAATTTTTGCTCTTCTTCAGCGCTGAGCATTGGAAACTGATTGGTCCAGTGGATATAGGCACCCAAACTACCGATCGACAGGGCGCTTTCCTCCAGACAGGATAGATAAGTACTCATTCTTGTTATTTCCCCACAGTGGGTGGTTTTCTATAAATTGGGACAGGTATTTTAACACCCTTTTTAAAAGAGTGCTAATCCCTTGCTTGCCTGCGGGGACTTGTCCTGACACCTCGCGATGCGAGGGGGAAGG
>Ga0155612_121_pt2 | contig 12264 bp, 15 predicted proteins | sample RifCSPhighO2_12_FD_107269 | JGI IMG/M metagenome (GOLD analysis project Ga0155612, IMG submission 107269) | Coxiella sp. RIFCSPHIGHO2_12_FULL_44_14 | reverse complement strand
GATGTTGAACCACCCATTCCCGCATCACACACAGCAATACTCGCGAATCCAAGCCTCCGCTGTAAGCGACGCAAAAACGACCGTCGCTCGCGGTGAACACATCCGACCATTGCCGAAACGACTCGGGAAACCACATATAAAACGCAGACCGGTTATTTGCCATAACTGAGCCAACGTTGATAGCGCTCATCTAGCAATGTTTCTATCGGTTTAGATCGTAATTCTTTTAATTCACGCAGTAAATATTCTTTGAGTCGATTCGCTATCATGTCGGGATTACGATGCGCACCGCCTAGCGGTTCTTCTATCACCGCATCCACTAACCCCAAAGCGTGCAATCGATCCGCTGTCAATCCCAATGCTTGCGCCGCCTGCCCCGCTTTTTCAGCGCTTTTCCACAGAATCGAAGCGCACCCTTCGGGAGAAATCACCGAATAATAGGCATACTGCAACATCAGCGTGCGATCACCGACGCCGATAGCCAGCGCTCCCCCAGAACATCCTTCACCAATCACCGTGCAGATAATCGGCGTTTTAAGGCGCGACATTTCCAATAAATTCCTCGCGATGGCTTCACTTTGATTGCGCTCTTCCGCCCCTACCCCGGGATAAGCCCCCGGCGTATCCATTAGCGTCAAGACCGGTATGGAAAATCGTTCAGCCAATTTCATCAGTCGCAGAGCTTTACGAAACCCTTCGGGATTCGACATGCCAAAATTACGTTCAATCTTTTCCTTTGTGCTGCGACCCTTTTGATGCCCTAGGATCATCACCACCTCACCTTCTAAACAACCCAATCCACCGACCAAAGAAGCCGCTTGAGAATAATGACGATCTCCCTGCAATTCGATAAAATCCGTAAAAATCCTGTGAATATAGTCCATGGTGTAAGGTCTTAATGGATGGCGCGCCAACTGCACCACTTGACTCGCGGTAAGCTCTGTAAAGATCTGTCGCGTGAGTGCTGCGCTTTTTTCCTCCAGTTTCGCCACCTCTTCACTCAAATTGAGGTCCTGGCTCGTCCCTACCCGACGCAATTCGTCAATTTTTTCCTGAAGCTCAGCAATGGGTTGTTCAAAATCAAGGTAATCTAGGTTCATGCCACACTCGGAAGAAAACTTATTTCATTGAGAATATTGGTGTTAATTTAGCAGTTTCTCTAAGGGTCTGTCATCTATTCGCAGAATATCGCCCATCTTCTTCGAGAATGATACTATGCTTCCCTTATGTCACTGCTCACCTATAAATGGTTGATTGCTGGTATCTTGGTCGTGTTCACCCTGCTCACGAGCCTCATTTCACTGCATTTCATCGGCCGATATCGCCAATGGCTACAACGGGGAGACGCCCTGGCTGACGGTATTTTTCTCGGTGTGGCGGCTTTTCACTTATTCCCCAATGCGGTCTCCGGCATAGCCAGAACCTGGCCAACCTCCACTGCCTATGTTTTGACACTGCTGCTGGTGGGGAGCGGTTTTATTTTATTATTTTTTCTGGAGCGTTGGTTCATCATCCATGAAGAACAACAGTTATCCACGACAACCACAGACGCCTGGATTCTATTGGGTGTCTTATCGATTCATGCATTCATCAGCGGCGCCACTCTGGGAATTGCAGGCAGTATGACAGGTGCCTCTCTATTGTTCATCGCTATTTTGGCCCACAAAGGGTTTGAAAGTTTCGCGCTAGCGGTGGGTTTGCATCGCCGTTGGCAACGCCATTACCCTACGACACTCTTGTTGACAGGTTTTGCTGGAGTAACACCTATAGGTATTATTTTAGCTTCGTTTATCGATCACTGGTTGCAAATTCCCACCGCAGAGTGGTTAAGCAGTATTTTTAATGCCTTTGCAGCAGGAACTTTTTTGTATATCGGCACCTGGCATGCCATGCACGACCATTTCGACCACGCGACGGATGCCACCCCTCGTTATCATAAATGGCTATGGACCGTGATAGGTATCGCTGTGATGGGTGCGCTGGCGTTTTGGCAATAGATCCTCAATCGTCATGCGATCATCAAAGACAAAACAGTTCCCTACGTAATGCACTTTTCCACATTGCGCCCAATAACCCAGTATGCCCCCATCGAGCTGATACACGTCTTGAAATCCTTGTTTTTGCAACCACAAGGCTGCTTTTTCACAGCGAATCCCTCCCGTGCAAAAAGTCACGACGGATTTTTCTTTCATCTCTGCTGGCAACAGTGATGCTGCCGCTGGGAATTCTCGAAAGGTATGAATGCGCAGCGAAATCGCCGATGAAAAAGTACCTTGCTCAACCTCATAATCATTACGCGCATCCAACAGGATCATGTTGCGTTTTTCTTCGTACCATTGCTTCAACTCCAGCGGAGAAAGACGCGGCGCCGATTCCCGTGCTGGCTGAATGTCAGGGTAGCCCATGGCAATAATTTCTTTTTTAATTCGTACTTTCAACCGAGAAAATGGCGACACCGCCGCGAAACTTTCCTTGTAAATCAACCCATGAAAAATGTCATAACGTGCTAAAAATGTTTTATAGGTTTCCAGCCCCTCTCGTGTACCCGCCAACATGAGATTGATTCCCTCCTGACTAAGCAGCACCGTGCCTTTTAAGACACACCGCTCTGCGGCTTCACGCAATAGCGTGCGCCATATCGGTAACTCACTTTTTTCCAAAGTGATAAAGCGATAAGCCACTACAACGACAATAGCTTTACTCTCTGACATGATATCGTTCATGATGTTTTAGGTACACGCTGTAATAGCGCTTCTACAGCAGCACGCGAGCTCACATTTTCATACAAAATACGATACACTTGTTGGGTAATCGGCATTTCCACTCCCTGGCTTTTAGCCAGGGCATAGACTTGTTTGGCGTTGTATAATCCTTCCACGGCTTGACCGATGTCCTTTTCTGCCCTCAACCGATCTAACCCTTTCCCAAGTGCCAAACCAAATCGGCGATTGCGCGATTGATCATCTGTGCAAGTCAAGATTAAGTCTCCCACACCGGCCAATTCGAGCAATGTTTTTTGTTTGCCGCCCAGCGCCTGACACAATCGCCCCATTTCAGTCAATCCTCGCGTGATAAGCGCACTGCGCGCATTCGCCCCCAATGACATGCCGTCGCTGATTCCCGCAGCAATAGCCAATACATTTTTAACGGCACCGCATAACTCCACACCAATTAAATCATCGCTCGGATAAACACGAAAATACTCATTATACAAATAACGAGTTAAATCCTGGGAGAAGGATTGATTATTGCTGGCTAAACTGATGGCGGTGGGAAGTCCCGCAGCGACTTCACGAGCAATACTGGGCCCCGATAAAACAGCGATGGGTGTCGATGGTGACAGTAGAGACTGTACGACAACATGCAACAATTGATGGGTCACATCCAACCCCTTAGTACCCCACGCAATGCGCACAGCAGGAGAAAGATGAGGCAACATTTTACTGAATACTTCGCGAAAAGCATGACTGGGTACAGCCATCATTAAATCTGTCACATTCTCTATACTGGCACCCAGCTCATGATAAACCACGATACGATCTGGGAAAGGAAAGTTCGGTAAATATCGCGCATTGACACGCTTTTCACGCAGGCTATTGATGTGCTCTTCATCGCGATCCCACAAATGAACTTTGCAGCCATTTTTCGCCAACAAAAGAGCCAGCGCCGTACCCCAAGAACCGGCGCCTAACACCGTTACTGTGTGTTGCACATTAATCATAGGTAACGCTCAGTGGACTCGCCCCTTATCACCGTCCCCTGTCTGATCTTGTTTTTCATGTTGCGCAAATAAGGCGTCAAAATTAACGGGTGCAAGATACAATTGTGGAAATCCGCCACGTATCACGAGATCAGTTACCGCTTCACGCGCATACGGATAAAGAATGGTGGGACAAAAGCTGCCCAACATCGGTCGCAGTTGTTCTGCTGGAAAATGACGAATAGTAAAAATACCCGCTTGATGCGTTTCCACTAAAAATACGGTTTTATCTTTAATTTTGACTGTGACGTTGACGGTCAAAATGACTTCATGATTGTCATCTCCCAACGCATGGGTTTTAGTCGCCAAATCCATGTTTAATTCAGGCCGCCATTCTTCTAAAAATATTTGAGGACTGTTAGGCGCTTCAAAAGATGAATCCTTGATATATAACCTTTGAATAATAAATTCGGGCTCTTTTCCCGCGGGTTTCTCCGCTTCTTTTTCAGCCATGCTTTTTCTCCGTGGAAGATGTGAGTTTACTGTCTAATTGATGTTGTTGTTCCAGTGACCACAGTTCATCAAAACCTCCTATCCATTGATCGTTAATAAAAATTTGTGGCACCGTCCGCTGCCCACCACTGCGTTGAATCATGATTGCCCGCTGCTGAGGATCTTGATCTACTCGAATCTCAACGTAGGAAACTTTTTTACGATCCAACAACGCCTTAGCACGCAGGCAATAACTACACGTCGGCGTCGTATAAATTTCCACTTTAGGCATAGGCACTGTTCGCTCATTTCACCAACGGCATGCTGGCTTTGTTCCAAGCATTCACGCCACCTGCCAAGATATAAGTTTTAGTATAACCTTGTTTGCGCAGTTTGTTCATCGCCGTGATTGATTTTTGGCCAGTACCGCAAACGATAATGATCGGCCGCTGTTTGTGCTTCTCCAAAGCCAAGCTATTTTCTGATAACTGCGCATACGGCATAGAAAGGGCTCCAGGCAAATGACCCTCATTAAATTGCGCCATTTCGCGGATATCTATCACAACGGCTTTTTCATCATTAATCAAGCGAGTAGCAGCCTGAGGTGTCAAACGCGACCCACCTCCCCCTTGATTGCGAACTTCTTCCAATAACAGCAAGAAAAAAGCCACCAAGAAGGCTGTCACCAATAACCAATGATGAACAATAAATTGCCCTAATTTTTCCACGATAGCTTCTCGTTAAGTTGTCCCGTCGAAGGGAGCCTCAGTATACTGACAAAAAGTGAGAGACGAAACTTATTCTTTTCACTCGAATAGGTGAAATGTACAATGACGCCGATGTCCAACAAATCCTCTCGACCGAAGCCTGTACTGCTCGTCATTTTAGATGGCTGGGGGCACAGCGAACACATTCAGCATAATGCCATCGCTCTCGCCCATACCCCTACTTTCGACTATTTAATGGCTCACTATCCTCATACATTGCTGCAGGCTTCAGGTGAAGCGGTGGGTTTACCTGCTGGACAAATGGGAAATTCCGAAGTGGGACATTGGCATATCGGTGCAGGACGTAAAGTGCCTCAAGATTTAACGCGCATCGATCAGGCAATCGATACGGGACTTTTTTATCAAAATCCCGTGTTGACACAAGCCATTCAACAAGCGCATCAAGCTAATAAAGCCGTGCATATTGTAGGTTTGCTGTCTCCAGGGGGAGTGCACAGCCAAGAAAAACATATCTCAGCGTTAATCGAGTTGGTTACACAACAAGGAACGACTCCCAGTTATCTACACGCCATTCTAGATGGGCGAGATACTCCTCCTCGCTCCGCCACCTCTTCTCTTGAACGCATTGCCCAGCAGTATCAAAAAATAGGTCGTGGAAGAATCGCTTCCCTGATCGGCCGTTATTATGCCATGGATCGCGATCAACGCTGGGAGCGCACGCAAAAAGCCTATAATTTATTAACGCAGGGTGATAGCGACCGCCAAGCTCCCACCGCTATTCAAGGTTTGTCATTGGCTTATTCAGCTGGTGAAAGCGATGAGTTTGTCAAACCCACTGTACTGTGTGCTGATCACGAAAACCCCGTGCTCATTCGTGATGGTGATGTGGTGATCTTCATGAATTTCCGAGCCGATCGCGCACGACAGCTGACCCGTGCATTCACAGACATTGCTTTCAATGCCTTCGTACGACGCTCTACACCCACACTCACTGCCTTTGTCACACTCACGCAGTATGCAAAGGATATCAAAGCCTCCGTCGCCTTCCCCCCCTTAAAGATGCCCAATACTTTAGGTGAATATTGTTCTTCTTTAGGGTTACATCAATTGCGCATCGCTGAAACTGAAAAATATGCCCACGTGACTTATTTTTTCAACGCGGGCATAGAAGCGCCTTTTCCGGGAGAAGACCGTCTACTCATTCCTTCTCCCCCCATCGCTACCTACGACTTGAAACCCGCCATGAGCGCTGTAGAAATCACAGATCAAGTGATCCATGCTGTACGGAGCGCACGTTACGATTTCATCGTCGTTAATTACGCTAATCCTGATATGGTGGGCCACACGGGCAATGAACAAGCTACCCAACAAGCGATTGAGGTTATCGATACCTGCCTTCAACGTATCATCGATAACCGGGGTGATAGTGAAATAATCATCACAGCAGATCACGGCAATGCAGAAATGATGTTTGATAAAAAAACGGGGCAACCTCACACAGCCCACACTACCCACAAAGTACCTTTTCTTTATATCGGCAGAAAAGCCCGATGTATTCCTTCAGGCGCGCTAGATGATATTGCGCCCACCCTACTGTTTATCATGGGCCTTACTCCACCCACTGACATGACAGGACATTCTTTATTACAATTCATGTAGGGTCTGTTGATATTTCTGCTATGCTGGGCGTAAATTATGCACACTACTCAGCCATGGATTACTGCTCTGCTCATGGTGCTGGCACTCACAACTAGCATTCCTGCGGAGGCTGTTACTCAACGGACTGAATTAAATCGACTCAATAACGAAATCGCCCATGTTCAAGCGACTTTATCACAAGAACAATCCCAGCGCTCTCAATTCTTAAAAGAACTCAAAAAAACAGAAATAACGTTAGGAAATTTATCTTTTCAATACAAAAAAATAAATCAACACTTAAATAAACAACAAATCCTATTACAGCATCTCAATCACAATGCCGTTTTGTATCAATCTCAATTAGCACAACAATACCAAGGGTTTACGGAATCCATGCGCCATGTTTATTGGTTAAGTCGTCAACCTTTCTTGAAGTTGATATTGAATCCTTCTCGTGCCGAAGAAGTCAGTCGTCTATTAACTTATTACCATTATTTCAGCCAAGATCAATTGTCTATCATTCATCAGTTACAAGCGACGCTCTCTGCTATAGAAAACAATCAACAACAAACGCATGTCGAAACTCAAACGTTAAAAAAACTCAAAAACAAAGCGCAAACTGAACAAAGCCAACTCGTACACATTCAACAAAATCGACAACACATCATCGACAAAATCAATACCCGTATCATGACCAAAAATCAAAAACTGGCTCAATTATTGCTAGACAAACGCCTACTAGAACGAACGCTGCACCGTTTAGAAAAAGAGAACGCCATCCCCCTCTCTATCCCTTCCAACCAACACTTTGCGCGCTTGAAAGGCCAGTTATCTTGGCCAACGGAAGGTAAAATACTCCCTTATTTCGGTCAGCGGATGTATGAAAGTGAACTCCGCTGGAGTGGGATTCTCATTCAAGCCGCTGAAAATCAACCGGTACACGCTATTGCTGCAGGCAAGGTGGTGTTTGCCAAATGGTTGCCAGGGTATGGATTATTGTTGATAATCAGCCACGGAAATGGTTATATGACACTCTATGGACGGAACCATAATCTCTATAAAAAATCAGGTGATGTCGTACAATCAGGAGACTTGATTGCATCTGTCGGCAACAGCGGTGGATATGATCAAGCGGCTTTGTATTTTGCTATTCGTTACAATGCTAAACCACTCAACCCAGTTGATTGGTGCAGCAAAGCAAAAAGTTGAGAACATGCAGGAACCTTAAGGAGAACGTCATGATGTTGCGAAAATGGCTCATGATAACAGCGCTGGCTGGCTTTCTTCTTTGTTTACTGCCAGGCATCGCCCAAGAACCCGCCGTTCCAGAAGACAGTGCTCGCCTTGTTGCAGAAGCAACCCAAGAAGCTCAGTTGCCTCGGGAAGACATTCAACGTTTCGTCAGCGCCATCGCGCTGATTCATCGATATTATATTAAACCCGTCAGCAATGATGACTTGTTTGATCATGCTATTCGAGGCATGGTCGACAGCCTAGACCCACATTCCGATTTTCTCGATGCCGAAGATCTGAAAGAATTGAAAACAACCGTTTCTGGAAAATTCGTGGGCGTTGGCATTGAATTAACGGTATCCAAAGATGGTCTTTTAAAAGTCGTCACACCGCTCGATAATTCTCCCGCCAAAAAAGCCGGTATCCAGCCGGAAGATATCATTATAAAAATTGATAATGAACTCATTCGCAATTTGAATTTGCGTGAAGCAGTACAACGCATTAAAGGAAAAAGAGGAACACAAGTCACACTGATTGTGTTGCGTAAAGGCGTCGACAAGCCACTCACTTTTACATTGACTCGCGATACGATCCACCTCAACAGTGTACAAAGCAAAATGCTGGAAAAAGGTTATGGTTACGTGCGCATCAGTTTCTTTCAAGGTCCTGTCACAACGCAGCTCCATCAAGCCATTGAACAATTGAAAAAAGAATCGGGCGATCGACTGTATGGCCTCGTGCTCGATTTGCGCAATAATCCAGGAGGTTTGTTGGATGTCAGCGCAGAAGTCGCCGATACTTTTCTGAGTGCGCAAGATGTCCGTAAGTACAAAGGTTACGTCGTCTACACGAAAGGCAGAATTCCGGGCGCCGATATGCACATCAAAGCGACACCCGATAATCTCATCCCAGGAACAGCCTTGGTTGTGTTGATTAACGGCGGTTCTGCCTCTGCTTCAGAAATTGTCGCAGGCGCATTACAAGACTATAAACGCGCCATCGTGATAGGAACACCCAGTTTTGGAAAAGGTTCGGTGCAAACCGTGTTGCCCCTGGGAAAAGACAGCGCCATTAAATTAACTACCGCACTCTATTACACGCCCGCAGGTCGCGAAATCCAGGCTAAAGGTATTATTCCTGACGTGACTGTACCCGAATTGAATGTCAAAAATACCGACAATGGATTCATCGCCATCGACGAAAACGATTTCCAAAATCATTTAAGCAACGATGACCACAGCGATCTGATCAAGCAAGAAAAAGATTTACGGAAAAAACAACTGGACCTGCAATTAAAACTCGCGAAAGAAGATTATCAACTGTACGAAGCGTTGATGATGCTCAAAGGCTTACGCGCAGCGCAATAACACCTTCGTTTCCGCTCCTTTTCAAAAACTCAAGGGGTACATTGGTGAGAATATTCAAAACTCGCCAACGCCGTACAACCCGCTTCCGCAGTACAACCATTGTTACCGAAAGCCGAAATACATACTTCATCCGCTGCGGATCCGTTGGGAACACATTGAAAGTCCGGCCAAGACCACGTGGCCGGTACTTTAGCAGTACCATACCAAATACAAGGGTCATTATCACTCTGCTGGATAACAACGCAATCAGCGTACATGTGATGACAAGGATGCCAAGCAAAGGCAAGGCCCCCTATCCCCCACAAACCCAGGACCATAGAAAAACCAATGGTTAATGACTTGAATATATTCGTTTTCATAGGTTATCTCGATGCTTTATTCAGCAATTTGGGTTATTTTCACGTTGATCTGAAAGATTTGTACAAAATTTACCACAAAATGAGTATTTTTGCAACCGCATATTATGCCCAGCGGCATAGGGTACCTCTTAACGATAGAGTCTTTACTTCTCTATCCCTATGTGATTAGACTTCTTCAAAGAACACCCTTATTGGGGACATCCCTATCAAGGAGCATAAAAATGACCACTCTATCTCGCCCTCGTTCCGTGACCATCGGGATCTATTTGCTTTACACGGCGTTGATTATCGGCGTCGTTATGAATGTTATTTGGCTGTTGGCTTATGCCCCTACTATGACTCCCCCAGGCATGCGCGTCAGCACATTGAGTATTACCGGGATTGTGATATTTCTCTTATTTTTTTTGTTAGGATGGTATTTCATCTATGAAATAGGCCGCGGAAAAAATTGGGCACGTATTCTTTTATTGACTTTTTACATCCTCGGAGCATTGCTAAGCCTGCTCAGTTGGTTGAAGAGTAACATGAGCTTTTCGGTTTTCATCATCACCGTACACTCCCTCACTTTATTGCTGGGACTGGTGGCTTTCATTTATTTATTCACCAAAGAAGCGGGAGAATGGTTTCAATCGGCAGGCCGATAGACCCTAAATGGCTACAGGTGCGTGAATAGCAGGATAAGGATCATAATGCTGAATCTCGATATCTTCGAACTCGTAATCAAATAATGACGGAGGTCGATGATGCAGCAGCAACTGTGGCAATGTTCGAGGTATTCTCGATAACTGTTCTTGTACCTGTGCCTTGTGATTATGATAAATATGACAATCTCCACCTGACCAAATCAATCGATCTGCCACTAAATCGCATTGTGCCGCAATCAGGTACGTCAACAACGCATAAGAAGCAATATTAAATGGTACTCCTAAAAAGGCATCCGCCGAACGTTGCGTTAATTTGCAAGATAATGCCCCTTTCGCCACATAAAACTGCAACAACACATGACAGGGAGGAAGCGCCATGCGACCCAATTCTCCCACATTCCAAGCGCTGACAATAAGACGCCGCGAATGAGGCTCTGTTTTAATCTGTTCTATTAATTGGGCCATTTGATCAATCTTGCGACCATCGGCTGTTTCCCAACATCGCCATTGTTTACCATAAATCGGCCCGAGATCACCTTGCTCATCCGCCCATTCATTCCAAATAGACACCCCATGTTCCTGTAAATAACGAACATGGGTATCACCCCGTAAAAACCACAATAATTCGTAAATCACACTTTTTAAATGTATTTTTTTGGTAGTGACCAACGGAAATCCTTCACGCAGTGGAAAACACATCTCGTAACCAAAAAGACTTCGAGTTCCTGTTCCAGTACGATCAGGTTTTTCTACACCGTGCTGTAAAATATCCGTTAAGAACTGCAAATATTGCTTCACGCTGGCGCATCTCCTGCCACCGCCTCTGTTCCAGAAGCCTTAGTTGGAGATGCCTGTTGTACAGGCTGTTGAGAAACCACAACTCCTGTCGTCACCAGGGTGGTGGCCAACACCAGCCACACGACCCAAATGGCAACCATGGCATGCGGCATAGCAGAACGTTTCAATAGCCAAAATAACAAAGCAACCACTAAACCCCCTAGAAAGGGGATAAGTAATAGCGAAACAATGTCTTGAATAAGGCGCCCTACATTGTCATCAGCAAACACCCCATGCAACGCCTGCATGAGATAATGATGAGCGTAAATTAAGCCATCTAATACGTGAGTGAGTTCGGACTTGAAAAATATCGTTCCTAAGGAAAGCAATATAATTAATATCAGCTGCTTTACCATGATGCACTCTCCTTGTACTGATAGGTATACCATAGCGCTATACATCCTAACAGCACCATAGGGAATGACAAGAGCTGCCCCATCGTCAACCAACCCCAAGCCAGATAACCTAATTGTGGATCGGGCTGGCGAAAAAATTCAATGAAAAAGCGAAAAGTCCCGTAGCATAAAAGAAAGAGGGCTGAAACGGCAAAGCGTGGGCGCCGTTTAGACGAATACCACCAAAGAATAATGAACAGCAACACACCTTCGAGCAGGAATTCATAGACTTGTGAGGGGTGCCTCGGCCAAGGCCCTGCTTGGGGAAAAACCATACCCCATGACATTGTTGTTACTCGCCCCCACAGTTCACCATTGATGAAATTACCCAGACGTCCCGCCGCTAATCCCAGTGGTACCAAAGGCACTACGAAATCCGTGATGTCTGCCCAACATCGGTGATATCGGTAACTCAACCATCCCGTCGCCACAATGACACCCAGCAACCCACCATGAAATGACATGCCCCCTTCCCATAGCGCAAACAAACTGAAGGGATGCGTCAAAAAGCGAGGAAAATCATAAAACAAGACATAACCCAACCGCCCCCCCACAATGACACCCAAGGCGGTATAAAAAATAAGGTCGCCCACTTGCGCTGCATTCCACCCACTGCTCGGTTGACGTGCGCGCCAAAGCGCAAGCAACCAAGCGGATGCAAATCCCATTAAATACATGAGACCATACCAATGAATCGGCCATGAACCGATATGAAATGCTACAGGATTGATCGAAGGATAAATAAGCATGGGTCACGTTTATGCAATCTGAATGAAGCAGGTAAGCCTAGCATAAAATGAAGAAAAATTCACATCACCGCCCAGCACGAATCAAGCCACCTAAGCCTGCTTCTTCGAGTGCAATTTCCATA
>Ga0155612_156_pt3 | contig 12438 bp, 10 predicted proteins | sample RifCSPhighO2_12_FD_107269 | JGI IMG/M metagenome (GOLD analysis project Ga0155612, IMG submission 107269) | Coxiella sp. RIFCSPHIGHO2_12_FULL_44_14 | reverse complement strand
ACATGTCTGCCAAAGTGAACCTGACTAGGTAATAGAAACGTTCTCGTCTGGCTGTCTCCCTTTGTCTACCGGGTAAATGACTATTCTGTTCCAACGCACGGTTAGCCCACTCATAGGCCGATTGAACCAATGTCAACGACGTTTCATATGCATGAGATTCTTTTGTCAATTTTCTGTTTTTTTGATATTTCGAAAAATTTTCTTCACCACAACCATCCGCAAACAACACCGCTGCTTTCCAATCTTTATTTCTCACCAATTGCTCATAGTGACCCAGGGCATCTCTCTGAAAAGAGCTTTGTAAATTATCACGCATATCTCAATTCCTCTTGAATAGCCTCACCCGCTACCGTCATGTTGGCCAACAAAATGGAGCCCGTTTGAATGTTCCCTCGTATATCTACGTCATTGCCTACTTGCACTATTTGCCGAAACATGTCTGGTAATTTTCCTGCTATCGTCACTTCATGGACAGGATATTGAATCTGTCCTTTCTCTACCCAAAAACCAACAGCACCGCGAGAATAATTCCCTGTCACAATACTAACACCCTGCCCCATCAATTCTGTGACTAAAAATCCCGTATCCATTGTTTTTAACAATTCATTCAGATTTTGATCTGAGTGCGAAATCCACAAATTATAAACGCCACCCGCATTCCCCGTGGAGGGCATGCCTAATTTCCTACCCGAATAACTGCCCAAACTATAATTAATCAAGCGGCCCTGTTCTACATAATGAATTTTTTGAGTCCTGACTCCTTCACTGTCAAAAGGCGCACTGCCCATAGCACCCGGCTCATGGGGATTTTGACCAATGGTAATTCTGGTTGGAAAAATATCTTCACCCAATCGCCCTTGTAAAAATGAAGCATCCCGATAAATATTCGCTCCTGTGATGGCGGATACGAAACAACGTAACAAACTACGTGCCACTGGTGCATGAAAAACAACCGGACAATGACGAGTTTTTAATCGCCGTGCATGCAACCGATGCACGGTTTTATCGGCAGCACGTTGTGCTAAAACGTCGGGTGATGTTAACTGAGAGGGCGACCGCGCACAAGTGTATTCCTCATCTTGTTGTATTTGTTCTTTTTCTCTCGCGAGAAGCGCACATTGCATGCTGTGTTCACTTTTCCAATAGCTTCCTGTAAATCCATGCGTATTGGCGTAGACATAAAAAACATCGATCGTCGAAAGACTCACTCCTTGCGAAGATTGGATGCGCGGATCCTGTTGTAACGCCGTTTTCTCACATGCCACCGTCATAACGATGGCTTGCTGAGGCGTAATATTCCAAGGATGAAATAGCTGCACGTCTCTATAATCGTAAGCTAACAAAGCAGGATCGGCCAATCCAGCATAAGGGTCCGCACTGGTGAAGGCCACGCGAGTGCACGCTTGATCGACTACATCATCGATGGGTTGTTTTGAAAAATCGGTTACGCTCGCCGAACCCACACGTTGTTGCTGATATACCATAATATCTAAACTGCGAGCGGCATGATGTTCCACTATTTCTACATCACCCTGGCGGGCCGTCACAGAAAATCCCCGCTCGACGACGGCTCGTACTTCCGCTTGATCTATACCCCGCTTTTGCGCTTTTTCTAACGCACAATGCACAACAGACAATACGGCTGTTTCATTGTCTTTCATAAACGCTCAATGAGTTCTTGTTCGCTGATTGTCTTTACGAGCACTTTTCGCGCCCTTGAGGAGGGCTGCTTTTTCCATGACTACTGTCTCAGGCACATGTTGCAATGCTATTTCAAATACTTGATCAATCCAACGAACTGGATGAATCTTTAATCCCTTCGTCACACTCTTGGAAATTTCTTTTAATTCACGTTTATTCTCTTCCGGAATAATGACGTGCTTAATGCCTCCTCGCAATGCAGCTAATAATTTTTCTTTCAATCCACCGATTGGCAATACTTCACCGCGCAAAGTAATTTCACCCGTCATAGCCACATTGGCATGTGCCGGAATCTGAGTAATAGCAGAAACCAACGCAGTACACATACCAATACCTGCACTAGGACCATCTTTGGGTATGGCGCCTTCAGGCACGTGAACGTGAAAATCATGTTTTTGAAAAAAATCTTCCAAAACCCCCATCCAAGCCGCCCGACTACGTACCACGGTCATCGCAGCATGAATGGATTCTTGCATCACATCGCCCAAGCGTCCCGTATGCAGCGATTTACCTTTACCCGAAACAACCTGAGCTTCGATGGTCAACAACTCCCCACCTACTTCAGTCCACGCTAACCCTGTCACTTGACCTACTTGATCACGCTCTTCAACCAATCCATAACGATAACGCTTCACTCCCAAATAATGTTCGATGTTTCTTCGAGAAACACGAATCAACGTAGGTGCATCCGGTGATTGAGCTTTCTCCGTCAAAATACCTTTAACGATTTTACGACACAGTTTAGCGATTTCTCTTTCCAGGGCTCGTACCCCCGCTTCGCGAGTATAAGTTCGAATGATTTCACGTATCGCACCGTCCGAAATGGCAATTTCTTTATTTTTTAGCCCCGTTTGTTTAATCTGGCGCGGAATTAAATACCGCTTCGCGATATTGAGCTTTTCTTCCTCCGTATACCCCGCCAACCGAATCACTTCCATGCGATCTAACAAAGGACTGGGTATATCCAATGAATTCGCTGTTGCAATAAACATAACATCAGATAAATCGTAATCGACTTCGAGATAGTGATCGTTGAATGTATGATTTTGCTCAGGATCCAATACTTCCAACAGAGCAGAAGCAGGGTCACCTCGAAAATCCATGGCCATTTTGTCCACTTCATCTAACATAAATAAAGGGTTACGCACTTTGGCTCTCGCCATTTTTTGAATGATTTTTCCCGGTAGCGCACCGATATAAGTACGACGATGTCCTCTGATTTCTGCTTCATCACGAATGCCTCCCAAGGAGACTCGAATAAATTGACGCCCTGTGGCATTAGCGATAGATTGCCCCAACGAAGTTTTACCTACTCCGGGTGGACCCACCAGACAAAGAATGGGACCTTTTAATTTTTTCACTCGCTGTAAAACTGCTAAATATTCTAAAATACGTTGTTTTACTTCGTTTAATCCATAATGATCGGCTTCCAAAATGGCTTCAGCTTTTTTGAGATCTCTACTGACCTGGGTATGATGCTTCCAAGGCACTTGTAATAACCATTCTAAATAATTACGACAAACGGTAGCTTCTGCTGACATAGCAGGCATCATCTTTAATTTATGCAACTCTGCTAATGCTTTTTCTTTGGCTTCTTTGGTCATTCCTGCTCGTTCAATTTTCTCAAGCAATTGCTTCTGCTCATCAACTGGACCTCCTTCGTCCAATTCACCCAATTCCTGCTGAATGGCTTTAATTTTTTCACTCAAATAATATTGCCGCTGACTACGTTCCACTTGCTGCTTGACTCGCCCTTGTACTCGCCTCTCTACCTCTACTAAATCCAATTCTTGTGCCAACAATACTTGCAATAATTCCAATCGTTGCTTAATGTCGGGAGCCTCTAAAATTTTCTGCCGCGAATCCAGCTTGATGGTCATATGCGCCGCGATGCTGTCTGCTAACCGACCCGGTTCTTCGATATTGGTCAAAGAAGTCAATAATTCAGGTGGGATTTTTTTGTTGATTTTAATGAGCTGCTCAAATTGCCCTAATACTGCTCGAACTAAAGCACTTATTTCTTTTGTACCCGTTTCTCCCCCTTCTTCCTCTAGCCACTGCACATCAGACAATGCATAATTTTCTTTCACCTGTAACTGAATTAATCGAGCTCGATGCGTGCCCTCTACCAACACTTTCACAGTTCCATCGGGTAATCTCAGTAGTTGCAATATAGAAGCTACCGTACCGACTTCATAAATATCCTTTTGCCCCGGTGAATCCAAATTAGGATCTCTTTGTGCTGCTAAAAATATTTGTTTGTCCCCTCCCATCGCCACTTCTAACGCCTTGATAGATTCCGCACGACCCACAAACAGGGGAATCACCATGTGAGGGAAAACCACAACGTCGCGCAAAGGCAGCAGTGGTAAAGTGGCTCTAATAAGTTGCGGTAATTCAGCCATCGCAGCTCTCCATAGTTAAAGTATTTTTACTCGGACACTGCCTTTTTACGAATCTCAGTGTCATTATCATAAATATAGATGGGTTTTGATTTTCCGTTGATGACATTCTCATCAATCACGACTTTCTTCAATCCTACCACCACCGGCAATTCATACATCAAATCCAGCAATGTATGTTCGACGATGGAGCGCAACCCACGCGCACCTGTTTTACGAGCGATCGCGCGCTTGGCGATTTGGCGTAAAGCTTCTCTACGAAAATCAATTTCTACCCCGTCTAATTCAAATAATTTTTGGTACTGTTTAGCCAGCGCATTTTTAGGCTCAATCAAGATGCGCATCAGAGCATCTTCGTCCAATTCATCCAATACCGCAATGACAGGTAATCGACCAACAAATTCTGGAATTAATCCGTATTTAATTAAATCCTGGGGCTCTACTTCTTTCAACAGAGTAGATTCCACTATTCCCTCTTGCTGGGAACGCACATCCGCAGCAAATCCGATGCCGCTTTTATCTGTACGATGACGAATGATTTTGTGGAGATCGGCAAATGCTCCACCGCAAATAAATAAAATATTCGACGTATCCACTTGCAAATATTCCTGCTGCGGATGCTTACGCCCCCCTTGCGGCGGAACTGATGCCACAGTACCTTCGATGAGTTTCAATAATGCTTGTTGCACTCCCTCTCCCGAAACATCCCGGGTTAGAGATGGACTATCGGTTTTTCTCGCAATTTTATCGATCTCATCGATATACACGATACCTGTCTTTGCTTTTTCTACGTCGTAATTACATTTTTGTAATAATTTTTGAATAATGTTTTCGACATCTTCACCGACGTAACCCGCTTCCGTCAACGTCGTCGCATCAGCAATAGCAAAAGGTACGTTTAAAATTTTCGCGAGCGTTTGTGCTAATAATGTTTTGCCAGAACCCGTAGGACCGACGAGCAAAATATTACTTTTATTAAGCTCGACATCGCTTTTATGGCTCGCATGATGCAATCGCTTATAATGATTATAAACAGCAACCGATAATATTTTTTTTGAAAGTTCTTGTCCCACCACATACTCATCTAATAAGCGATGAATTTCATGAGGACTGGGTAGTTTCTTTTTAGTCTCAATAACTTGTGCTAACTCCTCTTCACGGATGATGTCGTTGCACAAGTCTACACACTCATTGCAAATGAATACCGAAGGTCCTGCGATCAGCTTACGCACTTCGTGCTGGCTTTTACCACAAAAAGAACAATGTAATGCTTGGGATGGACTATCACTCATTATTTTACCTCGATCAGCACCTAGCGCAACGCCCTTATGCCTTGGAAGTTGGGGCGCTCACCACCTATTTCAATGTTATAGGAGAAATACCCGTGGCGCCAATAAAAGTGAATGGGTCTCAACAAACAGTCGTCAGAAATCATTTCAAGCAATGGAGACACACGCCTTGCGGGTTATTGGTTCTTTACCCCTTCGAAATTCGGCTAGCTTCCTTATGCCACAAGCGCCCGCTCTGTGAAGATGGAATCAATCAGCCCATATTCTACCGCTTCTTCACTCGTCAAGAAGTAATCCCGATTGGTGTCTTGCTCAATCTGCTCAAAGCTTTTTCCGGTGTGTTTTGCGAGTATGTGGGTTAACCGATCGCTGACCAAGCGGGTCTGACGAGCGTGTATCTGAATATCGGTTCCTTGACCTTGGAATCCCCCCAACACTTGGTGGATCATGACCGTAGAATGGGGTAAACCGTGGCGCTTACCTGCCGTTCCACCCGCTAACAGTAAAGCACCTGCGCTGGCTGCCTGACCAAAACATAAAGTCCGAACATTGGGTTTAATAAACTGCATGGTGTCGTAAATGGCCATGGCAGCTGTCACCACCCCCCCCGGCGAATTAATGTATAGATTAACATCCTTATCTGGATTTTCTGATTCTAGAAATAACAATTGAGCAATGGTGAGGTTGGCAACCGTATCATTAATCTCACCTACTAAAAACACAATGCGGTCTTTCAATAATCGGGAGTAAATATCGTAAGCACGTTCTCCACGCGCACTCTGTTCAACCACCATGGGTATTAATAGGCTCATAATCACATTCCTCACTTTAATTGACGAGTATGTCCTCGCAAGTGACTTTTTCTTCCTTCACTTCCAAAGACTCTGCTAATTTTTCAACCGCTTGATCTTCAAGCACTGACGACTCTATGTCAGATAACATTTCTTTATTGTTATAGTACAGAGAAGCGATTTTCTCTGCATCATCGTAACCAGAAGTTATCCCTTCTATTTTGGTGCGTATCCGGTGGGAATCCAGTTGAATGTGATTCTGTTGAATCACCTCAGCCAATAATAACCCCAAAATAACACGTCTTTTTGCCTGCTCTTGATAAAATTCTCTGGGAAATTGAGTGGGTAGTTTGGCATTGTCAACACCTGATGGCAACAAAGCAGCTATCCGACGATAAGCCATTTTTTGTAAGTGATCTATTTCTGCTTGCACTAAACAATCAGGCACCTCAATGGGATTAGCTGCTATGAGTTGATCTAACACTTGCGTTTTGAATTGTCTTGCAACCGCACGATCCACTTCTTGTTGTATTCCACGACGAACTTTGTCGTGCACAGCCTCCATACCTTTTTCTGCAAATCCCAATTTTTGCGCTAATTCACCATCTGTAAGTAAATGCGGTTCTTGCACACTATTGAGCGTGATGTGAAACAAAGCCAATTTACCTCGTATTTTTTCAGTTGGATAATCGGGCGGTATCATCAATTCAACGTCTCGCGCTTCTCCCGTTACCATACCCAATAATTTCTGCATGAGTTCGGGGAATATTTCACCTGCCACAAGACGTACCGAATGATTCTGGCTATCCCCTTCTGTCACCAATTCCCCCTCCACGGTGAGAGTAAAATCGATGTTTACCTGGTCGCCTTCTGCAGCCGAGCGCTCAACTGTATGCCACTGCGTGTGCTGCTTACGAAGCGTTTCTACTCCTCGTTCGACGTCCTGTACAGTGACCTCGGCTATAGAACGTGAAATGTGTCGCTCCTGCAGTGTTTGAAGTGTGATCGTAGGGTACACCTCTAAGTGAACAACAAACTCCAGAGCGCCATGAACCTCCGTTGCTTTGGGAGGCTCAATGGGAGAGACTCCCGCTACTCGCAAATTCAGTTCTTTGACAGCATTTTCAATGCCGGACTCGGTCAAATCCCGAAAAACTTCCGCACGAACCTCTTTCCCGTAGCGCTTTTCTAACACATTCAACGGAGCCTTCCCCGGTCTGAACCCAGCCAATTTGGCTGTCTTAGCCACCGCTTTGAGCCGCTCTTGATAAGCGCTTTCTACCGCTTCTGAGGGAATCACGACCACAACACGCCGTTTCAACCCTTCTAAGTTTTCTATTGTCGCTGACATAATACCCCTCAAATCAAAATCGCCTGGTGCGAGAGGAGAGACTCGAACTCTCACGGGGATTACCCACTGGAACCTAAATCCAGCGCGTCTACCAGTTCCGCCACCCTCGCCCGAAATACGAGGTGTCATATTGAACACCAAATACCTGGTTGACACAAGAGGAAGGGGGAAATCAGCCTTCTACCCAAGGAGTTGCCTTAACGCCTTATGCTATACTTAGAGACACTCTCAAAGGCATCAGAAGCCCAGGACGGGCAAACTTAACAACAAGGACACGATCATGATGACCCCTGACCAGCCCATACTCCGAAAAATTTTTTACGGCCTTCTCATCAGCCTAGGATTACTCACCACAGCGTGGGCCGGCCAATGCCCCACAACCATGCAACAAGATGGACAAAAATACTGGGTTTCCAACGATCCTCCCGGTTGGAAATCACATAAACCTACCGCTAAGGACATTACATTGACCTCCGACCGTTTTGGAGGGGTAGTTTACTCCCCCGAAAAGAAACGCATTGCCTGTGTTTACAAAGGAAGCGATGGACAATGGATCGCTCTGTTATCCGACGTTTATCATCCTTTCAATGAAGACGACTTACAAGGCAAAACTTGGGAATATAGCCCGGAGCACAAAGACTATGTCTGCGGACAACCTGAGCATGCTTTGGAGGAATGTCAGTTCGATGTCAAGAAAACCTAAGGTCTCAATGTAGGGTCCCGCAACTCAACAGGCCCGTGGCTTGTAGGAAAATTTTTATTTTGCATCGGCGACTTTTGCATGATTTATACAAAAAGCAGCTATTTGTTGTGTAATTAAAAAAACGGCTTTGTTTGCAGCCAACACTCCGCTGTAAGGCGTATTACCCACCGCAGGAAGATTGATGGAGAAACGCTGGCTCGCTACGATTCGATTATCCCTGTTACGAATTAAAAAAGCCTGTATGACCAACCGAACCCGACTCGTCGGCAACAAAAATTCTTGTTGTAATGTCAATAATTGCGTATCTAATCTGAACTGCGTCATTCCTGAAAAAGGCGCAGAAGCAACGGCATAAAAATAACCCGTGCGACTCAAGGCATCCACCAATAATGGTAATAACATTTGCGCAGGGGATGCCACCCATCGATTATTGACATAAGATTTTAATTCGTAGGGCGTCAAGAGATAGATCATGGCAGCACTTTGATAGCCCGAAGCCGCAATAGGCATCGTTACCAACAGCGTGGATTCCGTTTTACCACGCAAAGGTAATGACACATTTTTCCAGTGACCCAAGGTGTAGGTATTGACTGGCTCGGTTTTAATAGGAGAACACGATAACAATATACCGACACAACACACCCAACCTATCATTCTGATATAACGTATCATTGTTTTTCTCCTGGCCCTGCGGGAGGCGGATATTTTCCACGAATTAAAACCGACGGATTACGTTGTAATTCAAAACTGAATTGTTCTAAATTATTTGTCATACTGTTTAACTGATTTAATAACTGTTCTGCGCTCGGTAATAATTGTTGCGAAATATTCTGCACCGTCAATTCTGTATTCTTTAGTGTGGTTGTAGCATTTTGCCCCACCGTACTAAAATTTCTCGCCAATTGCTTCATGGAAACCAACATATCGCTCAATTGGGTCATGACTTCGGGTAATTGCTTGCTCGCTTTTTCTCCATTTTTCATCAATGCATTGAGCGAGGTCAGGGTTTCATTCACATTATTGGAATTTTGCTCCAGTGTTTTAGTAATTTTAGCAATGTTTGTCAAGCTCTCCCCAATAGCCTGCCGATTGGGAATATTAAAAACATCATTGACGCTGTTACTCAATTTTTTAATGGAAGCTGTCACCTCTTGCAAAGAGGTGCTAAGTTGCACCAACAGAGAAGGTTCCGCCGGAATGATGGGATATTTTTCTCCCGGCTTTGCCACTAAGAGCGGTGCTTCTGCTGTTAACGCCTTTAATCCGATATAATCAATGCCCGTAATGCCTTCTGACATCAAAGAAGCTACCGTGCTGGTAGTAATCGGAGTGCCTTGTTCGATTTTCAACACCAAAATGACTTGCTGAGCATCGGTAGGATTGAGTTCGATGGACTGGACATAACCTACTTTAACACCGTTATAACGAACCGGGCTTTGCACGCTCAACCCTGATACTTCTTCATGCATATAAATTAAATAGGTATCATAGGTTTCGGAATATTGCATGGTCGTCAGCCACAAGATGAGAATGATGGCCGTAGCACCCAATAAAATAACGAACAACCCCACGAGGGTAAAATTAACTTTCGTGTCCACTATAATCTCTCCTCCTGGCCCCGCTGAAATAATCCTGGATCAGCGGATGAGTGTGTTGGACCAACTCGGCCATCGGCAAAGCGGCTAACACCTTACCTTCCCCCAAAAAGAAAATCCGATGAGGTACGCGCCACAAAGTATCCAAATCATGAGTGACCATCACAAATGTGAGTCCCAAACTATTCTGTAAATGTAATACTAAATCGTCCATTTCACCAGCGCCTTTCGGATCAAGGCCTGAAGTAGGTTCATCTAAAAAGATGAGTTCAGGATCCAATGCAATCGCTCGTGCCAACGCTACTCGCTTTTTCATGCCACCACTCAGCTCGGCAGGATATTGCGATATCGTATCCAACGATAATCCCGCCAATAAAATTTTAAAAAATGCCATTTCTTTTTGAACCGATGCATCTAACTGGGTATATTCCTGTAAGGGAAAAATAACGTTTTCTAATACGTTTAATGAACTAAACAAAGCACCTCCTTGAAACATCACTCCCCAGCGACGCTGTATTTTCAGTGCTTCCGTAGCACTGCACTGTGTAACGTCTATACCAAATACTTTAACCACTCCCGAGGTGGGCTTACTTAACATCAGCAGACTGCGGATCAAGGTCGTTTTTCCACAACCACTAGGACCAATGATGGCCACTATTTCACCTTTTTTGACGGTCAAATTCAATCCATCATGCACCCAACGATCGTTTAAATACGTTTTTAATTCAGTCACCTCAATAATAGTCGATAAACTCGGCATTAGATGTCTCGCCAGCTAAAAATAATAGAAAAAACAGCGTCAGTAATGATAATTAAAAAAATGGATTGCACCGCGCTGTGCGTGGTTCGCCGTCCTACATCATCCGCCGTACCCACTACCCGAAATCCTTGAAAACACCCTACTGCTGCGACGATCATGGCAAACACCGGGGCCTTGATCAGACCAACGATATAATGTCGTACTGAAATCGTGTGCTCAAATCGCTCTAAATAGGCATAAAAAGTAACATCTAATTGAATTTTCGCCATCACCATACTACCCAATACGCCAAATACATCAGCCCACACCGTCAACAGTGGTAGTGCCACAACGGTGGCAATTAATTTGGGTACTGCTAATCGATGAATAGGGGGTACGCCCATGGTATACAGCGCATCGATTTCTTCATTGACTTTCATCGTACCAATTTGTGCAGTAAATGCTGTACTGGTTCGCCCTGCGATAATAATAGCAGTGATCAAAGGTGCAAATTCTCGCAAAATCACCATCCCTGTGATGTCCACGATATAAATATTGGCGTTATAACTCGATAATTCTAGGGCAATTTGATAAGTCAGCACGAGCCCCACTAAAAAAATCAACAGTGCGACGATTGGCATCGCATGATAACCAACGTCTTCTATATTGCGCAAAATCAAGCGCCACGCTAATCGCCGAGGTCGTGCGATTAATTCAAAAAAAGCCATCATCATTTCGCCAACGAAAGATAAAAAAGCAACCCCCATCATCCATTTGTGATAGGTACGCTCTCCTATCAAATAGAGCCAAGGCGGCGTTTTGGGAGGAGAAAAATGATATTGGCGAATACCTGCGTATTCAGTGGCCACTAAATTGAGTAACGTGCGATAAGTTTCACTCACACCCGTTACTGCAACCGACTTTCCTAATTGTTTGAGCTGTTCTGTCAGAGTTTGGAAGAGAAAAGCACCAGCACTGTCCATCATTTCTATCGCGCTGGCATCCAACGTCACTTGCTGAGCTACTTTTTCGGTGAATGATTTCAGGCAATTTTCAAGCGAGACAATCCCTGCCAGCGTCCAGCTGCCATGACAACGCAATTGACGACGGTCATCCGATAACTCAATAACGGCATCCGATCCAGTCGACATGAACGAGTCAGTTCCTTATCCATTCTAAAATACGACTCCTATTTTGCCACTAAATGCACAATGAGAGAAGGGAAATAAAAATTCCCGTAGCAAGCCGCAGGGAATACAAGTTTAACGCTCATTCCTACCCTGAGCTCGGGATAACACTGTCAAATATTCGCTCAGTGTCGGGATGTCAATACAAAAACAAGCAGAGAGGTATACAAAAAACCACAGTTTATGATTTAATGACCACAACATCTCTTGCTCAAGGAACTGACTATACATGCAACGCATCATGATACGATCCTTGTTAGCACTCTTGACTTTACTCCTTCCCATGGCAGCCTTTGCCATCAGCACGGGAGGAACCTCGTCGCAAAATGAGCTTCAAACTTTATTAAATCCTATCGATCTCAATGTAGAATTGGTCTTTTTAGCTCGCATGCTCATCGCTTTTATATTGGGTGCTGTGAGTGGTATCACGCACGATAGCCATCGAATAGGCATTGGGCTGAAAACATTCGGTGCTGTAGCGCTGGGTTCCAGCATTTTTGCTTCTATTGGTCTTCATTTATTTTTTGCGTATAGCAGTGAATACGCACTCACCATCGCAGCAGGCGTTGTGACAGGTATCGGCTTTTTGAGCGGCGCCGTGATTTTTAGAGAACAGTTAGCCATTCGCGGGCTTTCATCAGCCGCTACATTATGGGCCACTGCCGCTGTCGGCCTCGCCA
>Ga0155612_150_pt1 | contig 12830 bp, 10 predicted proteins | sample RifCSPhighO2_12_FD_107269 | JGI IMG/M metagenome (GOLD analysis project Ga0155612, IMG submission 107269) | Coxiella sp. RIFCSPHIGHO2_12_FULL_44_14 | reverse complement strand
AATTTCCCAAACTACTTGATAAAGGCACATTTTTCCTTTTAAATCAACTGACAAAAAATCTACTTCGTAACGTTCTTGTGTTAAATAATAAAATACTTTGTGTCCTTGCCGCCTTAATTCCAAAAATATAAGGTTTTCAAATAGATGGCCATAGTTTTTGGAAAGTCCAACATGGTACGAATTTACAAGGCCTGGATCAATGGCATAAATTTTTCTCGGATTAGAATGTGTTTTGCGAATGGATTCACTATACAGTGGTACTGTAAACGTTAAATAAGCATCTTCTACGTATTCCAAATAATCATATAAAGTGTTTTTTGAGCACATTAATCCTTGACTTTTTAGATCATTAAAAAACTTATTAATTGAAAATGTGCCGCCAGCATTATTCAGTAGAAATTTGATGAGGTATTTTATCAGTGTGATATTAGTGATGTTGTATCTTTCCACTATGTCTCTGATGATGACGATGTCCACATATTCCTGTAAGATTTGGCGACGTTTTTCTTCAGGAATGCCGATGGTTTCTGGAAATCCCCCAGATTCTAAATAAGCCTGCAAATGATGTTGCATGAGATCCCAATTTTTTTGAGATAGTGCTTTGTTTTTAAATGTTACTTGATGAGCTTGAAGGTATTCTGAGAAACTATAAGGCCAAATCTCAGTTGCGAGCGCTCGTCCTCGAAGTGAAGTATGAATCTCCTTGCTTAACAATTTGGCGGAAGAACCCGTGAGATAGATATGGACTTTTTTGGTATCAAAAATTCTTCTAATTAAAATAGGCCAATCTTCTACATTTTGGATTTCATCTAGAAATAGATAACATTGTCTATCATGATTCTCAGGATAGAGTGTATAAAAGCCTTCAATGAGTTGTCTGAGTAATTTTTGTGTGCACGGGACTAACCGGTCATCTTCTAAGTTTAGGTATAATATCTGTGTGATAGCCATTCCTTTCTGTTCGAGAAGAGCGGTTATTTTTTGTAATAAAGCGTACGTTTTTCCTACACGACGCATACCGATCGCCACATTGATTTTTTGTGCTAAATCGGGAAAAGTAAAGGTACGTGGCAAACTTTTCGCTGTTTCCTTTAATTTCTCATGAAATTCTTCTAGGAGTATGGGTAATAGCTGAGCCATACAACGAACTTCTCTTTATCTGTTTCTGAGAGCATCATTCTACCCTACAACTGTATTAATGTACAGGGATAGATTTGCTATATTCTATCCCTTTACAGAGGGATAGAATTGAGAATCCCAAGGTATACCCTGCACTGAGCGCCTGAGGTTTGGGCCTTTTCGCCCTCACCTTCTTGTGCTACGCTTTCCTTGCTCCTAACATCTGCCGCAATACGTATTGCAGAATACCGCCATGGCGATAGTATTCCAGTTCGTTAGTGGTATCGATGCGACACAGCACAGGAACGGTTTCTCGCGATTGATCAGCGCGATGCAAAGTAAGCGCCATCGTTTTACCTGGCTGTAAATCTTTTAAGCCTTCGATGTCGATCATTTCATCCCCTTGCAAACGCAAGGTTTTACGCGTGACCCCGTCCATTAATTGCAGAGGCAAAATTCCCATTCCCACTAAATTAGAGCGATGGATGCGTTCAAAACTCTGTGCAATGACGGCTTTGACACCGAGTAACAATGGCCCTTTAGCAGCCCAATCGCGCGAAGATCCTGTTCCATACTCTTCTCCAGCGATAATAACGAGAGGTATTCCTTCTTTTTTATACTGCATAGCGGCATCAAAAATACTGAGCTCTTTTTTATCGGGATAATGTCGAGTCACTCCTCCTTCGGTACCGGGTAGTATTTCATTGCGAATGCGAATATTCGCGAACGTTCCGCGCAGGAGGACTTCGTGATTTCCCCGTCGGGCCCCGTAGGAATTAAAATCCTTGGGTTGAACACCCTGAGCGATCAGGTAACGTCCTGCGGGACTGTCGGGTTTAATAGATCCTGCGGGCGAAATGTGATCGGTCGTCACGCTGTCGCCGAAAAGAGCGAGAATACGAGCCTGGTGGATATTTTGTATCGGTGTGATCGCAGCGCTCATACCATCAAAGAAGGGGGGTGATTGGATGTAGGTAGAATCAGGTTGCCAGCGATAGGTTTTTTCAGAGCCATTCTCGATAGCTCGCCAATCGTCATCGCCTTGAAACACGGCAGCATATTCTTGTTGAAATAAGGTATGACTCACTTGGGTCATAGCAGAGGTTATTTCAGCTGAAGTGGGCCAAATATCACGAAGAAAAATGGGATGGCCCGCTGGGTCTTTCCCAAGAGGTTCTTGAGATAAATCGATGCGAGTGGTTCCTGCCAGCGCCAATGCAACCACCAAGGGCGGTGAAGCTAGCCAGTTTGCTTTCACTAAAGGATGAATGCGACCTTCAAAATTACGATTGCCTGATAATACGCTGCAGACGATTAAATCGTGATCTGTAATTGTTTTGGCGATGTCTTCAGCGAGAGGACCGGAATTGCCGATACAGGTTGTGCAGCCATATCCCACTAAATAAAATCCCAGTTGTTGTAGATAAGGCATGAGCCTGGTTTTTTCGAGATAATCTGTGACGACTTTGGATCCGGGCGCGAGCGATGTTTTCACCCAAGGTTTTACTTTCAAGCCTTTTTCTACCGCTTTTTTTGCTAGCAAACCGGCTGCTAGCATGACGCTAGGATTCGATGTATTGGTACAACTGGTGATGGCCGCAATCACTACATCGCCGTGATGCAGATCCAGTGCGGTGATTGTGCGAAATGCGCGTTGAAGCTCCGTTTGTCGATGGGCTTCTGCGATAGTTTGTTCTGTCACGTGGGCTAATTGTGCCAGCGGAACGTGATCTTGAGGACGTTTAGGACCGGCGAGACTGGGTTCGACGGTGGAAAGATCGAAGACAACGGTGTCGGTAAAATAAGGTTCAGGCGTTTGCGTATCGTGCCATAATCCTTGGAGTTGAGTGTATGTTTTGACGAGATCGATGGTTTGTGGATCTCGTCCAGATAATTGTAAATAACGAAGTGTTTCAGCATCGATGGGGAAAAAACCGCAAGTTGCTCCGTATTCAGGAGCCATGTTAGCGATAGTGGCGCGGTCTGCCAAGGGTAGCATCAATAATCCAGGACCATAAAATTCTACGAATTTTCCAACGACACCTTTTTTGCGCAGTAATTGCGTGAGAGTGAGCACCAAATCCGTTGCCGTAATACCTTCTCGACAACAGCCTTCCAAACGTACACCGATCACCTCAGGAATTAACATGGAGATGGGTTGACCCAGCAGAGCAGCTTCTGCTTCAATGCCACCCACTCCCCAACCGAGCACTCCCAACCCATTGATCATCGTTGTGTGGCTGTCGGTTCCCACGAGCGTGTCAGGATAAGCATAGTGTTGTCCATCTTGGCTATGTGACCAAACGCCTTTTGCTAAATATTCCAAATTCACTTGATGACAAATACCCGTTCCTGGTGGGACCACGCGGAAATGATGAAAGGATTGTTGTCCCCATTTCAGCAATGCGTAACGTTCACGATTACGTTGCATTTCATGTTGTACATTATTTTGAAAAGCCTGATCATTGCCAAAATGATCCACTTGCACAGAATGATCGATCACTAAATCGACTGGACACAATGGATTGATTTGACTAGGATCGCCGTGCAAGCGTTTCATGGCATCGCGCATGGCGGTTAAGTCGACAATGGCGGGAACGCCAGTGAAATCTTGCATAAGCACACGCACGGGACGATAAGCTATTTCATGGTGAGATTGTCGTTTTTCCAGCCAATGGGCAAAAGCTTCGATATCTTGTTGTGTTACCGTTTTTCCATTTTGATGTCGTAATTGATTTTCTAATAAAACCTTAAGGGAAAAAGGTAAGCGATGAATATTTTTTAAACCTGCTTTTTCTGCAGCTTCCAAACTGTGGTAATGATAAGTAATGTGATTCACAGTAAATGTGCGTTGGGTATTTAAAGTGATAGGCATGAGTCATCTCCACTAAAAAGAAGCCACTTTTTAACACTGTTGGCACACAAAAGCAATCCTGCGTCAAGAGAGAAATAGCTTTAAAAAACAAAGTGATATTAAAAAATGACCATTGGAATATAGTGCGCAATTGTAAAAATCACTTGAATTTTTGCCGAATATCCCTATATGAGGGAGTGACGGGTGCTCATCCTTGATGAGTACAATGCAAAATCAAGACATATTATGAGTAAAAAAGGAGAGGTTGAAGTATGAACATACGTCCCTTACATGATCGGGTGGTAGTCCGTCGTTTGGAAGAGGAGCGTACCTCTGCGGGCGGTATCGTGATTCCAGACACAGCGGCGGAAAAACCTTCCAGAGGTAAAGTGATTGCCGTAGGTCCGGGTAAATTGCTGGATAACGGTGAAGTTCGCCCATTGGCTGTTAAAGTAGGCCAAGAAATTTTATTCGGTAAATATGCTGGCACTGAAGTGAAGGTGGCCAGTGAAGAATACGTGGTGATGCGTGAAGACGACATCATGGGTGTCATTGAGAAATAATGGAAAAGAGGTAGAAAACCATGGCTGCAAAAGTTTTAAAATATTCACACGAGGCGCTGCATGCGGTGAACCGAGGTGCGGAGGGTCTCGCTAGAGCAGTGAAAGTCACCTTGGGTCCTAAAGGTCGCAATGTGGCTATAGAAAAGTCTTTTGGCTTGCCCACCATCACTAAAGATGGTGTGACGGTAGCGAAAGAAATTGAATTTGAAGATAGGTTTGAAAACATAGGCGCGCAATTGATCAAGGGAGCGGCTGAACGTACGTCGGACGATGCGGGTGACGGCACAACGACAGCGACTGTGTTAGCCCAAAGTATGTTGGGAGAAGGAGTCAAAGCCGTTATAGCGGGCATGAATCCGATGGATCTGAAGCGAGGTATCGATAAAGCGGTGCAAGCGGCAATAGTGGAATTGAAAAAGATTTCAAAACCATGTGCCGATGACAAATCGATTGCTCAGGTGGGCACCATTTCCGCCAATGCTGATGAAGCGATCGGCAATATTATTGCCGATGCCATGAGTAAAGTGGGTAAGGAAGGTGTTATCACGGTTGAGGACGGTTCTGGGTTGGAAAATGAATTGTCAGTGGTGGAAGGGATGCAGTTCGATCGCGGATATTTATCTCCGTACTTCATCACCAATCACCAGAACATGAGCGCTGAATTGGAATCGCCTTTCATTCTGTTGGTAGATAAGAAAATTTCTAATATTCGTGAATTAATTCCCTTGTTAGAAGGGGTGGCCAAGTCAGGTAAACCCTTATTGACTATCGCGGAAGATGTGGAAGGTGAGGCGTTGGCTACCTTGGTAGTTAATACGATGCGCGGTGTGGTTAAAGTGGCTGCGGTGAAAGCACCAGGATTTGGTGATCGTCGTAAAGCCATGTTACAAGACATCGCTGTGTTAACAGGAGGTAGAGTCATCGCAGAAGAAGTAGGTTTATCTTTAGAATCTGCTTCCATTGATGACTTGGGTACTGCTAAACGCATTGTTGTCACCAAAGACAATACGACTATTATCGGTGGATCTGGAAAAAGTGCTGATATTAAAGGCCGTATTGCTCAAATACGTGCGGAGATTGACGCTAGCACTTCGGATTATGATCGCGAAAAATTGCAAGAACGTCTGGCTAAATTGGCCGGCGGTGTTGCAGTCATCAAAGTGGGGGCGGCTACCGAAGTGGAGATGAAAGAGCGTAAAGCACGAGTAGAAGATGCCTTGCATGCGACGCGTGCTGCTGTAGAAGAAGGGGTGGTACCCGGTGGTGGTGTGGCACTGATCCGAGTGCTCAAGGCGATTGGGAAAATTACCGTGAGCAATGAAGACCAGCAAATGGGTGTTACGATTGCTTGCCGTGCGATGGAAGCCCCTTTGCGTCAGATTGTGGCCAATACGGGTGAAGAACCTGCGATTGTGCTGGGGAAGGTCAAGGACAGCAAAGACGTTAATTTTGGATATAACGCTGCTACGGGTGAATATGGTGATATGATGGCGATGGGTATTTTAGATCCCACCAAAGTGACTCGTATGGCCTTGCAAAATGCCGCTTCTATTGCGAGCCTTATGATTACCACGGAATGTTTAGTGGTAGAGGCGCCTAAGAAGGAAGAGCATCACGCTCCAATGGGAGGCGGTGGTGATATGGGTGGTATGGGTGGCATGATGTAAATTCAAGTCCTCCGTTGCTCAAATAAAAAACCCCGCCATCAGCGGGGTTTTTTTTGTTAAGATAGTCGAGGGAAACTATTGCAACGATACCTACGGCATTTATCATGCGAGGCAAATGAGCACCATGAAAGTCACACAATTTTTATTAGCTACCCTAAAAGAAGTTCCGTCAGATGCAGAGTTGGTGAGCCATCGTCTCATGCTACGCTCAGGGATGATACGTAAATTAGCGAGCGGTTTATATACGTGGCTTCCTTTGGGATTGCGTGTATTACGTAAAGTGGAAGCGATTGTGCGAGAAGAAATGGATCGCAGTGGTGCATTAGAATTGCTGATGCCCATGGTCCAGCCGGAAGAATTGTGGCGGGAATCCACGCGGTGGGAAAAATACGGTGCAGAATTACTGAGAGTGATCGATCGCCACGAACATCATTTTTGCGTAGCGCCCACGCACGAGGAAGTCATTACCGATATTGCACGGCGTGAATTAAAAAGCTATAAACAACTGCCTATAAATTTTTATCAAATTCAGACAAAATTTCGCGATGAAATTCGCCCCCGATTTGGTGTCATGCGGGCGCGTGAATTTTTGATGAAGGATGCGTATTCATTTGATATAGATGAAGCAGGCATGCACAAGACGTATCAAATCATGTACGACACTTATACCCAGATTTTCACTCGATTGGGTTTGAAATATCGTGCAGTACTAGCAGATACGGGCACTATCGGCGGTGAGCACTCACATGAATTTCAAGTCTTAGCACAGTCGGGAGAAGATATCGTTGTATATAGCGATGGTAGTGATTATGCAGCGAATTTAGAGCGAGCTGAAGCGGCGGCTCCTCCCGATAAACGTCTACAACCCACGTCAGTGTTGATGAAAAAAGTGGAGACTCGGGGAATACGGACAATCCAAGCGTTGAGTGAGACGATGAATATAGCGCCTGAGCAAAGCATTAAAACACTTGTCGTCAAAGGTGCTTCTGTGCCTTTGGTTGCTTTGATTTTGCGAGGGGATCACGAGCTCAATACGATTAAAGCAGCCCATCTTTCTGAGGTAGCAGCTCCTTTGGAATTTGCCACCGAGGAGGAAATTAAACGAACAGTGGATTGTGGCCCTGGTTCACTTGGTCCTGTGCGATTACCGATACCATTTATTGTGGATCGCGATGCAGCTTATTTGACAGATTTTGCTTGTGGCGCCAATGAAGAAGGTTACCATTTTCTGCACGTATGTTGGGATAGGGATGCAACGCTAGGGAAAATAGCAGATTTGCGCAACGTGGTGGAAGGAGATTGCAGTCCGGATGGAAAGGGGCGATTGCGATTTGCACAGGGTATCGAAGTGGGTCAGATTTTTCAGCTGGGTGATAAATACAGCCGAGCGATGGGGGCTACGGTAACAGATGAAACAGGACGAAATGTGGTACTGCAAATGGGTTGCTATGGGATAGGTGTTTCTCGAATTGTCGCCGCGGCGATTGAGCAGAATCACGATGATCATGGTATTATGTGGCCCAAAACACTCACACCCTTTGATATCGCATTAGTACCGATGCATATGTACAAATCTCAACGCGTGCGAGAAGCAACAGAACAATTATATCAAGCGCTGAGCCATGCAGGTTACTCGGTATTGTGGGATGATCGCAACGAACGTCCGGGCGTTATGTTTGCAGATATGGATTTGATCGGCATTCCTCATCGATTGGTGGTGAGTGAGCGAGGCCTTGATCAAGAAACCATAGAATACAAATCCAGAATGCGTGATGAAGTACATCATTTACGGTTGACGACTTTGGTGAGTGATATTCGAACGATGATGGAATAAGTAAAGTTTGAGCAGGAAACGGTCTCAAGCAATGTGTCCTGGAGGAGATCACACGGTTCACCGTTACGCGTGATTTTTATATTCGATCAAAACACAGAGTAGGGGTAGCGTGAAATCATATTCGCTGTCAAGAAAGATTAGGTGATTTAAGTAAAGCATTACAGAACAATCAAGTGCCAGGATTGTTTCTTCATGGAGAATTGGATTCTTTGATTCCCATGCAAGGCGCAAGGGATGCAGCAAAAGCAACGCTGCAGGCCAAGTTAATCATTATTCTCGGAATGGGACATATCAGACACGAAAAAATTTGAACTCATGTCCATAAAATACCTTTTTTCGTGATTTTAAGGCCTTGTTATCTTTATTTTGTAAGCCAATGGCTTGACTTTTACGTATAATATGTCGCTCTTTTAACTGCGAGATTGTTCCATGGCGCTACTCACCAAAAACCTGCTAGATTCCAAGTAATATCAGACAAACGCATTAAGCATCCATCAATTTTTGGTGATGTGGAAATCGACTTTGCTTATAAAAAATCTGTGTTTGGGTTACCGACTCAAGATTTTACTGTCAGTACAGGCTACCTTAAAGTGGCAACTCCTGAATTGGTCGCGCTTGATTTACTTGATTACCCTAATCATGCCGGTGGTTTAAATCATATTGCAACGGTTTTCTCAGAGCTGATTGAAAATCTAGATCCTGTAAAGCTAATAAACCTTGCCAAAGATACCCATGATGAATATCAGTTGCAGCGTATCGGCTATATCCTGGACCATATTGACATGATGGATGAGAAGAACGCTGAAATAATAATTAGCGCGCTTGCGCTTCATGTTAAAGAAAATAAACCAAATTATCTGCCTCTTGCATCTGAAATTTCTAAGGCTGGCTATCCAAGATGTAAAAAGTGGAGAATTATTGAAAATTCAGAAATAGAGAGCGATTTATGATCCCAGAAATTTTTATTGAGCAATGGCGTTCTATGGGATTTTCATAAAGATATGAGCCTGTTATTGCCATCTAAATTAAATTGGCATTTTGAAGAAGCCTATCAATTCGTTGTAGATAACGTGATTAGCAAGTTGCCGTAAGCATGATATGAAATTTAATGCTGAAAGAATAATTTCGAGTAATCATCTGCAGCTCTGGATAGACAGCATGGGTCATCCCAATAATCCAGCCTGCTTATTGATTTCTGGTGCCGGAGCGCCGGCCACATTTTTGAGACAGCTTCATGTTTGTAAAAAACGACCCAGTAACTCATACCCCTGATCTGTTAAAATGGATTCTGGGTGAAACTGTACTCCGAATATTGGCAATTTTTTATGTTGTAATGCCATCATTTCAGATTCTTCACTGAATGCATTCACATGTAGAACATCGGGTAGATGATCAGTTGAAACAACCAATGAATGATATCTGGCTACTTTCAGAGGATTGCTGATTCCCTTAAAAATGCCTTGGTTATCGTGGTAAATAGTTGAAGCCATGCCGTGCATAGGCTTTTTGGCTCTAATAATAGAAGCGCCAAACGCTTCTCCAATCGCTTGATGTCCTAAACAGACACCGAGAATAGGAATACGCTTCCCCAGTTCTCTGACTATAGGAATAGAAATACCTGCTTTGGCAGGAATACCTGGACCGGGCGAGATAATAATATGGGTAGGACAAATAGTATGGGCTATTTCTGATACCGTTATTGCATCGTTTCGTATTACCCTGCAAGAGTGGCCCAATTCTTTGACATAACGGGCTAGATTATAAACGAAAGAGTCATAGTTATCGATTAACAGTATCATGCGTAGATTTTGTGATTTGTTTTAATGGCATCAGTGAGAGCGCGTTTTAATGCCGCTGCTTTTATTAGCGTTTCTTCATATTCTGCTTCTGGATCAGAGCGTAACACGATGGCTCCTCCTGATTGGAAAGTAACAACGTTGTTTTTAATTACATAAGTACGAATTAATACAGAAGTATCCATGCAGCCATCAAATCCAATATATCCCATACTCCCACAATAAGGACCACGACGGGTTGGTTCTAATGTATCGATGAGCTCCATGGCGCGTATTTTGGGTGCACCAGTAATAGATCCTCCGGGGAAAGTAGCGCACAGTAAATCGACCGCGTTATATTGACGATCTAATAAGCCTTCTACAGAAGAAACCAAATGATGAACGGTCTCATAACTCTCTAAACCGCAATATTGAGCGACATGCACGGTATTGGGTAAGCATACCTTGGATAAATCATTACGCATTAAATCTACAATCATCGTATTTTCAGCGCGATCTTTTTCACTTGCCAATAAGGCATTGGCTAATTGCGCATCTTCATCAGGGTTCAGGGCTCGCTTGGATGTTCCTTTGATGGGGCGAGTTTCTACTCGCCAATGATCTAATTTAACGAATCTTTCAGGTGAACTAGAAGCAATAATGGTGTCTGAAAAATGGGCGTATGCTGAAAAAGTGGCTGGATTAATATGACGTAGTCTTAGATATAATTGAAAAGGGGAGTATGTTGTAGGTAAAATACATTGAAAACGCTGAGATAGATTTACTTCAAAAACATCGCCTGATAAAATATATTCTATTATTTTTTGTACTGTTTTTATGTATTCCAGTTGACTAAAATTGCTGGTTAATTTATCGGTTTGCACTATTGCTTTGGTAGGATAAACACACTGAACGGTATTTTTCAGTTGCTTCAGACACCACTGCAAGCGAATATGGCTGCGTTCCCGGCGTTTTTTTTCATTTTGCTTTGGAAAACCAGAAGATAATATCCAAGCTTTTTTTTGTACGTGGTCAAAACTAACAACCAAATCATAGAAGCCTAACGCTAATCGAGGATGGTGTTGATCATCCACAGCAAAAACGGGGAGCTTTTCCAAATCTCTTGCCAGATCGTAGCTAAAAAATCCTGCCACTCCTCCCTGAAACGGGGGAAGTTCAGGGAGTGTCTCAAGAGAAAAACGATTCAGCTCGTGAGAAAGTGTGTCAAAAATAGTTAGGTTATTATTACGATGGCGAAACATTTTGTCGTTTGGATAAATGAGAGTGGAAAAAGGATCAATGCCAATGAAACTATACCTACCCAATGTGGGATGAAATTTTGCGCTATCAAAAAATACAACGTTCTGAGAAAAAGAAAAAGCATGAAAATAATTGAGTGGATCTTGATAGGGAATTTCTTGAAACAAGGGTATGATTTTTGACATGCATGTAACTGGGGTATTTAATTAGCATTAAGCAATGAGGTCCCAACTTAGTGGGGTTCCTCTTTTTATGGGGGATTTCGTTTTTCTTCCTAGTATGACGTCATAATATTTAGGTGGTAATCCCCCACCAGGACGGATTGCTCGAAGATTCTGTGGGGTAAATGCTTCTCCTGCTTGCATGTCGCTAGCAATATACAGAGATCGCTTAAATTGCATTGATTTTTTTTCATCACTGGTCATGTGGTAATGTATATTGCCTAAGCTCCTCCAGGCTCTTTCGGTCTCGATAACTAATGATTGCAGTTCTTCTGGTTCTAGAGAAAAAGCAGCATCTACGCCACCTTGTGCTCTGCGGAGAGTAAAATGTTTTTCGATAATAGTAGCACCTAAAGCAATGCTTGCTATGGCAACACCAATACCCATGGTATGATCAGATAATCCTACTTCACATTGAAATAAATCGCGTAAGTGGGAAAGCGTGCGAATGTGAGTGCTGTCTGGCGATGCGGGATAACTGCTGGTACATTTCAACAGAATCAAGTCAGTGCACCCAGCCTCTCTGGCAGTGCGTACAGTCTCATCTAATTCAGCAACACTTGCCATTCCTGTTGATATCATGAGTGGTTTACCGGTAGCTGCTACTTTTCGAATAAGCGGTAGATCGGTATTTTCAAAAGAGGCGATTTTATAGCAGGGCACATGTAAGGTTTCTAAAAAATCGACGGCAGTGCTATCGAACGGTGTACTGAAACACAACATACCAAGTTCTTTACAGCGCGCCATAATAGGTGCATGCCATTCCCAAGGGGTATAGGCTTCTTCATACAATTGGTAGAGTGATTTACCTTTCCATAAGCTTTTTTCATCTGCAATAAAAAAAAGGCCTTCTGTTAGGTTGAACGTCATGGTTTCGGCAGTATAAGTTTGTAATTTAATTGCGTGAGCTCCCGCTTTTGCAGCGGCTTCTACGATACGTATCGCGCGATCAAAATCTTGATGATGATTACCTGATATTTCAGCGACGATCAGAGGGGGGTGATCCAATCCTATTAAACGATTTGCGATAGCAATGGATTTTCTCATCGTGCGTGCCTATTATTTTATGCCAGCTACTTGCCCTAAAGCAGCCGGTGAGAAATAGCTGTCTGGATTTCGGCTCAATTCGTTTAATCCAGCAATAATGGCATCGAATTGAGTTACAGTGACGTGCCCTGTGGGGCCCACTTGGAGGAAGTATTTTTCTTGTCTCATACTAGCCTTAGCCTTATTTTAAGGAGTAGGGCCGCATCCCTAGCGTTCAATCTTGTAATTTTATGGCCTGTACAGTAAAGTGACAGGGTGAGCCCCGGGGGGTCTACATTACAACATCACATTGGAAGTCGATTTTACCGAAAACTGCGAGCGTTCGCCACTAGCATGGGTTCCTTGAGATAGGTGAACATTGTAGACGGACAAAGGAGGGTCATCGGTACCGGGGGGCGTAAAAAGAGAGGTAAAGGCGGTGAGTACTTTCTATGATTTAAAAAGCGGTAAAATGTTAGGACGACATTATCGTGTACTAGAATTTTTAGGG
>Ga0155612_123_pt2 | contig 12874 bp, 10 predicted proteins | sample RifCSPhighO2_12_FD_107269 | JGI IMG/M metagenome (GOLD analysis project Ga0155612, IMG submission 107269) | Coxiella sp. RIFCSPHIGHO2_12_FULL_44_14 | reverse complement strand
TCGCGCAAAATATATCCGTGTTTTATTCGATGAAATCACCCGTATTTTAAATCACTTGTTATGGTTGGGTGCACATGCTTTAGATATCGGCGCTATGTCAGTATTTCTGTATTGTTTTCGCGATCGAGAAGATTTATTGGATTGCTATGAAGCCGTTTCGGGCGCTCGCATGCATGCCACGTATTATCGCCCTGGAGGTGTGTATCGCGATTTACCGGATTCTATGCCACAGTATCAGCCTTCCCGTTGGCACGGTAAAAAACGCGTTGCTCAAATGAATCAAGCACGAGAAGGTTCATTATTGGATTTTATTTGGGATTTTACACAACGATTTCCAACACTGATTGATGAATATGAAACGTTACTGACTGACAATCGTATTTGGAAGCAACGAACAGTGGGTATTGGCGTTGTTTCACCAGAACGTGCGTTACAGCTGGGATTTACGGGTCCTATGCTGCGAGGGTCGGGTGTCGAATGGGATTTACGAAAAAAGCAGCCTTATGCAGTGTATGATCAATTGGATTTTGACGTTCCTGTGGGCACCCACGGAGATTGTTATGATCGTTATTTGGTGCGTGTGGAAGAAATGCGACAATCCACTCGCATCGTTCGACAATGCGCGCAGTGGCTACGTCACCATCCAGGCCCCGTCATCCTCGAGGAATATAAAGTAGTGCCGCCGCCGCGAGAAGTCATGAAACGCGACATGGAATCGCTCATTCATCATTTTAAATTATTTACTGAAGGGTATTGTGTTCCCGAAGGGGAAGCGTATGCAGCTATTGAGCATCCCAAAGGGGAATATGGAGTTTACATCGTATCGGATGGGGCCAACAAGCCTTACCGAGTTAAAATTCGTGCGGCCAGTTATCCGCATTTGGCGGCATTAGAAGAAATGTGTCGGGGACATATGATTGCTGACTTGGTAGCCATTATTTCCAGTATTGATGTGGTTTTTGGTGAGATCGATCGTTAATGACAGAGACAGTACCAACGGCCTTTGCGATTGCTGCATCCGTGTGTGATGACATTGATCGGTGGCTTAAAAAATATCCTCCCGATCAGAAATCTTCTGCTGTAGTTCCGGCTTTATTGTTGGTGCAGCAACAAAACGGAGGGTGGTTGAGCACGGAGGCCATGGATGCCGTGGCGGCTTATTTAGGTATGCCGCCGATTGCAGTTTACGAAGTAACTACTTTTTACGACATGTATCACTTACAACCGATCGGTAAAAATAAAATTGGCGTTTGCACTAATGTGCCTTGTATGCTGCGCGGATCGGATGACATTGTGGCTTGTTTACAACAACGTTTGGGTATTTCTTTTGGTGAAACGACGAAAGATGGTCTTTTTACGCTGCGCGAATTAGAGTGCATGGCTGCTTGTGTAAGCGCCCCTATGTGCCAGGTTAACGATAAAACTTATTATGAGAATTTAACGCCGAAAAAAATGCTTGATATTGTGGATCAGCTGGAGCGGGAGACTCACTCACGTGCAAAATGAAGTTTGTTATCGAACACGTCATTTACCCGAACCATGGACTTTATCTTCTTATGAAAGTGTTGGTGGCTATCAAGCATGGCGAAAAATCTTGCGGGAAAAAACGCCTCCAGAAGTCATTATCAATGAAATCAAAGAATCTTCTTTGCGTGGTCGTGGAGGAGCTGGGTTTCCGACGGGTTTGAAATGGAGTTTTATTTCTCGTGATACACCGGGGCAAAAATACGTCATTTGCAATGCCGATGAAAGTGAGCCGGGTACGTGTAAAGACCGCGATATTTTGCGTTTTAATCCCCATCAAGTGTTAGAGGGTATGGTGATTGCTTGTTATACCTTGGGCGCCACCGTGGGATATAATTTTTTGCGGGGAGAATTTTGGGAACCTTGGCAACGCTGCGAGCAAGCCTTGACGGAAGCGCGTGCAGTGGGATTGATTGGATCCAATATATTAGATTCGGGTGTCACTATTGATATTCACAATCACATGAGCGCGGGGGCTTACATTTGTGGGGAAGAAACGGCACTCATGAATTCATTGGAAGGAAAGCGAGGTTGGCCACGATTCAAACCGCCGTTTCCGGCCAATTTTGGTTTATATGGACGCCCCACGAATATCAATAATGTAGAAACGTATGCTTCTGTCCCCGTGATTTTGGAAAAAGGAGGGCAGTGGTTTGCTTCGCTAGGTCCCCCTAAAAATGGAGGTACGAAGATTTTTAGTGTGAGTGGACACGTGGAAAAACCGGGTAATTACGAAGTACCTCTGGGTATCCCTTTTGCTCAATTGCTGGAGATGGCGGGCGGCATGCGCCGAGGAGCAGTATTGAAAGCAGTTATTCCAGGGGGTAGCTCGATGCCATTATTACCAGCGTTTATTATCATGCAAGTGCGCATGGATTTTGACAGTTTGTTGCAAGCAGGATCCATGTTGGGTTCTGGCGGAGTGATCGTGATGGATGAAACGACTTGCATCGTTCGAGTGTTGGAGCGCATTGCCAAGTTTTATATGCATGAGTCCTGTGGGCAATGTACCCCGTGTCGTGAAGGGACGGGATGGATTTATCGACTGATTCATAAAATCGAATCTGGGCAAGGAACACTACAAGATGTGGATCGTTTGGGTAAAGTAGCTAAAGGCATTGAAGGTCGCACCATTTGTGCTTTTGGTGAGGCAGCCGCTTGGCCGGTGGCAGGCGCGTTGAAGCATTTTTATGACGAATTTGTGCATCATGTACAGCACGGCCAGTGTTTAGTTTCTGCGAGGGCTGAGCATGATTGAGCTTGAAATCAATCAACGAAAAGTGGTGGTTGCAGAGAGCACGACGATCATCGAAGCAGCTGATGAAATCGGCATTTATATTCCTCGATTCTGCTATCACAAAAAATTATCCATCGCAGCCAATTGCCGCATGTGTTTGGTAGAAGTAGAAAAAGTAGGTAAGCCTTTGCCCGCGTGTGCCACTCCCGTTACTCCAGGTATGAAAGTATTGACTTCTTCTGACAAAGCGCTGAGCGCACAGCGTGCAGTGATGGAATATTTATTAATTAATCACCCATTGGATTGCCCTATTTGCGATCAAGGAGGTGAGTGTGAATTACAAGACCTTGCGATGGGATATGGCCGAGCTGATTCTTATTATCGCGAAGGAAAACGAGCGGTGAAAAGTGAAGACATAGGGCCACTCATCAAAACAGAAATGACGCGTTGTATTCAATGCACTCGCTGCGTGCGTTTTGGTGAAGAAATTGCAGGGTTGCGCGAATTAGGCGTCATTTATCGGGGTGAACAGGAAGAAATTGCTACCTATGTATCCCATTTTTTAAAATCGGAATTATCCGCCAATATCATCGATATTTGTCCTGTGGGTGCATTGACCGATAAACCCGTGCGTTATCAAGGGCGAGGCTGGGAATACCGAGAACATCCTTCCATAGGGGCGCACGATTGCGTAGGTGCTCATACCTTTATCCATACGCGAGGAGCAGAATATATTCCGCAAAGAAAAGTGATGCGAGCAGTTCCTCGAGAAAATGAGGCGATCAATGAAACCTGGATGAGCGATCGAGATCGGTTTGGTCATTTGGGTCTTTATCACGCTTCCCGTGTGTATCAACCTCGTATGAAACAAGGCGATCGTTGGATTTTTGTGAGTTGGGAAACAGCACTTCAAGCCATTGCGGATCGTCTGCAATCTGTTTTGCAGCGTGTAGGAGGAGGGCAAGTAGCTGCATTGGCTTCCTCCAATGCAACGGTGGAAGAGTTATATCTGTTACAAAAATGGATGCGAGCTATCGGTAGTGCGAATGTGGATCATCGAGTGCGTTGGCAAGATTTTAGTGATCAACAACACATGCCGATGTTTCCACATTTAGGCATGGCCATTGCAGATATCGCTCATCTGAATGCTGTTTTGTTGGTAGGTTCCGATGTGCGATTGGAACAACCGCTCATCAGCCATCGGTTGCATCAGGCCTCAGAAGAAGCCAGCATGATGGCCATTAATCCGGTGGATTACTCTTATCTTTTTCCGCTCGCACATAAAATGATTGTACCGCCGCAGCACATGACGATGGCATTAGCTGAAGTGGCTCGAGCGTTGGCAGACAGCATGAATCAATCCGTCGACGAGTTAGCCAATATTCAACCCAGTGCGCGCGCTAAAGCGATGGCACAGACATTAAAAACAGCTCAGTCATCCGCGCTCTTTTTTGGTGAGCATGCATTGCATCACCCGGAGGCAGCTTGTTTACGTGCGTTGGGGCAATACATTCATCAATGGAGCACTGCTTCGCTGGGTTTTTTAACAGAGGGGACTAACAGCGCAGGTGCTTGGTTGGCAGGCGCTTTGCCGCATCGAGGTGCGGCGGGTATTTCCGTCAGTCAACCGGGGTTAGATGCGAAAGCTGTACTAACGACACAACCACTCAGCGCCTATTTTTTGTTAAATTTAGAGCCCGAATTAGATTGTGCGTATCCTTTTGCCGCATTACAGACTTTACATCAAGCAGAATTGGTCGTCTGTTTATCGACTTTTAACAGCGCTGAAGCGGAACAGTATGCCAATTTTATTTTACCTATTGTCCCTTATACAGAAACCGATGGTACCTGGGTAAATGTCGAAGGGGTGTGGCAATCCTTTGTGGCGGTGAGCGCTCCTCAAGGCGATGCCCAACCTGCTTGGAAAGTATTGCGTGCTTTAGCACGCACATTGATGTTACCTGGTTTTGATTATCATACCGCGCAGGACATTCGTCACGATCTTAAAACTCAAGTGGAACGTTCATCGGCGTCCTCCGTCGAAGCCATTGCTGCACTACGTTCTTTTCATGTGAAGCCCAGCAAAGCAAAATGGATGCGTTTAGCGCCATGGCCTATTTATCGTGTGGATTCTTTGGTGCGACGATCGGAGCCTTTATCCCAAGTATTAAATGGTCAACCGAGTATTGGGTTAAATGCCGCCATGGCGAAACAATGGCAATTTTTTCCGGGAGATCGGGTAACGGCAATCCAAGGCGGAAGTCGTGTGACTCTGCCATTGATCATCGATGAACGTTTGGCAGATTATGCCGTATGGATTCCATCGGGTTTGGCACAAACGGCGGGCTTTGGTCAGGCCGAGGCAGATATTATTTTGGAGCGAGCATGATGTGGAAGTGGCAAGTGATCACTCTGCTCTGGATAGTACTCAAAATAATACTCATTGTGGTGCCGTTGCTGATTGTCGTGGCTTTTTTAACTTATGCTGAGCGTAAAGTGGTGAGTTATATGCAAGGGCGCATCGGACCCAATCGTGTGGGAGTGCGAGGGATTGGGCAACCCATTGCAGACACGCTCAAGCTGCTTTTTAAAGAGGTCATTGTTCCAACTGCTTCTAATCGTTATTTGTTTATCATAGCGCCGTTATTATCGATGGTGCCCGCTTTGGTAGCTTGGGCGGTCATTCCTTTTGATCGAGGATGGGTATTGGCGAATGTGAATGCGGGATTATTATTTTTATTCGCGCTGACCTCACTGGGTGTTTATGGTATTTTGGTGGCGGGGTGGGCGTCTAATTCTAAATACGCTTTTTTTGGTGCATTGCGTTCTGCTGCTCAAGTGGTTTCTTATGAAATTGCCATGGGTTTTGCTTTAGTCGGGGTGTTGTTGGCAGCCGGTACGATGAATTTGCAAGACATCGTGTTGAAGCAACAGGGGGGATTTTGGCATTGGTATTGGTTGCCCTTATTACCCTTATTTTTTGTTTATTGGGTATCGGCCATTGCTGAAACCAATCGTGCGCCATTTGATGTGGCGGAAGGCGAATCAGAAATTGTGGCTGGGTTTCACGTAGAGTATTCAGGTATGGGATTTGCCCTGTTTTTTTTGGCGGAATACGCCAATATGATTTTGGTTTCTGCCATTGCAACGGTGCTGTTTTTGGGAGGTTGGTTGTCGCCTTTTCAGGGAATTCCGTGGTTGGAAACGTGGTTTTTTAGAGTACCCGGACTTTTTTGGTTTTTACTCAAGTTGTCCTTTTTTCTATTTGTCTATTTTTGGATACGCGCTACGTTTCCGCGTTATCGTTACGACCAAATTATGCGGTTGGGCTGGAAAGTGTTGATACCGATCACACTCCTATGGATTGTGGTAGTTGCGGCGGTGGTGAAGTGGCATTCGGGAGCTGGATTTTGAAATTATTGATCAGGTTATTAAAAACAGGGTTACTTTGGGAATTGATGCGTGGGCTTTGGATCACGATCCGCTATTTTTTTCGAAAGAAAGTCACTATTCAATATCCCGAAGAATCCGTACCCAGTTCACCACGATTTCGTGGTATGCTCGCGTTGCGCCGCTATCCCAACGGAGAGGAACGTTGCATTGCGTGTAAATTATGTGAAGCGGTTTGTCCTGCGTGCGCCATTACCATCGAAGCAGGACCTCGAGCAGAAGATGGTTCACGGCGTGCAACACTGTACGAAATTGACGCTTTTAAATGCATTAACTGTGGTTTTTGTGAAGAGGCTTGTCCCGTGGACGCTGTTGTACTGACGTCAGAGATGCATTATAGCATCCAGCATCGCGGTGATAATATTTTGACAAAAGAGACATTGTTAATGATTGGAGATCGGTACGAAAAACAGGTAGCTGCCGATCGCGAGAAAGACAAAAAATACAGGTAGAATAACGGATGTTTCCAACGTATGCCGTCGTATTTTATATTTTTTCTGCTCTTTTGCTGATGTCGGCTGTTGGCGTGATTATCGTGCGCAATCCCGTGCAGGCCGTTTTATTTTTGGTACTAGCGTTTGTGTCCAGTGCTGTGCTATGGATGATGCTACAAGCCGAATTTTTATCTTTAGTGTTGATTTTCGTGTATGTGGGTGCTGTCATGACATTGTTTTTGTTTGTGGTCATGATGTTGAACATCGATCTTTCGAAAATCCGAGAGAAATTCGTACGCTACCTCCCTTACGGATTGGGAATCATGGGGTTACTGGTCGCAACCATGATCGTGGCCATCAGCCCTGAGCGGTTTTTCGCGATGGCGAATCGCCTACCTTCTTTTCCTGCCCATTATAATAACGTGCAAGCCATGGGAATGACGCTCTATACAGAATATCTTTATCCGTTTGAAATCGCTGCTGTCATTTTGTTGGTAGCTATCGTTGCGGCGATTGCGTTGGCATTTCATGGCCGTAAAAAGGATACCAAAAGTCAGCGCATTGCTCAGCAATTGAAAGCCAATAAGCGAAACCGTTTGCGCATTATCAAAATGAGATCCGAAAGACCATGATACCGTTGAATTATTACTTAATTCTTGGGGCGATTTTATTTGGACTCAGTTTTGCTGGCATCATTATCAATCGTAAAAACTTGATTGTGTTATTGATGTGTATTGAATTAATGTTGCTGGCGATCAACACCAATTTTATTGCGTTTGCGCAATATCTTGGAGTAAATGCAGGAGAGATTTTTGTATTTTTTATTTTAACGGTAGCGGCGGCAGAATCGGCCATCGGCTTGGCTTTATTGGTCCTTTTTTACCGTCGACGTGGCAGTATCAATGTGGATGACATGAATACCTTAAAGGGCTAGGTCGTGCAATATATGCTTCAAAATGCCATCTGGTTAACTGTTTTCAGTCCTTTGTTGGGATTTTTATTGGCCGGTTTGGGAGGACGCCGCTTGGGTCGACGCGGTGCGCACTGGGTGACGGTGGGATTGATGGTGGTTTCCTTTGTCAGTGCCCTGTGGGTATTTAATAAGGTAGTGTTAGAAGGGATGCAGTATAATGGGAATTTGTATACATGGGGCATGAGTGGGCGATTTCATTTTAACGTAGGTTTTCTCGTTGATCCTTTGTCAGCTGTGATGATGCTGATAGTGACTTTCATTTCTTTGGCTGTACACGTTTACAGTATCGGTTATATGGCTGATGATGCAGGATATCAGCGATTTTTCAGTTATATGTCATTATTTACTTTTGCCATGCTTATGTTGGTGAGTGCTAACAATTTTGTACAATTGTTTTTTGGTTGGGAAGGCGTGGGTTTAGTTTCCTATTTATTAATTGGGTTTTGGTTTCATAAGGAGTCAGCAGCGGCGGGCAGTTTAAAAGCATTTTTGGTGAATCGAGCCGGTGATGTGGGATTTATTTTAGGAATGGCGGCTATTTTGGATTATGTGGGTACGTTGGATTACAGTGGCGTATTCGCTTCAGCTCCTTCGTTGGCTACGCAAACTCTCACTATTTTTCCGAGTGTTCCAGCATCGGCGGTCACTGTCATCAGCTTGTTATTATTTTTAGGTGCCATGGGTAAGTCGGCTCAAGTGCCTTTGCATGTGTGGTTGCCAGAATCGATGGAGGGCCCCACTCCCATCTCCGCTTTAATTCACGCAGCTACTATGGTGACGGCGGGAGTGTTCATGGTGACGCGGATGTCACCTTTGTATGAATATTCTCAGGTGGCATTGAGCGTGGTATTGGTGATTGGTGCGACAGGCGCCCTTTTTATGGGACTGTTGGCGTTTGTTGAATTTGACATCAAACGCATCATTGCTTACTCCACGATGTCGCAGTTGGGCTATATGATGGCTGCAGACGGTGCTTCCGCGTATTCGGCGGGCATTTTTCATTTATTAACTCACGCGTGTTTTAAGGCTTTGCTATTTTTAGCAGCGGGTTCTGTGATAATCGCGTTACATCATGAACAAGATTTACGACGGATGGGTAATCTCAAAAGATATTTACCGTGGACTTATGCGTGTTTTTTGGTAGGAGCATTAGCTTTGTCGGCCATCCCTCCTTTTTCGGGTTTTTATTCGAAAGAAGCCATCATTGAGGCAGTTCGGCACTCGACGATTCCCGGCGCTTCTTATGCTTATGGATGTTTGTTGTTGGGTGCCTTTGTGACGGGCTATTATATTTTCCGCGCTTTTTTCATGGCGTTTCACACTGAAGAGCGCTTATCTGTTTCTTTACGGGGTCGAGTGAATGAAACGGCGTGGACTTTGCGTGGCCCCATGTTGGTTTTAGCTGTTCCTTCCGTGATATTGGGAGGGCTGTGGATTTCTTGGATGCTATATCAAACACCGGGATTGCTAGGGTCGAGTGTGCTGGTATTACCCCAGGATACTACGATGACTTCGATGGGTTCTTTTCACGGATCTCTCGCCATGGCCTTACATGCCATCACGACATTACCTTTTTGGTTGTCGATTGCAGGCGTGGTGAGTGCATGGTTGGTGGTGGTAGTGCTCCCCAATATTCCGGTGCTGTTACAACGCTATTTACCGTGGTTGTATCGCATACTCGTGAATCAGTATGGTTTTGATGCGTTCAATTGGTTAGTTTTCGTGCGTGGTGGGCGTTCGTTAAGTGATTTCTTTTATCATTTTGCTGACTTGAAAATGTTGGATCATTTTATGGTGGATGGTTCAGGGCGTAATGTGAATCGAATTGCGAAATGGATGCGCGCTTTGCAATCGGGATATTTATATCACTATGTATTGGTGATGATCATTGGACTGGCCGCTTTTTTAATTTGGTTAATATTAGTATAGGTTAGGGATGTTTCAACACACGTTACTGAGTTGGCTCATATGGCTTCCCATTTTGGGGGCTGTGCCACTGGCTTTTTTGAATAAAGCACATCAGGCGAATACAGCACGTCTGTTGGCTTTGACAGTATCTACTCTCTCTCTTTTGCTCTGTGTGGTCCTTTATAGGATGTTCAACATAGAAACGGCAGCGATGCAGTTTACCGAGCATTGGTCGTGGATACCCACGCTCAATATTTATTATGACTTAGGGGTAGATGGCATTTCTATGCCGCTCGTGGTATTGACTTGTTTTACCACGCTATTGGTCGTATTAGCGTCTTGGACCATGGTGAAGAAAAAGGTGGGACAGTATTTGGCTGCATTTTTAGTGACACAAGGTGCTATTGTGGGTGTTTTTTGCGCGTTAGATGCCATGTTATTTTATTTTTTTTGGGAAGCCATGCTTGTACCCATGTACCTTAGCATCGGAATCTGGGGCATGGAAAGGCGTTCTTACGCAGCGATTAAGTTTTTTTTATATACTTTTTTTGGTTCTGCGTTATTGCTGATCGCTTTATTGTATTTGCATTTACAATCCAACAGTTTCTATATTCTCGATTATTATCGATTAACGCTCCCCATGACGGTACAAATTTTAATTTTCATCGGTTTTTTGATCGCTTTTGCCATTAAAGTACCCATGTGGCCAGTGCATACCTGGTTACCGGATGCGCACACCGAAGCCCCGGCAGGTGGGTCTGTGGTATTGGCAGCATTGATGTTGAAATTGGGAGCCTATGGGTTTTTGCGTTTCAGTTTACCCATCGTCCCCGATGCGAGTCGGCAATTGGATTGGCTGATGATTATCTTGTCGCTCATCGCCATTGTTTACATTGGGTTTATCGCGATTGCTCAAACAGACATGAAAAAATTAATCGCCTATTCGTCAGTAGCACACATGGGATTTGTCACACTAGGTGCGTTTATGTTGTATGTCATCATGGAGAGAACGGGGAATATACAAGATGCTTATTTAGGACTTGAAGGCGCTATGATGCAAATGATTTCGCATGCGTTTGGAGCGGGAGCTTTGTTTTTGGCTTTTGGTGTGTTGTATGAACAAATGCATTCGCGTTCCATTAACGATTTTGGAGGAGTGGCAAAAACCATGCCGCATTTTTCTGCTTTCTTTATGATATTTGCTATGTCTAACGTAGGGTTACCGGGCACTTCAGGATTTGTGGGTGAATTTATGGTGTTATTGAGCACGTTTAAGGCCAGTTTTTGGGTGACTTTTTTTGCCGCTTCTACGTTGGTGATTGGTGCGGCGTACACTTTGTGGATGTACAAGCGCGTATTCTATGGTCCTATTGTTCATGAGGCTGTTCTTGGGTTGAAAGACATCGGCCTCTCCGATACGTTGATTTTTGTGTTCATTGCGATAGCCGTATTTTGGATTGGTATTTATCCTAACTCATTATTGAATGTATATCATGAAAGCATTAAACATTTATTACAAATCAGTTTGCAGTCAAGACTTTGAGTGAGGGATAATTGATGGGGGCACAGATGTACTATATCATTCCCGCTCTACCAGAAATGGTGGTGTTAGTGATGGCGCTCATCACTTTAATGATCGGCCTTTTTTTTCCTCGCCATAAGAACCTTTCTTATTATCTTTCCCAAATCACTCTCCTGATCACGGCAGGATTGACGGGGTATATGTTAGTAGGTTGGGGGGTGGGTGTAGATCAAGCCAGTGTACTATTTCATGGGCATTTTACGCTGGATCGTTTAGCAGGGGTGTTGAAATTATTTATTTATTTATTCGTTTTTGTCACGTTTATTTATTCTCGTCAGTATAATCAGCAAAGGCGCATTTTAAATACCGAATTTTATGTGCTCGGTTTGTTGTCGATGTTGGGCATGATGGTGTTAGTTTCATCGCATAGTTTTTTAGCATTGTTTCTGGGGGTAGAGTTATTATCTTTACCCACGTATGCCATGGTGGCGCTATGGCGTGATCGTATCCCTTGTTCGGAAGCAGCGCTGAAGTATTTTGTGATTGGTGCGCTGGCGTCGGGCTTATTGCTTTATGGACTGTCGATGATCTTTGGTGTCACTCAGCGTTTAGATATAACGGGTATAGCCATGGTCATCGCTCAGGCTCCTGCCAATCAGTATTGGGTATTGGTATTTGGGTTGGTGTTTATTGTTTCTGGACTGGCTTTTAAATTGGGCGCTGCACCGTTTCATATGTGGATACCGGATGTTTACGAAGGGGCGCCGAGTTCGGTGACTTTGTTTATCGCTACAGCCCCTAAAATAGCAGGTTTTGCTATGATGATTCGGTTGTTAGTAGACACCTTGCCGGCATTACACATCCAATGGCAGGAGTTGTTGATCGTCATCGCTATTTTATCGATGGGTATTGGAAATTTCGCGGCGATTGTACAAACCAACATAAAACGGCTACTGGCTTATTCTTCTATCGCCCATATGGGGTATTTGTTGTTGGGGATCTCGTGTGGAACGCCGAGGGGTTATGCAGCAGCTCTATTTTACATGCTGACGTATGCCATTATGGCGTTGGGAGCGTTTGGTATGCTGACGTTAATGAGTAGAGAGGATTTCGAAGCAGAAAACATCAGTGACTTTTCCGGGCTGAATAGCCGTAATCCGTGGCTTGCTTTTTTGATGATGTTGACCCTATTTTCGTTGGCGGGGGTGCCTCCTTTGGTGGGTTTCATCGCTAAAGTCGGCATTTTAGAAGCGTTGATTAAAGTGCATTTGGTATGGTTAGCCGTAGTAGCCATGTTTTTTGCGATTGTTGGGGCGTATTACTATATTCGGGTCGTCAAGACCATGTATTTTGAGGAAGGGGAGAAAACCGACCCCATTCGCTATTCTTGGGATACCAATATTACCATCTCGCTGAACAGTCTGGCAGTATTGGTGATTGGTATCTTTCCCGGTTGGTTATTTGGGCTTTCTCATTTTGTATTTTAGATGGCGTTTCCAAAAAGACTTTTACTCGCGCACAAATTGTTTTAGAATACTGAGTCAGGAAGGATCGTCATTAATCGAAAACAGCGATGACAAGCCATCCGGCAATAAAGTTGCTATAGTAAGGTTAATGTCAAACAAACAAGGAGAATGGCATGCCAAGAAAGAAAAAGTCCTCGGCGACTAAAACAAAGGCGACAAAACGACGTCGTCGTTCTGTCCGAAAAGGTGTAAAAGCGAAAGTTCGTGGCAGAAAACGAGGTCGTCCAAAGAAGACGACGAAGGGAAGAAAAAAACGTGGTCGTCCAGCAAAAACACGTTCTAAGACTCGCGCCACGCGAC
>Ga0155612_160_pt1 | contig 13176 bp, 10 predicted proteins | sample RifCSPhighO2_12_FD_107269 | JGI IMG/M metagenome (GOLD analysis project Ga0155612, IMG submission 107269) | Coxiella sp. RIFCSPHIGHO2_12_FULL_44_14 | reverse complement strand
GGTGCGCATCCAACGCGGAAAAGCCAAGCGTATTCTCGTTCCTGCTACCGTGCATCCTGCTTACCGCCGGGTGATGCAGACGATATTAAGCCAACAACAGATCGCAATAGAAACGGTGCCTTATAATCCCCAACATGGAGTGACGGACCTTACCGCCCTTAAAAATACGCATTCTACCGATTTAGCAGCGTTGGTGATCCCACAACCCAATTTTTTCGGTTGCCTAGAAGACGTAGACACATTAACCGATTGGGCCCATGCACATCACCTAGCAACCATCGCTTGCGTCAATCCCACAGCAATGGCGTTATTAAAAGAACCGGGGGCTTGGGGAGAAACGGGGGCAGATATTGTGTGTGGCGAAGGTCAACCACTGGGTGTGCCTTTGGCTTCGGGCGGCCCATATTTTGGGTTGATGTGCTGCAAAAAAACACACGTTCGCCAATTGCCTGGCAGAATCGTGGGGCGTACGACGGATGCTGCTGGTCGTGTAGGGTTTACATTAACCCTGCAAGCGCGAGAGCAACACATTCGCAGAGCTAAAGCAACTTCCAACATCTGCACGAATCAAGGTTTGGTGGTGGTAGCAGCCAGCATTTATTTAAGCCTATTAGGCGCAACGGGATTGCGGGAAGTCGCTCTAGCGAGCCACCGTAAAACGCGCGATCTCTATCAACAATTACTGATGATTAAAGGCGTGACTCCCGTATTTACTCATCCCATCTTCCATGAATTTGCGATCCGTTTAAATACTTCCGTGGATCGCGTGCAATCGCTGATGGCAGAGCAAGGTATCGAAGCAGGATATTCCCTGAAAAATGATTATCCTGAATTGGGAGAATGTTTATTGATTTGCGTCACAGAAACCAAAACCGACACCGATTTGGCGCGTTATGCGACGTTGTTAAATGCGTCTTTAAACGAGAAACAATCTCAACAATAGGAACAAAACCCTCCATCCGAAGAGCAAGGATGAGGGGTATTAAAATAAATAGGATCCATCATAATGCTGGCTATTGAAAAATCCATTCGTCAACGACGCTCTTTAGCACACGCTGTATCCGTTCCTGCAGATGGCGAAGACATTCCAGCACATTATTTGAGGAAAACGCCCCCCACGTTACCCGCTCTGTCGGAATTAGAAGTGGTGCGGCATTTTACGTGCCTGTCGAGAAAAAACTTTTCCATCGATACCCATTTTTATCCCTTGGGATCCTGCACGATGAAATATAATCCTCGTGCCGCTAACACGCTGGCCTCGTTATCAGGCTATGTATCACGTCACCCCTTCATGAGTACATCTCACAGTCAAGGCTTTCTGCAATGTCTTTACGAATTGCAGACGATGCTCGCAGATATCACAGGCATGCCCGAAGTGTCTCTCACACCCATGGCGGGAGCCCAAGGAGAATTTGCGGGGGTCGCCATGATCAAAGCGTATCATGCGCAACGCGGAGAATCCCACCGCAATGAAATGTTGGTACCCGATGCAGCACATGGCACCAATCCTGCTTCCGCAGCGATGTGTGGCTTTCGGGTACGCGAAATCCCCACAACACCAGAAGGAGATGTGGACGTCTCTGCGCTACAAGCCGCCGTAGGACCTCAAACAGCGGGTATCATGCTCACCAATCCCTCCACGTTGGGGGTTTTTGAAAGACAAATCCAAACCATTGCTCGCATCATTCATACTGCTGGCGGGTTGTTGTATTACGATGGGGCGAACCTAAATGCCATATTAGGCCAATATCGACCTGGAGATATGGGTTTTGACGTCATCCATCTGAATTTACATAAGACGCTGGCTACCCCTCATGGAGGCGGCGGACCTGGAGCGGGCCCTGTGGCAACCAGTCAACGCTTAGCTCAGTTTTTACCCGTGCCGAGAGTGTGCAAAACAGCCACAGGATACGGTTGGCTGACAGAAAAAGAGTATCCCAATACCATCGGACAGTTATCGACTTTTATGGGCAATGCCGGCGTTCTGTTACGCGCTTACATTTATTTACGGTTATTGGGTCATCAAGGAGTGAAACGAGTCGCAGAATTTGCCGTGCTCAATGCCAATTATCTCATGAAGCGATTAGAACAACTGGGATTTACACTGGCTTTTCCACACCGCCGCGCTTCGCACGAATTTATTATTACCCTGAAACCTCTCACTAAAGCGTTTGGCATTACAGCACTGGATGTCGCAAAGCGATTGCTGGATTACGGTTTTCATGCTCCCACGATTTACTTTCCTTTATTGGTGCCTGAATGTTTGTTAATAGAGCCTACAGAAACAGAAAGCAAACAAGAATTGGATCGGTTTATTCAGGCAATGCAGGCTATTTTAGCAGAAATAGAAAATCATCCAGACCAAGTGCGCAGCGCACCACAGACTTTACCCGTAGGCCGTTTGGACGAAATTAAAGCGGCACGGGATTTAGATGTCGCATGGTGACACGAAACAATCTATTTTCTATTACGCACCCAAGCCACTATTAAAAGGATGACCAACAAAGGAATCAGTAATGGAAATAAAATGGGAAAGAACACAATAGCCAACAACGCCCAAATCACCACCAACAAACCGACAATCAGGATACCGATTCCTGTAAAAATGAAAAATAATAAAATAGTCGTGCATAACACGGCGATCGTACCCACCACGATGCCCCAAGCGCCCGCTCCTACCACCAAAGTTAACCCCAGTACGGGGAATAGCAGGTGCCAGCCTAACAGCAACACGGCCATCAGGAGAATAGCAATAACAACTCCCGTTGCAGTCACTCTACGCTGAGGAGGCATTTGAGGCTGAGGTGTTTCGTTCATATTCATCTCCCACTGATGTCATGTTTCAATGTCAGTTTCATGGATACGCGTTTTCGCTTCCCGTACAATGTCGATAAATCCTGGTGTGTGTTGTTTCATCAGATCACCCTAAACCTCTGCTAAATTGCCTTTAGTTTCTAACCACTGACGTCGATCCGCTGCGCGTTTTTTAGATAATAACATATCAAATAACGAATGCGGTGGTTTTTTTGCTTCGATGGTTAACTGCACCAGCCGTCGAGTCTCGGGATTCATAGTGGTTTCACGCAACTGCGTGGGATTCATTTCACCCAATCCTTTAAATCGCTGAATATGGATGGCTCCCTTCTTTTTCTCAGCTCGCAAACGATCGAGTAAGCCTTCTTTTTCCTCGTCGTTCAACGCATAAAATACTTCATGACCACTGTCTATACGATACAAAGGTGGCATCGCCACAAATACGTGTCCTTCTGAAACTAATGTTCGAAAATGTCGTAAAAAGAGTGCGCAGAGTAGGGTGGCAATGTGATAGCCATCAGAATCAGCATCAGCCAGAATACAAATTTTTCCGTAGCGCAATTCATCCAACCGATCCAATCCTGGATCAACGCCGATGGCTACCGCAATATCATGGACCGTTTCAGAAGCCAATACTTGGTCAGATTCGATTTCCCACGTATTTAAAATTTTTCCTCGCAATGGCAATACGGCTTGAAAATGCTTATCTCGCGCCTGCTTCGCTGATCCTCCCGCAGAATCTCCTTCTACCAAAAATAATTCACAACGACTCGCTTCCTGTTGCACACAATCGGCTAATTTACCCGGCAAAGCTGGGCCTGATGTAATTTTCTTTCGTTCAATTTTCTTGCTGAGGCGCAAACGATTTTGCGCGTTACGCACCGCCATGTCTGCTAATGCTTTTCCTTCCTCTCCATGCTGTTCTAACCACACATGAAACGCGTCTTTCACAACACCAGACACAAACACATTGGCTTGCCGCGAAGTCAATCGTTCTTTGGTTTGTCCTACAAATGCGGGATCCTGTAATTGAATAGCCAACACATAATTACACTGCTCCCAGATATCTTCTCCCGTTAAACTCAATCCACGCGGTAATAATTTGTGCCTATCACAAAATTCACGCAGGGCTTCTAATAATCCACTGCGTAAACCGTTCACGTGAGTACCCCCTTGCGGAGTGGGGATTAAATTCACATAACTTTCCGCAATATGCACACCCGCTTCAGGCAACCACGTGATCACCCAATCTGCTTTTTCATGATCGCCACGAAAAGAACCCATCCAGGGATCCAACGGAAGCGATATCGCTCCTTCCAAACTGTCCAGTAAATACGCTTTGAGCCCTTCATCGTAACACCACGTCGTGGTATCACCGCTCCCTTGATCGATCAAACGCACTGTGAGTCCAGGACACAGCACCGCTTTGGCGCGTAATGTGTGCACCAGCAGAGGCAATGCAAATGTGATCGCATCAAAATAACGTGCATTGGGCCAAAAACAGATGCTCGTTCCCGTTTCACGCGGAGTACATTTTCCCACCGTGTGTAATTCACTCACTTTTTCACCATCCGCAAAATCCATTTGATAAATGTGGCCATCTTTTTTAATTTGTACGATTAATTTTTTGGAAAGTGCATTCACGACCGAAATACCCACTCCGTGAAGACCTCCTGAAAATTCATAGGTTTTCGTCGAAAATTTAGCGCCCGCATGTAATCGGGTAAGAATCAACTCTACTCCTGTCAAATGATGTTCGGGATGCACATCAATGGGCATACCCCGTCCATCATCTGTCACTGCTAGTGAACCATCTGGGTAAAGTATGACGTCCATGCGATGCGCATAACCGGCGATCGCTTCATCGACACTGTTATCGATAGCCTCGTAAGCTAAATGATTCGGACGCGAAGTATCGGTATACATGCCGGGGCGCCGTTTTACTGGCTCCAAACCACTCAACACTTCGATGGCTTCCGCTGTATAAGAAGCCGATCGTTTTTTTTCAGATGCTTTTGCCATCACAAAATTCTCACTACCTCGGTTGTTTCACGCAGTACATCCATTGTACACTAAACCACACGTTAACCAGCTGACATCGAGAACACCCGCTGGGCTGGGAGTGGCAATTGTCAACAGCTCCTAGTACAAAAGGTTATGATCATGCGTCACTTATATACTTTTTTATTTTATCTCGCGATACCTTTTATTCTACTACGTCTCCGGTGGCGTTCTCGACGTATCCCTGTTCCTCCTCGGTTCTGGCGAGAACGCTGGGGCTATACCTCGCCACTGACGAAACATCACAGCATTTGGATACACGCGGTATCCGTCGGAGAAACGATGGCCGCCATTCCTTTGATTCGCGCTTTGCAGCAACAATACCCTCATTACGCATTGGTAGTCACCACTACCACTCCGACAGCTGCACAACAAGTATCCCAACAATTATCTCATTCTGTGCAACACGCTTATATCCCTTATGATCTGCCCCGTTGTATCCATCGATTTCTACGTCGTTGCCGCCCTGTATTGTGTATTCTGATGGAAACAGAATTATGGCCTAATCTCATTCACTGCACGCATGCACACCGCATTCCCATTCTGCTTGCCAATGCCAGACTCTCTGAACGCTCCTTACGCGGTTATCAACGAATCCCCACGCTCATAAAAACCATGCTCCATCAGCTCAGTCACGTAGCCACACAAAGTGATGCCGATGGAAAACGTTTTCTCAAGCTAGGATTACCTTCAGAAAAATTACAATGGATGGGCAATATCAAGTTCGATTTACAACTGCCTGCTTCGATATTAACGGAAGGACAACAATGGCGGTCACACTGGAATAATCGACCCACTTTGATCGCCGCCAGCACGCACGAAGGCGAAGAAGAAAAACTACTGCACGCGCTGCCCATAATTCAACATTCTATTCCTGATATTTTATTGATTTTAGTACCACGTCATCCACAACGCTTCTCTGCTGTGGCGGAACTTTGTCGATCTCTGTCGTTACGCTTCGTACAGCGCAGTCTGCAGCAGTGGCCCGACACTTCGACGTCTATTTTATTGGGCGACACCCTCGGTGAATTACGCACGCTTTACGCAGCAAGTGATGTTGCTTTCGTAGGAGGTAGTTTGGTTCCCGTCGGTGGACATAATTTAATCGAACCAGCCGCTGTGCACTTACCCATAGTGACAGGAAGCCATTTGCATCATTTCGAAGCTGTGCGTCAATTACTGGAAGCAGCTAATGCACTGATTGTAGTGGACGATGCAACCGCATTGATACACCATGTCGTCCAGCTGTTTGCCAATCCTTCACAAAGGAAAGCTATGGGCGAACGCGCTTATCAAGTGAGCCTCGCCAATACCGGTGCGCTAGAAAAGCATCTGGCATGGATCAATCGGACGCTGGAGCAGGAAGCACGGGCAACGTAACCCACAATGGCTGTTTCTGCTCAACCGTGGCCAAAGGATTCGGCAGTACAGTAAATTCCCCTACCCATGCCTGGGCATCAGGGGATGCTGTGTTTGGTCTATTTCCTGCGTCAGAACGGACGATGGGTTGATGTAGTGAAAAATGCATAGGGTCTGTGAACCATCGATTCATGCTGACAAGATCCTCAGGCGACAATGTACCCGCTTGTTGTTTCAATATGACAATACTCAATACGTAATGATAACGATCAGCAGCCCATGCCTCCTCTGTGCGAGAAAGCTCCGTCACCGCATCCAATACATCTACCATGGTTCTCGTGCCTACTTCGTAACCCGCTTGCGTTGCAGCCAATTTATTCCGTGCCGATCGAATCGCTTCTTGATCCGCTTGAATTTGTGTTATGCCCGATTCTACACCCCAATACGCTTGTCGTGTTTTTTTGACGACGTCCCGGTGCATCAATTCAAGCTGATCGCTCGCTGCTAAATATTGATATTGCGCTTTTTTCGTTGTCGCCGAAACATATCCTCCTTGAAATAAAGGAAAATCGACGCTGAGGTTAACATTGGTCGTGCGCGTCGTCGTACTCTCCAACCCTACAGCAGGGCCTTGTAGTGTGGGCGGATAACCTTGATTCACCATACCATACGCCGCATTAGCATTCACGGTGGGATAACTCGCAGCAGCTGTTTTTTTAATGATTTCTCGTGCAGCAAGCATGGAATATAAATAAGATTGAATAAAATAATTCTGTTGATCGGCTCGGCTGACCCATTGTTCAATCCGTTGTGGTTTCGGCATTGTCAATGGGATGGTTTTATTCAACCCCATCAACGAGGTATAACTGATTCCCGTTATCGCGCGCAAATTTTCTAACTGATTTTGTAAATCGTTACGGTCTTTCACTTCTTCTGCTACCGCTCTATCATAACTCGCTTTTGCATCGTAAACGCCGGTAGCGGCAATTAACCCTACGTCAAATTTTTGTTGGGTCGTCACGAGTTCTTGTAGAAACGATTTTTTTTGAGCCAATACAAAATGCAACTGATCGCTCGCATTGAGCACATCGAGATAGGCTTTAACCACACGATACATTAAATCTTGAGCACTGGCCAAATACGTCGCGGTGGCAGCACGCACGGTATAACGCGCACTGCTGATAGATTTCCACGTCGCATAATTAAAAATAGGCTGCGTCAGTGAAATTTGATAACGGCTACTGTTAAAATAGCCGTTCGCATCTAAATTTCCCGTGGTGATGTCTTGATAACTGCGCCCCACATTGCCTATTAAATCCATGTAAGGATATAACCCTGATCCTGGGGCACCGGTACCCGATTGCGCAATGGGTAAATTTTGTTTGGCACTCAACCAATCGGCTTCGGCTTTTTTAAATGCCGGATCGCTTTTCAGCGCTTGCTGATAAATTTGCAATAAATTCTCTGCATGGGCAGAAAAAGAAATCATACAGCCCAATACCAAGAAACCAATCAGGAATCGTCGATGCATTTTTATGATGACTCAACGGTTTTACTCAGGAGCATATGCTATCATGAGAGGCTATTTATCGCTATACGGCAACGAGTGCATCTAACTCGAAAGCAGCCCTGGAAGAACCACAGCCGCCGAGGAAGCTGGACGAAATGAGATCCCTCCGCTTCGTTATGCTCGACGTCGGGATGACGGCTACGTGTGTCATCCTCGACTTTTGTGAGTACTGCCAATGGTCAACCGACCCTAGCTCCCCCAGTAACTCAAAAAAATACCGGCAAAAATCACCATGCCGATCCATTGATTATTTAAAAACGCACGAAAACACCGAGCCGGCTGTCGATCGCGAATTAAATAATGTTGATACCCCATCAAAAGAGCTACTGCCAATAAACCCACATAGTAATCTATCCTTAAAGCCAACTGAATACCCATATAAAGCAAGCCTAACCACACTGTACATTGCAGCGCTAAAATGGTCACACGATCATAACGCCCCAACAAAATAGCCATTGATTTAATACCTATTTTCATATCATCCGGGCGATCCACCATCGCATATTCGGTATCGTAAACAATAGTCCACAGTGCTGTGAGCAAAAATAAAAACCACGCTATTTTAGGCACGTGGTTTGTCTGTGCAGCAAAAGCCATCGGGACACCCCAAGCAAATGCCAGGCCCAACACCACCTGGGGTAAATGAAGATAACGCTTGGTGAACGGATAAATGAGCGTCAGTAGGAAACCCAACACGGCAAGCCACGCCGTCAATGGATTTAATAATAACAATAAGGCTGCCGCCAGCAAACATACAATAACAAATAATGTTATCGCCCCTCGAGAATTGACTTGTCCTTGGGGAAAAGGTCGCCAACGAGTGCGTTCCACATGCCCATCCCATTCACGATCAGCCCAATCATTAATAATGCAACCCGCTGCACGCATCAGGACTACACCCGCCATAAAAACTAGCAAGATTTTGATAGAAGGCACACCGCGAGCTGCAATCCACAACGCCCACAGCGTGGGCCATAGCAACAATAAAATGCCGACTGGACGATCTAATCGCATCAAACGTCCATAAGATTGAAACAAACTTACTACCGTTGAGATGCTGATGCGCATGTCAACGTTATATACTGATTATGGTGAGAAATAAAGTCACGATCGCGTCACGATGACTCGAGTGCCTATTTTCACAAAATGTTCATTGAGCCACCGAGCATCGTCGGGAAATAATCGAATACAGCCGTGACTGGCATGAAAACCAGGCAAGGTAGACCCGTGTAACGCAAATCCACGATAATAATACATGCAGTAAGGCATGGGAGCACCTCCTGCTGTTTCAATAGGAAATACGTCGGAAACACATTTAGGACCTTCTTTATTCACGACCCGAAAAGCACCTACCGCCGTATTGCAATACCGTTTCACATCAGGGCACCAACCCTTACCTCCTGAAACGGGCCCCCAATACACGAGATTACCGGTATCGTTATAAGCTGCAAACGCGTGCAAGCCTAAATTAACGACGACAAATCGCTCGTTAACCGAAGTGACGTGTGCAGGAAACGGCGACATGTCCATATGAGTAACTTGATCTAAATTCGTCGGAACAACAATCCAGCTGCGATAACCGAGCGGTATATTGGTACGATTCAAGCGTTTAATAATTTCTCGTTGTTTTTGGTCAGGAAAAAGCTTCTCCCAAGTATCCCCTGCTTTCACGTGAATACAATGAAATTGGGGATAGGCACACAATTCGCTGCCGTAATATTTATATCGGGGAGCTTCTTCCTCATCGTCGGATAAGCCTTCTGAGAATGCGGGAAACAAACAGATACTCATTAACAGCAGTATCCCTGTCAACACGATCAACCATTTTTTCAACCTTGTCGTTCGATCCATTGCTCTCATTCCCAAAGCTTCCTGTGGGAAAGTATAGTATTTTCAGCTCACTTTGCACGACAATTGAACAAATCACGGATAGCCACTGACCCAAAAAATTTATAACTGCTTGATTATCAATAAATTAAATTTTTATGACACCATCAGAGCATTTCGATCGTTGGAAATTCAGTGAAACTTAACTATTTGTTTTTTCTGCTGAAATTAATATTTTGTTAAGGTAAATGAATTACATTAGGTAATAGAATGAATAGGGTCCTTGGAAAAACATACGTAGAGGATAAACCCAGAAACTGTTTTATACATTTATTTATGCCATCACTAGGGTTTGCTGACATCTCTGCCAACAGACCCTAGTAACGGGTTTTAACCCTTAACTGGATTGATCAAGAGGCACTACAATTTTATGTCAATATTTTCAGAAACCATGAAAACCGCCATCAGTATTTATCGTGGCATGTTGAGAAAACACTTGCCTCAAGATATACGCCTCAGTAAATTGAATGCGCTAAACTTAAAAAATCCTGAATTATACGAAAATGAGGTGGCTTTATACCATACAGGCCACTCCATTGTCCTTGATATCGAAAGAAATATCGATCGATCTGTCGGGGGGTACTACTCTTATTCTGGAGTAAAGCACTTCGCCGATCATTTGAAAACATTTTTAAATCACTATGAATTAGAAGGAGACTGCGTCATACATCGTTCACAACGTGCCTCTCGCGCACTACTGAAGGCTATTCAACTATTAACTTTACCACGAGAACAGCTCGTCACACCGGACGTAGTCAAGGAGCTCACCCAGTGCAACGAAATCATTGCTCGATATGGTTCAGATGAACAAAAAGATTCACATAAAAGCACACTACAAAAAACCATTCGACATCAACAAGAGCAAAATACTTCTTTTTATCGATCTGTTTTGACCCACTTTCAAGACCGATTACAAGACCCAGGGGCTGCTGAATAAACAACCCCAGGTAAACCCGGGGTGTTTCCTGTTATGAATGCCCGTGTTGTGCGTGTGCGACATCGTCGCAGAGTCCTGTCAGCCATTGACGAATCCTCATTAAGAAAAGATTAAATGAGCCACAAACTGCCGATAACGAATATCTCTTGAGGATAAGATAGCGATATTATAAAGGCTTTGAGAAATAGGCAAATCAGGAAGTGTGTCGTGTCAACGACTGCCTCGTCCTCTATTGTCATGGATACCCAATCCATATTGACTCGCAGTGATGGTACTCCATTTGTGGTGCGAGCATACCGTCAATGGCTGGTGAGGCAAAAAAAAGTATCCATTCCGCAACAAATTCGCGCTATCGCCGCCAAACGGGGAGCTTTTGCTTGTCTTTTTAAAAAAGAATCTGGATTATACGAAGGTGTCTTTGCTAAAAATCCTGGATTTTTATTGGGAGAAAGCATTCAACATTACTTCAGAGAAATACATAATCTCCTATTCCTTGAAACGTTGCCTCAACGTAACGAAACTTTATTGATCGTGTTGCAAAGTGGCCATGTTTATTTAGACGCACTACTCCCATCATCCCAAATCAATGCACAGCTGGAAGCGCTCACTAAAGAATCTTTTTCTTATCAAGTAGTCACTTCCACCGATACACCTGTTCACTTGCCCCCTCCTCTAGTCCGTTCTATGGAAATACTCCGTGAACCCTTATTCCCACGACTGCCTGCTTTATCCTTATTACAACTGGCACCCGTTGCTGATTTATTGCGTGCAGAAAAGTTTGCTCCCCCGCCACCTCCCTCTTCATTATCCCAACGTACTTCAGAGAAAAAATATATTTCATTTAGAATCAGCAAAAAAACGCTAATTTTGTCGGTTATTACGTTGCTCATTTTATCCCTGTTAAATCTAAGCGCTTACTCACCGAGAAACACCAATAAAGACGCCATCATGGCGCTGCCACCAGAACACACTCTACTGACCGTAAAAAATAATGCTCTTTGGCAAAAACAATATCTCAAATTGATGAATCAATACCAAATCTCTCTCATGCAATATCGACTACTCAAAGAAAAAATCGCCATCGCGATGGCGAAAAAACAAATCGCTTTGATTAACGTACAAACCAAACAATTAAATAATCAAAGAAAGGTAAAGACACCAAAAATTCCTGTTTCTGATGCTTCACGCATTCAACCCTATAGCGTCGATGACATTTTTTTATTAGAATTACCACCTTCTAATTATACGATAGAACTAGCTCATGCACGCACACAAAAAAAATTAATGCATTTTGCTAAAGCACATCGTTTAGAAGATAAAGTGATGTATCCTGCTGTGTTACATCATGGTCAACCGGGATATGTGTTGTTGTACGATCATTTTAATTCACAAGAAGAAGCCGCCTTTGCATTACAACATTTACCCAATTCCTTACGCCATGGAAAAATCGTGTTAAAATCGGTGGGAGACATCCAACAGATGATTAAAGTGCGAGAACAGATGTCTTGGTCGCCATAAGCATTTCTATCTGCAAAGCATCAATGCAAAAAGCACATTGTTGAGATCGCCTCTCATTTTAGTTGTTTATTCATTCCACGCCATTTGCAATACACTACCAGACTGAGTGGTATAGCGTAAAATATCGATAGGGAATTTATAGTAATAAATACGACTGCCTTGCGAAGCGAATGCACGTAATGCATCGATCGGACAAACGTGAGCAATAGCATGGTTTTTTGTTTGCACTTGCACAGCTTGGGTTCGTAAATACTGTGCGTGTAATACCGCATCATCCGTTAACCGTGCATACAGTCGTTTGGCCACCCCAGCCAGCTCCATGCGACTGTGCCCTTGACCTTCCAGCAATAATACATCGCTATTCACCCAACGAATGTGAACGACACTGTTTCCGCTTTGCTGAACGCGATGCAACCGAACCACCCCATTCAATACGACAGTCCCCGATCCTGCAGCAGTAATGCTGAGCGCGTGTAACGGCTGTAAAGTCCCAGTCACGTGTACAGACCCACCTACCACTAACTTTTGCAGATCAGGAGTTCGTACCACCACCGTTGAGCGCGAAGCTGCTGCAGACCCCAGCAAATACAATACACCTTGCGATACATGCACTTGCGGTCGGCTACTGGTGCTGGATACTGCTGTCATAGTAACGCGCGGCTGAGTAGAGCGCCGAGATCCCAGGATCACCACATTGCCATGACCCCCCGCATGAATTTCATTGAAGGCAGGAACGGCTACTACATAGGAAACAGTATGACCTGCATACACTGGCAGCCACACCACCGCTATCAACAAGGCAAGTCCAAAAGAGATCTTTTTCATCAGATAGGGTCCTCAGGGTAAAAAGCGTTATCGTTTGATTAAAAAGTAATCTATTATGCGGTATTTCAGCTTAAGATACCAGCCTCCTGTAGTCAACCCCCCATCCCTCCCCCACTGCCATTGACTTAAGGCCCTCTGCCTAAAAAACATGCTTTCTTATTCTTTTTTGGTAATTAAGTGACCGAGTATCTGTTATTGCACTATG
>Ga0155612_130_pt4 | contig 13946 bp, 12 predicted proteins | sample RifCSPhighO2_12_FD_107269 | JGI IMG/M metagenome (GOLD analysis project Ga0155612, IMG submission 107269) | Coxiella sp. RIFCSPHIGHO2_12_FULL_44_14 | reverse complement strand
GCCAAGCCACTCAACGTTGCTATCAAAGCGTATCACTGGGCCCAAAAAAATGGGGATGTCAAAAAGCCTATTTTAACCTTGGTTGATTTTACTAAACCTTCTAACGCCAAACGTCTCTGGGTCATCGACATGACGACAGGACGGATATTGTTTAATGGCTTAGTGACCCACGGTAAAAACAGCGGCTTACTCTATGCAACCCGCTTTTCTAACCAACCCGGTAGCGATATGTCCAGCTTGGGTGCCTATACAACGGGAACAATTTACGATGGGGAGCACGGGTCATCCATACGAGTCCAAGGCCTAGAAAAAGGCATTAACGACAATGCAGCTAAACGAGATATCGTGCTACATTCTGCGTGGTATGCGACCCCTGATTTTCAAGCAGATCACGGTTATTTAGGTCGTAGCTGGGGATGCTTTGCAATCAATCCTGACTACTCCAATAAAGTGTTTAAAACACTTCAGGGCGGCAGCTTTCTATTTGCGTACGCGCCCCAAGAAAATCATGATCCCAATTTTTCGTAACATGAATTTGACCGTTTTCTTTCTTAATTTATAGAAAGGCAGTTTGCAAATAGGGTTGCAGTACTTCAGGTACGGCAATCCTTCCTGCACTGTCTTGATAATTTTCCATCACAGCTATTAATGTACGCCCAACCGCTAGTCCGGAACCATTCAGTGTATGCAAGAGGTCAGGTTTGGCCGTTTGAGATGAGCGCCAACGCGCTTGTAATCGCCGTGCTTGAAAAGCTTCGCAATTACTGCAAGAAGAAATTTCGCGATAGCGATTTTGGCCTGGCAACCAGACTTCCAAATCATATGTTTTAGCTGCAGAAAATCCGAGATCTCCGGTGCACAGTTCCATAACACGATACGGTAACCGCAATTCTTGCAATATTTTCTCTGCATGCTGCGTGATCTTTTCTAAAGCGTCGTAAGAGTTTTCCGGTTTAACTAGTTGCACTAATTCTACTTTTTCAAATTGATGCTGACGTATCATCCCACGGGTATCTTTACCATAGGCCCCTGCTTCGCGCCGAAAACAAGGCGTATGCGCTACCCATTGAACAGGCAATCGATCTGCTTCCAGAATGCTATCTCGTGCTAAATTGGCGAGAGGCACCTCAGCAGTAGGAATTAGCACAAGATCGGAGCCATCATTGAGCATAAATTGATCTTCACGAAACTTGGGCAGTTGCCCTGTGCCATACAAACATTCCGCACGCACTAAATAAGGGACATACACTTCCTGATAACCATGTCGCTTGACATGCACATCCAACATCCATTGTGCCAGCGCACGCTGCAACTGGGCCAATGCTCCATACAATACTGTAAAACGCGCGCCTGACAATTTTGCAGCGCTTTCGAAATCCAACCAACCACGCTGTTCCCCCAAACTCACGTGATCTTGTGGGGTGAAATCAAATGAGGGGCGCTCACCCCACTCTCGCACCCAACGATTATCTGTCTCACAGGTGCCTACAGGCACGGAAGGATGGGGAAGATTGGGAATCATGAGTTCAAAATCCAACAGTGCCTGACGAAGCGTTTGAAACTCCTTCTCATGGTATTCCAACTCACCACCTACTGCAGATACCGTTGATAACAATGCGCTGACATCCGTGCCCTGCGCTTTACCTACCCCCACAGCTTTAGAGAGGCGGTTGCGCTCTGCCTGACCATCCTGAATTTTTTTCTGTAGCACTTTACGTTTTGACTCTAATTCATTGAAAGTTTGTTGATCGAGTTCAAAACCACGGTGACTGAGCTGCTCAGCAACGAATTTCAAACGCAAGCGCAATTCTTTAGGATCTAACATGCTGTACTCTTAACAGTGCTTAGCTAATCCCCATTTCCCCACGATACCGCAAGTCAAACACCCGACGGAAGTACATCAACATCCGGTGGTGGCGTAAAACGAAACCACTGCGAAGGGAGGGGGATATTGGTTTGAACATGATTGAAATTAAAAATACTGAGTTCATTCAAATCATTCATCACTTTCATCTGCACCAATTGGCGACTTTCAAAGTGCAATTGCAGCCACCGAAAAGACGCTTCACCGCTGTAAGGTTGTAATAAAAAGGTAGTCCCCGTGGGGCTCAGTAATCTCGAAATTTGAAAATCTCGAGTCAAATCAGATACTGTCCCACTCAACAAAATAGCTGGGTTCACCGGGGCCTCCGGTGTCAATGCACGTTCTGTCGCCTCAGATAAATCCACATTATAAATCCACAGTGTTTTACCATCGGTGATCAGAACTTGAGGATTGGGAGAAATAATTTCCCAGCGAAAACCACCCGGGCGGGCGATTAACACACGTCCTTGGCTACGCTGTAATAATTTCCCTTCACTGTTATAAGTTACTTGATGAAAATTAGCTTTATAAGTGGCGCTCAACTGCAACAGTTGAATCATTTCTTCTGCCGCCGCATTTTCCGCATAAATAACTTCAGAAACACCCAGTAATAAACTCAAAAAAAAGAATAATCTTAACCACCCTATTTTATTCATGGAATCCATCGACGTTTACTCACTGTCTCGATTTCCTTCAGGAACTAACACTTCACGACTCCCATTACTTTCCATCGCGCTGACGATGCCCGCCATCTCCATGGCCTCTACAATACGTGCTGCACGATTGTAGCCAATTTTAAATCGACGCTGGATGCTGGATATGGAAATTCGCCGGGAACGAACAACAACTTCTACTGCTTGATCATACAGTGGATCGTTTTCGCCATCTCCTTCATCCAACCCTAACAAAGACTCACCATAGGTTGCCGGATCGCCGCCTAAATCGGCATCCAGTATGCCCTCAACATAATCGGGTTGTCCATGGCTTTTTAAATACTGAGCAACACGGTGGACTTCTTCATCATGAGCATAAGTACCATGAACGCGTACAGGCAAACCTGTGCCTGGCGCCAAATACAACATATCACCATGTCCCAATAACTGCTCAGCCCCTTGCTGATCTAAAATCGTCCGTGAATCAACTTTGGAAGAAGTTTGAAAAGCAATACGCGTCGAAATATTGGCTTTAATGAGCCCTGTAATCACATCCACTGAAGGACGTTGTGTTGCAAAAATTAAATGAATGCCTGCTGCCCTCGCTTTTTGCGCTAAACGTGCGATGAGCGTTTCTATTTTTTTACCCACCACCACCATCATGTCAGCAAACTCATCAGCCAAGACGACGATGAAAGGCAACTCCTGCCATTCCACAGGTTCATCAGAAGACAGAGCATCTAAGAGCGATGTACCCTGTTCACGTGCCTCTTTGATCTTGAGGTTATAACCCGCAATATTACGGACACCCAATCTTGCCATGATATGGTAACGACGCTCCATCTCAGCCACGCACCAACGTAATGCTGTTGCTGCTTCCCTCATATCCGTTACTACTGGTGTCAATAAATGAGGGATTCCTTGATAAATAGAAAGTTCCAACATTTTGGGATCGATGAGAATAAGACGAAGTTGCTGCGGAGTCGATTTATATAATAAGCTTAGCAACATACCGTTTAAACTCACGGATTTTCCGGAACCGGTAGTACCGGCTACCAGCAAATGAGGCATTTTAGCTAAATCCACGATCACGGGATGGCCGGCAATGTCTTTACCTAGTGCTAAAGTTAAATAAGAACGTGAATGTTGATATTGCTTGCTCCCCAACACCTCACGCAAATATACAATTTCACGATGTTCATTAGGTAATTCCAAACCAATCACAGACTTACCCGGAATAACTTCAACAACACGTACGCTCAATACCGATAGCGAACGTGCTAAATCCTTCACCAAGTTATTCACTTTACTCACTTTGGTTCCTGCAGCCAATTCCAATTCATAGCGTGTCACTACAGGACCCGGATGTACAGCCACTACCTTAGCTTCCACCCCAAAATCAGCCAAACACAGCTCTACCTCACGTGATCGCTCATGAAGCTGTTGCTCATTATAAGCTGTTTTAGGATCGTGATAGGGTTCATCAAGAAGGGAGAGCGGCGGCAGAACTTCCGATGCCACATCCTGCGCATAATGCGCTAACACAGGTGAGGGGGTCCGCAAAGGAGGAAGATCCTGTAACAGTGCAGGATCATCAACCCCGCTTTCTAAGTGGATATCGGGTTCTATTTTGGGTCTCTGTGAGTGGGAGCGCCTCGGAGGGGAGGCCGGAGGTGTCGTTACCCACTTTAGATTTATTACTTTTTTCCAATTAATCAACCTACTATATTGATAGCACTTGAGTGATAATTTAATCATAAGAACACCCAGTACTTCTGACACTCGCAACCATGACAAACCTGTAAATAATGTTATTCCAATCAATAATAAAGCGATTGCAAGTAATGTACTTCCTGTTAAATTAAACCCCATCAGCATGGCTTGACTCAGTTCAGTGCCTAAAATACCGCCAGCGGCAAAAGGCAATGCTGATGATGAAGGAGGAGTCAGATGAACTGCTATTAACGCTGGACCTGCTGATACAATGAAAAGAAATCCTAACATTCTTAAAAAAAATAGCGGCCACTGTATCACCTGTTCACTGGACTCCCGGTATGGGAAATAAAATAATCCGGCAGTGTAGGTTAGTAATACAGGAAAAAGATAGGCTAAGTATCCCAATAGATAAAGAAAAAAGTCAGCAAACCAAGCGCCAATGCGCCCTCCCGCATTACTGACTTGTGCTGTGCTCACGGTATGTGACCAACCCGGATCGGCGCGGTGATAACTAAACAAAGCAACCCATAAAAATATGGAAACAGCCAGTACTAAAATAAAACAGCCTTCACGAATCCGCTGTTGCAAACGTAATTGCATAATACGTTAAGTCTCGATTGTTAATCCTCGTCATTATAGATGGAACCCTGGTAAATTTCATTGGCACATTCGCAGGAAAATCAAGTAATATAGCCCGCTATGACACACCTTCATCGACTGATCATCCTCGGCTCTGGACCTGCCGGTTATACTGCGGCTGTCTATGCTGCTCGCGCCAACCTTCAGCCCGTACTGATTACAGGTATTGAACAAGGAGGACAGCTCATGACCACAACGGATGTGGACAATTGGCCTGGTGAAGTCGCAACCGTACAAGGCCCAGAACTCATGGAAAGGATGCTAAAACATGTCAAACGATTTGATACTAAAATAATTTTTGATCAAATTAAACAAGCTAACTTGAAACAGTCACCATTTTATCTTGAGGGAGATAACGGCGATTATCGCTGTGATGCACTCATTATCGCTACAGGCGCCTCTGCGCGTTATCTGGGGCTAGCTTCCGAAAAAGCTTACATGGGGAAAGGTGTTTCCGCTTGTGCTACTTGCGACGGTTTTTTTTATCGCAATAAAAAAGTAGCTGTGGTGGGGGGGGGAATACCGCGGTCGAAGAAGCCTTATATTTGTCGCACATGGTTTCGCACGTGACTATCATTCATCGGCGTAACCAATTTCGAGCAGAAAAAATACTCGCTGCTCAATTAATCGATAAATCCAATAATGCTAATGTAAGCATCGAATGGAATCATATATTAGAAGAAGTGCTGGGAAATGAACGTGGCGTTACAGGGATACGAGTCAAACAGGTACAAACACATCAAACCAAAGAAATAGCCTTAGACGGCGTATTCATCGCCATCGGCCACGATCCCAACACCAATCTATTTAAAGGGCAGTTGGACATGGATGATGCCGGTTATTTGCGGGTACGCTCTGGCACCAAAGGCAATGCGACTGCGACTTCTTTGCCAGGTGTTTTTGCTGCTGGCGATGTGGCTGATGCTGTCTATCGTCAAGCTGTGAGCGCAGCAGGGACAGGTTGCATGGCAGCTCTCGATGCAGAGCGATATTTAGATAGCTTGCTAACTCGTTGATCCCTTTCTTATATTTCGAGTATACTATCTATTTTCAGAAAGAGAGTGATTATTTATGCCTAAAGAAGAATCCATTGAAATGGATGGGGTAGTAACCGAAACATTACCCAACACAGTTTTCCGTGTCAAACTAGATAACGGGCACATTGTAACAGCACATATTTCCGGCAGAATGCGCAAGCATTATATTCGCATATTGACAGGAGATCGAGTGACCGTGGAAGTCACCCCTTATGATCTGACTCGCGGACGCATCATTTACCGTGATGCGGGTAAAAAATCCGATGTGGGCGAGAATGAGTAATGTTACTGTGAATGTACACACCACAATATTTTTAATTCCCCATCCACGACTTCGACTTCAACTTCATCCCCTTTTTCTAATTTTTCAAGCAAGATATCGTCGGCCAAAGGCAAGCGCAATTGTTCTTGAATGAGTCGGGCCATAGGCCTTGCTCCCATCTTTTCGTTATAACCACGCTCTGCTAACCATTGCCTTGCAGCTAAGGATACCGATAAACGAATACCTTTTTCTTTTAATTGATCACGCAATTCACGCAAGAATTTATCAACCACCCTCATAATGGTGATGTTGTCTAAATATTTAAACTGAATAATCGCATCTAACCGATTGCGAAATTCCGGCGAGAAAAAATGTTTAATTGCCGTCATGCATCCCTCTTGATGAAGATCTTCTTTGGCAAATCCGATAGTATTTCTCTCCAAATCCATTGCGCCAGCATTGGTTGTCATCACAATAATCACGTGACGAAAATCCGATTTTCGTCCGTTGTTATCCGTCAAATGCCCGTAATCCATAACTTGTAGAAGAATGTTAAATACGTCACGATGGGCTTTCTCAATTTCATCCAATAGCAAAACAGCATGCGGCTGTTTACGCACGGCTTCGGTCAATAACCCACCTTGATCATAGCCCACATATCCCGGTGGCGCTCCAATTAAACGGGAAACGGTATGTCGTTCCATGTATTCCGACATATCAAAACGTAAAAATGGGATACCCAACGCTTTAGCCAACTGCTTTGTGGCTTCCGTTTTCCCAACACCAGTGGGTCCTGCCATAAGAAAAGAACCTACGGGTTTATCGACATCATTTAACCCTACCCGCGATAACTTAATCGCATTGCATAAGGCGTCGATAGCTTCTTCTTGACCAAATACGACCCGTTTTAGCTTACGTGGCAAATCAATCAACGATTGTTTGTCTGCACTGCTGATGGTTTCAATCGGGATGCGTGCTATTTTAGCGATGATGGCTTCAATTTCTGGAGTGTCAATCACCGACTTACGTTCAAGTGGATTTTGCAAGCGCTGGTATGCACCTGCTTCATCAATCACATCGATAGCTTTATCAGGAAGAAAACGATCTGAAATATATCGCGCTGATAAATCTACCGCTCGTTTGAGTGCTTCTAATGAATAACGGATGTTATGATAGCTTTCAAAACGTGACTTCAATCCTTGCAATATTTTAATGGTTTCCGCGCGGCTGGGTTCTACAACGTCAATCTTCTGAAATCGACGCAACAGTGCGTGATCTTTGGCGAAGAAATTTCGATATTCCTCATAAGTTGTTGCGCCCATGCAACGCAACTCACCCGATGACAACAGCGGTTTAATTAAATTAGACGCATCCATTGTCCCACCCGTAGCTGATCCTGCTCCCACCAAATTATGAATTTCGTCAATAAATACGATAGCGCCTATTTCTCGACTCAAAGCACGTAAAACAGCTTTAAATCGTTTTTCAAAATCACCTCGGTATTTGGTTCCCGCCAATAACACACCCAAATCTAAAGAATAGATCGTACTGTTTTCAAGTAACGATGGTATTTTTTTCTGTACGATCATCTGTGCCAATCCTTCTACAATGGCCGTTTTCCCTACCCCCGCATCCCCTACGAGCAAAGGATTGTTCTTGCCGCGTCGGCATAAAATTTGAATGCATCGCGCCACTTCTTCTTCACGTCCAATTAAAGGGTCTACTCGTCCTCGACGTGCTTTTGCGTTCAAATTAATGGTATAGAGATCAATCAGATTTTCATCCACCATGGGTTCGCGCAGAGACCCTAAATCTAATGCTTGAGGACGATCAGGCATCATCCGTGGAGTGCGCGATTCTTTTGTCACTCCTTGAACAGTGTAGTTCACCACATCAATGCGACTTACGTTTTCTTGACTCAAAAAATAGACTGCTTGACTCTCAGGCTCACTAAATATCGCTGTGAGCACATTAGCTCCAGTGACTTCAGCACTGTTACTATTTTGCACTTGGTAAATAGCTCTCTGCAGCACGCGCTGAAAGCTCAAAGTGGGTTGGATATCTCGCTCCACATTAAGGGGAACGTGAGGTGTCGTTTCGTCAATAAAGATGTCTAATCCGGCCCGCAGCCTCTCTAGATTAGCTCCACAGGCAGATAGCACCTTGCAAACTTCTCCATTTTCCAGTAAAGCCAATAGCAAATGCTCCACGGTGATAAATTCATGCCGTTTCTCACGCGCCTGTGAAAAAGCATAATTAAGGCTTTGCTCAAGTGACTTACTAAACATGGCGGTTCTCCCTTCTCTGAGCCTTGAACCGTGGGATCATTCTAACCTATTGTTATTAAAATGTTTTTCTACAGAATGGGACTGACACTTCACGATCCCTGTACCCACTGATCCTGCTCTACTCTTAAATTTAGCTAATGGTCAGGCTATTTTCCTACGCTTTTCTCAGCGGTAGGCTCATTGACAGCAGATTTGTGTTGATTTACAAATGATTAGGGCATCTAACCAATATTTGTGTAAAACTAAAACTAAAATGCCGTAAAGGTTTAACAATTTTTTAAGCCTACGCAGGTATGATCAAGGGAATGGGTTCCCATTGGTGGGAACCCCAAATGACTAACAACGAGCTCCAAGGACAAAGGAGGTACGACTGTGCGAAAAGAACATAACACCACACACGACGATCTAGCCCTGCAAAGAAGTTCACGGGGATTACCTTCGTTACCCGGGCTAGGAGAACATTTGACCAATCGAGCAGGGTTACTATTTTTTAAGCACCGTATTAACCAACCTCAGACAGTCGACGCCCTAATCGCTCATGTATTGCAACGAGACATCGAACCCTTGGGGGACTTGCTAGAATCATCGCAACCCGCTTCTGTTGCCATATCTGAAATACAAGCAAACTATTTGAAAAATCTCGATCGCTTGTATATAGCAGAAAACAATCAGCACCAGCTTATTTCTAAAACGCCCATTTTTTTGGCACTGGTATTGCTTCACGAATCAGATCCGCTCTCAGTGAAATCAGAACAACCGAGTGAAATAGTGACTGCTTTATTGAAAGATCAAGAAAAACTTTACCGATATGCTACTGCTGCTCTGCTGAACCATCCCAGTCAAGAAGAAATAGAAGCCTTTGCTGGTTCTCTAAAAAAAGGTAATCGTCCTAATGAATTGGTACAAACGGTACTTGCTTTGGCGCTTCATTCAGAATCGGATACCCCCACATTACACGCACCTATGGCCCCCTAAATCTCTACCCCAATTTAGGAATGCCAGAACGGTAGAACAAAGCCTCAACAGCCTACATAGACTGAATCACTGCTTCACCAAATTGAGAACAGCTGACTTCTTTCGCTTGCGACATTAAACGCGCAAAATCATAGGTGACAATCTTGCGCTGAATAGCCCCTTCCATACCTCGAACAATACAATCAGCGGCTTCTGTCCAGCCCATATGCCGCAGCATCATTTCTGCAGACAAAATGAGTGAACCAGGATTCACTTTATCTTGACCGGCATATTTAGGCGCTGTACCGTGAGTCGCTTCAAACACCCCTACTCGATCACTCAAATTAGCACCCGGCGCTATACCGATTCCTCCCACTTCAGCCGCCAGTGCATCTGAAATATAATCACCATTAAGATTGAGTGTTGCAATCACGCTGTATTCTTCTGGCCGCAACAAAATTTGTTGTAAAAAAGCATCAGCAATCATGTCTTTTACTATAATGTCCTGCCCTGTCTTGGGATTTTTAAATACGTGCCATGGACCCTCGTTGAGGGGTTTCGCAGAGAATTCACGAACAGCAACCTCATAACCCCATTCTTTAAAAGCGCCTTCTGTGAATTTCATGATATTGCCTTTGTGAACCAACGTGACGGAATCACGGTGATGATCGATGGCATATTGCAAAGCACGCCGTACTAATCGAGTGGTACCCTCTCGAGACACAGGCTTAATACCAATGCCACTCGTTTTGGGAAATCGAATTTTTTTAACACCCATTTCTTCTTGCAAAAAAGTAATCAGTTTTTTGGCTTCCGGACTTTCTGCAGGCCATTCAATACCTGCATAAATATCCTCTGAGTTTTCCCGAAAAATAATCATGTCGACTTTGTCGGGTTTTTTGAGTGGACTCGGCACTCCTGCAAAATAGCGCACAGGACGTAGACAAACATATAAATCTAATCGCTGTCGCAACGCGACGTTTAACGAACGAATACCACCCCCCACCGGGGTCGTCAAAGGACCTTTGATCGCTAAGGAATATTCTTGGATAGCGTCATAGGTTTCTTCCGGCAACCACACTCCTTCTCCGTACACTTGCGTCGCTTTTTCTCCTGCATAAATTTCCACCCAGGCAATGGTTTTTTTCTTGGCATATGCTTTTTCCACAGCAGCATCGACCACTTTGCGCATGACAGGCGTGATATCAACACCAATACCATCTCCCGTAATGAAAGGAACAATAGGTCGCGTAGATACCTGTAAAGAAAAATCTTTATTGATAATGATTTTATCGCCCTCAGGAACTCTGATGTGCTGATAGGTCATACTTATTTTCTCCGCTCTGGTCAATCGCCCGTAGCTTAGCACTTAAATCACCATCATGGCATCCCCATAACTTAAAAAACGATACCGTTGCTGCACTGCTTCTCGATAGGCCTTGCGCACTAGTTCGTAGCCTCCCAGTGCACTAACCAGCATGAGCAAACTGGACCTCGGTGAGTGAAAATTAGTGACGAGCGCATCCACGCATTGAAACTGATACCCAGGATAGATAAACAAATTCGTCTCTCCATAAAATGGCTGAATCTTTCCCTGTCGCACAGCAGACTCAAGGCATCTCGCGACTGTCGTTCCCACCGTGATTACCCGCCCCCCGCGGGCACGACAGTACTGAATCGCCTCACACGTTGTCGCAGTCATTTCCATGACTTCCGCATGCATACGGTGGTGACTCACCTCTTCTACTCGCACCGGTTGAAAGGTCCCCGCTCCTACGTGCAGCGTCACATAAGCCAATGACACCCCTTGCAACTGCACCTGACTTAAGAGTGCTTCATCGAAGTGTAACCCAGCAGTCGGTGCCGCCACAGCACCGACTTGCCTGGCAAACACGGTCTGATAACGCTCCTGATCCTGTTCCGTAGGCAAGCGTTGAATGTAAGGTGGCAGGGGGATAGCACCGTACCGGTAAAGTAACTCCAAGACGGAGCAAGCTGATTCCTCCAGCTGCAGTTCATAGACCCCCTCCCCATGTTGCACGAGCACCCTCGTATCAAATGCTTCTGCCCAGCGAATTCGAGTACCTACCTGGGGTGGCTTACTGGCACGTAAATGCACGAGGAGCTTCTGCTCTGGTAAAATCCGTTCGACTAAGCCTTCTACCCGTCCTCCTGTCTCTAGCTTACACCCCAAAAGCCGTGCGGGAATCACTTTGGTATCGTTGAATATCACTAAATCTCGATTATCCATAAAATTTGTTAATTCATTGAAATTTAAATGAATTATTTTCCCGCTAGAGCGCTCTAATAGCAACAATCGACACTCGCTTCGTTGGGCTGAGGGATGTTGCGCAATGAGCTCAACAGGCAAATGATAATCAAAATCGTCTGTTTTCCAGAATGTTGTCATGGCATATAAAGAATCACATTGGCAAATGAGTAACAGATTGATAGAATCATAGACATTAAAATTATATTAAAACTACATGAATAAAAAAAGAAAAATCGTTGGCTGGCAACTGCTTAAAGACAGTCTTGTGAACCTACTTCAATGCCCCACCCTCCTTTTGCTTGCACTCTGCAGCACCCTGCTCTCTTTGACACTGCTTGCTGGAGCCGCACTGCTGTTGTGGTACTGCAACACCTTTTTAAAGAGCTACTGGTGGAGTATTACTCTTTTACTGTTGAGCTTATGGCTTTGTCGTTGGTTCTTTACTCTCGGACAGGCAAGCTTAATCACCGTAGCTATAGCACGATGGCAAGAAAGGCCGGTCCCTGTCACCCAAGGGATTACTACAGCACTGGCTTTTGCCTTGCCGCTCGCCAAATGGACGCTTCTCAACAGTACGCTGGGTGCCATTTTACGCCTATGGCAAACCCCTTTAGCCAGGCAAGGAATACTGTCACCTTCATTGAGCGACACGCCTTGGATATTCATCAGTTACTTAGTAATTCCAATTTTGTTGTTTGAAAAAAAAGGAGTTTTTAAATCTATAGAACGTTCTGCCCAGCTATTGCGAAAAACTTGGGGATCCACTCTTCGCTCTAATCTATCATGGGGCACTATCGCATTGTTGATCCGCATCAGCAGTATAATACCCCTGATCGTGGGCGCTCTACTCGGTGGCAACCTAAACTTGCTGATCGGTGGAAGTATAACACTACTACTCTTTATCCTGCTCACCACCATACAAGCCGCTGTTCAGGCACTGTTACTATCATCGCTTTATTTGTATGCGACTCAAAAAACCGCAACACTACCTCTGAACAATTCACAACAATTAGCGGATGCTTTTTATACTAAGTTGACGAGTTGAAGTTCACATTCGATAATGACTGCAGGCTAAGAAATTGAGGTTCGCATGACAGGGAAAAAATATCGTAATATGATCGTCCGCTTATGGTTCTACATCATTTTTGCTGCACTATTCAGCGCCCTTTTTATAACTGCATTTTTTTGGATGCCCATTTTATGGGCACTCATTGTCGTGGGCCCGCTGTTTCTTGTCGGTATTTATGATATTTTGCAAAAAGAAAGCAACATTTTACGCAATTACCCTGTGTGGGGTCATTGGCGTTACACATTATTACGCATCCGTCCTCAAATCCAAGCCTATTTTATCGAAACAGAACAGAGCGGACGGCCTTTTAGCCGCGAAATGCGGATGCTCGTTTACCAACGTGCCAACCAAACGCTCGATACGATGCCTTTTGGCACACAACGCGACGTGCACGAAGTAGGATACGAATGGGTCAACCATTCTATCGCCCCCAAAGAACCCGACTTTGTCACCACGCGAGTTATGGTAGGAGGACCTCAGTGTACACAACCTCACTCTGCCTCACGTTTCAACATTTCCGCCATGAGTTTTGGCGCCATCAGTCAAGAAGCTGTTCGCGCTCTTAATCGCGGCGCAAAAATAGGGGGTTTCCATCATGACACTGGCGAAGGTGGCCTCAGCAAATATCACTTAATGGAAGGGGGTGATCTCGTTTGGGAAATTGGCTCGGGTTATTTTGGCTGCCGAACACCAACGGGTGCGTTTGATCCCGAACAATTTCGTGAAAAATCACGTCATCCTCATGTCAAAATGGTCGAAATCAAAATTTCACAAGGCGCAAAGCCATCCCACGGTGCTATTTTACCCGGCATTAAAGTCACCCCTGAATTGGCTGAAGCGCGTGGTGTTAAACCCGGTGTGGACTGTTTATCACCTCTCTATCATTCTACTTTCTCAACACCAATCGGTTTACTCCAATTCGTCCAACAAATACGAGAATTAAGCGGCGGTAAACCGGCGGGTTTTAAACTATGTATCGGCGTACGTAGCGAATTTCTGAGCATTTGCAAAGCCATGTTAAAAACCGGCATTTATCCTGATTTCATCGTCATCGATGGTTCAGAAGGAGGCACGGGGGCCGCACCGGTGGAATTTTCTGATTTTATCGGGGTTCCTTTAAATGAGGGACTGATTTTTGTACACAACTGCTTGGTAGGCATTGGTTTACGCCAACACATTCGTTTAGTCGCCA
>Ga0155612_116_pt1 | contig 14855 bp, 16 predicted proteins | sample RifCSPhighO2_12_FD_107269 | JGI IMG/M metagenome (GOLD analysis project Ga0155612, IMG submission 107269) | Coxiella sp. RIFCSPHIGHO2_12_FULL_44_14 | reverse complement strand
AAGCCGGTAAAAAGCGCCGTGGTCGTCCAGCTCGAGCAGCAGCGCAAGCAATACCTGTTAATAAAGCAGCTCCCAAGCGTCCCAAACGTTCTACACGCAAACGAGGGCAGCAAATTTCGCCACCGGCTTTTGAAGAAACCATGCAACCGGTTGCTACAGCTAACACTGAAGCTCCTGTCCCTGCGTTTGAGGATTAAAGGACACGGAAAGTGCTGGTCGCACTTCGTTTTTAAGAAAGGAATTCTCGGTGATTTTTCGTCGAGAATTCCTGAATGCGGTTAACGATCTGACAAAATAAATCCGCTGTCTTTTCAGCATCATAAATAGCAGAGTGTGCTTCATTTTTATCAAACGAAATACCCGCTGCGTACAATGCTTTTGCCAAAACAGTGGTAGAAAAAACGAGTCCCGATAAAGTGGCCGTGTCAAAACAAGTAAAGGCATGAAAGGGTGTCTTTTTGATTTTGCACCGCATAGCCGCTGCCTGGATAAAACTCAGATCAAAATGCGCGTTATGGCCCACCAAGACGGCACGCCGACAACGCTGCCGTTTTACAGCTGCATTGACAAATTCATATAATTCAGCAAGTGCTTTTTCTTCTTCCACCGCAAAACGAAACGGGTGATAAGGATCAATCTTGTTAACCGCTAATGCAGCTGGATCCAAATGAGCTCCCTCAAACGGCAATACATGACATGAAAATGTTTCTCCACGTACCAACTGGTTGTGTTCGTTAATTTCAACCAATACAGCAGCTATTTCCAATAATGCATTGTGTAAGGGATGTACACCCGCAGTTTCAACGTCAATGACTACGGGTAGATAGTGTCCAAATCGGGATCGAATAGAACGACCAGGAAAAGATAAATCAGTCATGTGTTTTCATCTGCCAATGCAGTGTTTTCCCCGCCAGAAAAGGTACTACCTTATCCTGACCAAACGGCAGTGATAGAGGCACCTCCCAGGCTTGGTTTATCCACGTTGTTGTTACAGAATGGATCGGAAGTTGGTAAAATTCCGCGCCAAAACGGCTGGTGAAATTTTCCAGCCGCTGCAACGCCTGTTGTTGCTCAAATAGCTCAATACAAATGGCTATGGCTACGTTAGTCGTATAAATTCCCGCAGGACCACAAGCTGACTCTTTAGCAGAACGCACATGGGGGGCGCTATCTGTACCTAAAAAAAATCGCGGATGCCCTGACATGGCCGCACACAGTAAAGCAGCTTGATCCATTCGAGTTTTAACCACCGGATAACAAAAATGATGGGGTCGAATACCTCCCACCAATAAATCATTGCGATTTAAAAATAAATGATGGGGCGTAATAGTTGCTGCCACACGATCAGATGCTTCTTGTACAAATTCAATGGCAGTTTTCGTAGAAATATGCTCCAACACAACACGCAATTGTGGGAAATTTTTACACAATGGTGACAAACACTGCTCAATAAACACCGTCTCTCGATCAAAAATATCGATGGAGGGATCGGTCACTTCCCCATGAATCAATAATGGCATATCCACTGCCTCCATGGCAGCCCATAAAGGTTTCATCGCTTCCCAACGCGAAATACCCGCTTCTGAATGCGTCGTGGCTCCTGCAGGATACCATTTACATGCCATCACCCTACCGGATTGTTTAGCAGCCATTATCATATCAACCGATATCAATTCGGTAAGATAAAGTGTCATCAAAGGAGTTAAGGTGCTGCCTGAAGGAATGTGTTGTTGAATTCTTTTTAAATAATCCTCCACCATCGTTAAGGTGGTCACTGGCGGTAGTAAATTAGGCATGACCATGACACGCTGAAATTGTGATGCTGCATCAGTAACAGTACGAGCGAGATATTCATGATCACGAAGATGGCAGTGCCAGTCATCAGGACGAATAAAGGTGATTTCACGCATTGAATTGATTCATTCTCAACAAACCCTATCCCATTGTAACAAACCTTGTGTTATTCTCGGTGTACTTTTTTTTTGAAAGAGTCCGGACTTATGCCTTATCTCACGCCAGCTGCCGGCCGAAAAGGCGACGCACAGGCCAGTGGCAAAAAATAAAGCATAAATCCAGGGAGTGTTAACAGCATGAAGCAATTGATGGCAAGAGGGAGTATCGCTATTGTCCTGGCATTGTCCGGATTAGTCTACGCCGGTGTTTCAAAACAACATACTCCCCACCTCCCTAATCCCCATCGTGCTCAAGAAGTACCACCCAATACACCCGTACCTACCAAAAAACGCATTGTTGAGAGCAGGGCTGCAGACAGCTTTTTTTCCTACACCCATCGTAATGAATGGCTCGAACCCACTGCCTTTGGACCCGAACGGTTTAAACAGGGGGTAACCGTGACGACCTCCCCCATGTTGGGTCTCAAATCAGCATTTAACTCATCAGATTTACTCTACCAATATCCCAGCATGAACGAAGATTTAATTCTATTACAACAACGCAAAAGTTTGCAGGAAGCTTTGTTGACGGTGGGTGATACTTTAAATAACCGCGCTATCGTTCTCATCAGCGGAGGCGTTGAATCTCAATTGATTTCAAATCGCGATTTCACAGGCACCACCCAAGCTGACATTAATTTGAGTGTTGCCGAACTAGATATTGCTGCAATGATCAGCAAATGGGCCAACGCATTTATGGCTTTGGATTATGATAACTCCACACCTGCCACCGGTAGTCGTGTAACAAATTCGCGTATTTATTTGAGCCGAGGATTTGCAACATTCGGCAACTTAAGCGTCATTCCTGTTTATTTCACATTAGGCCAAATGTACGCACCCTTCGGGAAATATGCGAGTATCATGTTAACAGCACCGTTAACCCTATCACTAGGACGCACTGAAATACGTTCTGCATTGATCGGCTATTACAAAAATGGTCTGTATGCTGAAATATATGGTTATCGCGGGAATCGCACAACGGGTGTAGACAATTTATTTCGAGAAGGAGGTGCCAATATCGGTTATAACACGCTGAATTTTAAAAATGGGCAAATAGATATCGGCATCGGTGCCATTACCAATATGGCCGACTCTCAAGGCATGCAAAATAATGGGTTATCGCCCAATCTCACCATCATCACATTAAATAATGGAACAGTATTATCAGTCCCCACTCAATTCGCTGGTTTCGGTAACACGCCCAATGGCAATGCTCTAGCACACAATGTCATCGGCGCAGATGTGCATTTTGAAGGGAGTTATAAAAACCTTTCATTGATCGCTGAATTTATCGGTGCTACCCAAAACTTTAGCCCCGCCGATATGACCTTTAACGGCGGTACTGCCAGACCTCAAGCAATGCATGTGGAAGCAGAGTACTCTCTCACAATACTCGACAGAGCATTGACATTTGGACTCGTGTTTGGGAAAACCTGGCAGGCGTTCGCATTAAATTTACCCGAACAAAGTTATGCTTTCATCATCAGTACAGCATTGTGGAAAAATACCATGCTCGGCATCGAATATCGCCACGACATCAACTACCCTTCAGGTACTACAGCGACTGGCACCACTGCGGGAACCACACTGACCAATCAAGCCGCTACTTTACCTGTGCCAATCGCCAACGGACGTCAGCGTAATATGATTACACTGCAACTGGGGGCTTATTTTTAAATCTTACTACAGGGTATTTCAGATCCGTCCGCAGCTTCTGTAAGTAGCCGGCCAAAAGACTGAACTCTCCTTCTTAAAGATCTCCTTGACAATCTGGGCTGAACTGAGTGGCACATTCCACTCTTTCATTGCAGTAGCAGTATAGGATATGTTCCCATGAAGATGCTTAATAATCTGTCTAGCTGCCGCTCCACTCTGGTGAGCAATCGTGATGAAAAGCTGAGAATCAAATCGCTCTATAGCAAGATAGACTTTTTTCTGAGATAAGGCAGGGGCGATTAATTTTGCTCGACGCGCTCTTTCTTCAAATGCGATCCCACCTCCAAAAATGAATTGGAGAATAGCCACGATAGGCTCCAGCCCTTGCTTCCCTTGATCATTGGGATTCTCGCTAGGCACTAGACGATTAACATCATTAGGATTGCATAACAAGTTAATTTTTGCCAAAAGTTTCTTTTCCAACAGTGGTTTTTTTTCTTGTTGATCAAGACGTTCAAAAACATCTCTTGCTAGACAATTCCACACAGCACACACGCGAGTTGCACTTTTTAAAAGCGTGTCGCAATCCAACCGCGTAAAAATCATCATCAGAATTTCTATGGGTAACACCGAAATAGAGGTAGGGACAGGAGAAGTAGGATCATTCATGAGGCTGCTCTCTTTTTAGTCATATACTTAAGAATAGTCCCAATTCAGTCCCCCTCACAACCAATTTTCAGCCAAAAAAGAAAAGAATCAGCAAGCTCGTACTGAGAAACTGAACAGTACATTAAAAACATACGGGACAGAGGGGTAGAAATGGAGGCATCTTTCGATGGTTAGAGGTGTTCCTAGCGTTGTTTTCAGGCATAATTTAATAAGCCACCCACCCAAAAACAAGGATGTCGTGATGCACAAAACACTTGGTGTGCTGCTCTATGAACAGGTTCAACCCTTGGACGTCATCGGCCCCTGGGAAGTATTCGCCATGTGGAAAAATATCCTAGGAGCTCCACTGCAACTCTGCCTGATCGCAGAAACTCATTCTTACATCACTTGTGACAATGACATTGTCCTCAAAGCACACATGGATTTCACACAGGCACCCCCACTAGACTATCTGTTAATTCCAGGGGGACGTGGCAGACTCAATCAAGTTAATCATGCGCCACTCATCGCTTTCATCCAACAGCAAGCTGTTCATTGTCAATATATTTTATCCGTATGTACAGGTGCTTTTTTGTTACAAGCTGCGGGCTTACTGCATGAAAAATCCGCCACGACTTATTGGCGTGCTCTACCAGAGTTAACGGCTTTTCACGATACACGCGTGCTGGAAGAGCGGATTGTCAAAAGCGGTAAAATATGGACAGCAGGAGGAGTCTCTAGCGGAATCGATTTAGCATTAGCATTGATTGCCACTGTAGCAGGCCAGGAAACTGCAGGACAGGTACAGCTATTACTGGAATATTTCCCACCCAATACCCGCTACTGCCAAAAAGACACAATCCATACCTTGCCGCCCTACCGCCAAGGGCGTGGAGAAATTCCAGCACCCTTGCCTGCCTACATTAAAAAATATTTAGAATCTCGGTAAAACCATCATTGACCGATACTTTCTTCCAGCACAGGCGCGACAGGCGTAACCGTCATCTCGGCCACATGTACTTTTTTAAAAATCACGGTATTGTCATGACAAAAACCTCTGCATTAGCATGCTGCTTTCTGTCCATCATTGAAAGAAAGGAAATGTCATGCGGCTCGATAATGCTCTGAATCAATTGAAACGACTCACCGTTGCAGAAAAAACAGATTTCTCCACGCCAGGAAATTATTTTTTAGATCTTTCAGAAAAACCCACGCTGTTTAACCTCAGCAAACCTCTGATACAAACACTCAATCACTATCGCCCTCTACTCAACCCCATTGTCACTTATTACGGCCAACACGTGGGCTTATCTTTTTTAAAATTAGCCCGCATTAAAAAACACCATTTTGTCCATGGCGCAGGCGTGATGACGAATGGGATCATTGTAGTTTTGTATTTCTTTGAAGATATTCAAACAGGTTTAGCGATGGTCCCTTCCGGATACCAGCGGGTTGACTTTTTCCGATTAACGGCATTCACCGATATCAAGGATGTTTCGTTAAAAAAAGCTATCATTCCCCCTCCCTCTAACACTCACTATCATTAACACGGTGGATTCATGAGATGAAAAATAATATATTCCCCCATCTCAATACAACCTACGACGTTGTGGGTATTGGAATGGGTCCTTTCAATTTAAGCTTAGCTGCTTTGCTGGACGAGATGAATAATGTTCATGCTCTTTTTTTAGAAAAAAAGAAGTATTTTTCCTGGCACAACAACATGTTACTCGACAACGCCATGCTTCAAGTACATTATCTCAAGGATTTAGTCACATTAATAGATCCCACCAATAAATTTTCATTCTTATCTTACCTGGCATCGGAAAAAAGAATGTGTCAATTTCTCAATAGAAAGACGAATTCCATCTCGAGAAACGAATTTAACCAATATTACCAGTGGGTAGCTTCCAACGTAAAAAATGTCAAATTTGAAGAAAATGTTAAAAAAATCATTTATCATGATAGAAAATTCTCCATTTTATCAGAAAATTCCATATTTAGTGCAAAAAATATCGTCATTGGCACTGGCACATCTCCACATATCCCTCCTTGCTTCCTTGACGCACTCTCCGACACTATAATGCATAATTCAGAATACATGAACAAAAAACCACATATTGATTTTTCTAAAAAAACGGTTATGGTCATCGGTGGTGGGCAAAGTGGTGCGGAAATCATCCATGATATCCTCTCATCCAATCATCAGCTATCAAAACTAATTTGGATTTCAAGGAGATCTCATTTTCGCCCATTGGAAGATGATTGTTTTAGCAACGAATTTTACACCGCATCCTATGTTAATTATTTTATGAATTTACCCAAAAAATCAAAAGAAAAGAACTTAATAGAACAGAAATTCACTAGCGATGGAATCACCCAACAATTGTCCGATCACATTTATAATAAAATATACGAAATGAAATTTATTAATAAACTTCGAACACAATTTACACTGTTGATTAGACATTCACCGAAGCAGATTAAAAAAATGAGAAATAAATACGAAATTGATATCCTTAATTTGGATACAAACGACGACTTTATAGAAACTGCCGACATCGTTATTTTAGCAACAGGATATGAATATCGATTACCTTCGTTTATATACGGATTATTTCCAGACATAAAAAATGTCCGTGAATTCGAATTCAATAGAGATTTTTCAATTCAATGGGAACATCACCCTCATAACAAAATATTTATCCAAAACGGATCGAAACATCAATTCGGTGTTTCTGACTCAAATCTCAGCTTGTTACCATGGAGAAATGCTATTATCATTAATAGCTTACTCAATAAGCAAGTTTACGATGTTGATATCGATCAACCCATCGTGAGCAACGCCTATTCATCTTACGAAAAAAATAATGTATTCAATAAAATTCACTCAACTCAGAGAGAAATATATGTTTAAAAATACCGAGAATTTTAATTCAGCAAGCACAATTCCTAAGAAAGCGATGTTACCTATCTATAAAGATTTTTATGGACAATATGTGATTCTCAAAAAACTCGATCTTGAAGAATTAGATTTATTATATGAAAAAACGCACGGCTCTGATGAGCTGATCACAGTCTGGCAGTATTTACCTTACGGGCCTTTCAATTCACCTGAAGAGATGAAACAATTCTACGCTAATTATTTGACATCCTCAACTAAGTTAGTATTTTGCGTGCATTCTGCAAAAACTCAAGAACCCATCGGAATCACTTGTCTCGAAGATATCAACCCTGACATGGGCACCATTGAAGTGGCCAGTGTTTTATATTGTAAAAGCGTTCAAAAGACCGAAGCGAATACTGAAACAGTATACCTGCTCATGAAACATTGCATCCAAGAACTTGGATATCGCAGGATTGCATGGCGATGCAATAGCAACAATGAAGCTTCAAAAAGATCAGCGTTGCGTTTAGGGTTCGAATTTGAAGGCATATTTTACAATCATATGATCGTCAAAAACGGCAACAGAGACACTGCATGGTTTGGATTAATTGATCAAAGATGGCCGCCTGTTTCCAAAAATCTTGAAACCTGGCTGTACCATTCAAAACCAGAACATCGCGGCTCTTTATTTCAGTTAAATACTATGGTTAAAGGATACAGTAACGTCATCATGAAAGATAAATCAGACTCACTTTCCAATGTTTTGACCCATTAATTTTTTACCTAGAGGAAAAACAGTATGACACAAGCAATCAGCGATCTCCATGCTATATGGAATAATGATGGATATGTTTTATTGCCAGGCTTTTTCGATCTCCCATCGGTATCACTTCTATCAAATTACCTAGATGAAATATCGCGATGGGAAATTTCTGAAGATAAATGGATGATGTGGTTCGAAAAGACGACAAAAAACGAGCTAATCGTTTCTCGAGTCGAAAATTTCATTGATTATCATGAAGCATTAAAAAATGTCATTTTCTCAGATAACAGAATTGTTACCATTATTACAGATCTATTCCACGAAAATCCCGTTTTATTTAAGGACAGAATCATCTTTAAATTTCCTGACAGTGGCGGCTATCAGCCACATCAAGATGCTTACTGCAAGATCTATCGTTTACCCCAAAGAGAGGTCTTCACTGTAGTGACCTTGTTCGTAGATGATGCTACGGAAGCAAATGGTTGTATGTATGTAGCACCGGGAAAACACAAATTGGGAATTTTAAAATCAGATGATCGCGGAGTGATGTACGAAGAAGATTACAAAAATTATACGTGGAAACCCATTATCTGTAAAGCAGGTGATGTGTTGTTATTTGACAACTATCTTCCTCATTATTCCAACATGAATAAAAGCAACAAACCCAGGAGGGCGATTTACTTCCCGTATCAAAAAGAATCAAGCGTTAGTCTTGCACGAACCCAGTATTACGTTAAAAAAAGAGAAATAGCGCCCCCAGAAAAACCGCATAAAGACATCAATAATCTCTATAAACAAAACGAAATCTTCTATAGAGAATAAATTTCGGATAAACCTGTGGCATTCACCCTCGCTACAACAATCAAAAAAAGAAAATGAACAATGATCCCCATGCAGAACGATCAAGCCATGTTGCCATCCTACCTGATTAACAGAGATTACAGAAATATTATAAAATCCCACGATAACGTGGCCAGACTTTGTAGTAACGAATCCCCCCTAGGTACCAACCCCAACGTAATCAACGCGATAAAACATAGCCTAACTGAATCACACCTGTACCCAGACCCCGAATGCCATGAACTCGTTACTTTAATTTCTGAAACACTTCAAATCGATACGGAAAGTATTCTATTTGGAAATGGCTCCACCGAACTCATTGAATTGGCGAGCCGATGTACATTAGAAAATTCGGGCAATGGCATTATATCGGAATATGCCTATCCGCTGTATGAAATCTTAGTAAAAAGATACCAGGGAGTAGTGAAAATAATTCCTACCATTCATTGGGAATATGATCTTGATTCATTTCGTCGATCTATTGACGCAGATACCAAAATAATCTATATAGCCAACCCCAACAATCCTACCGGATCTTGGATATCGCACAATCAATTAATTGAATTCATGAATGATGTTCCCAACCGAACGCTCGTCATTATCGATGAAGCTTATTGTGACTTTATGGAGGGCATGCCAGGTTATGCCTCTTCCGTCAGTTTGATTCATACATATGCTAATTTGCTGGTGACTCGAACTTTCTCTAAAGCCTATGGATTGGCGGGATTACGCATAGGTTATGCCCTGGGACATCCTCACATCATTCAAGCAATGAAAATGCAAAAACAATCTGCCAACGTGAATAGAATAGCCCAATATGCCGCACTGGCTGCCTATCAAGACGACCGGTATAGAGAAACAGTGATCCACGAAGTTGAAAAAAATAGAATTTTTCTTGAATCGCGCCTCAAAGCCATGGATATCCCATTTCTCAAAACACACACCAATTTTATGCTCGTTAAAGTCAACCAAGCTTCTATCATGGCCTATAAAAAACTACTCACGCACGGCATTATCATTCAGCCAATGGAATTATACCAGCTGCAAAATTATATACGGATTTCCATTGGCGGCGAAGGCGACATAATAAAATTACTTACCCATCTTCCTAATATTTTTGAGGACTCCCATGATAGATAAAAATAATTCTACTGATCATTATATCATTGCACTACCTCCTCCCTGCACTAATGCTGATGTTCATATGGGACATTTGACTGGCGTCTATATTATCGGAGATATTTATGCCAAATTTCAAAAAGACACGGGCGCGAATGTATTAACCATTGGTGGTGCCGATCAAAACAATACCTATACAGAAAGAAAATCTATCCAAGAAAAAATGGACTTTTATGAAACAGGAGAATACTACGCAGAAAAAATAAAAAATTCATTATCACTCGCCAACGTTCACCTTGATGCCTACATTGAAACATCAAAAGCTATACATCACGAAACCGTCAATGAAATATTCACCATACTCGAAAAGAACCATTTGATAGAGCAAACAGAATGCTATCAATTATATTGCGAGCAATGCCAAAAATTTTTGTGCGATTCTCAACTATCTGGCTTATGTGCCATCTGCAACAACCCCTGCGATGGAGGGGTTTGTGAAAATTGTTATTCTCCCATTTTTAATATTAAAATAATGAACCCGTTACATAATGAATGTCATTCCGTGCCCACGGTGAAAAAAACAGTGTTGCTGACACTGAATATCAGTAAACTTAAATCTAAGCTGGAAAAAATGATATCCTCCAGCAATTGGGATCAACGACTAAAATATAAATATTTGGAATATCTCTCGAGAGAAAAATGCGAAAAAATACCACTAACTTGCCACTATAAAAATGGCATAAAAATAAGCTCCCTGCCTAACGAAACTCAAACGTTCACTATTTGGTTTGAGGCCATATGGTCTTTTTTTACCGGACTCAAAGCAGTGTACCAAAAAAGTATCAACGATGTTGTTCAAATGATCAACGATAAGCAATGTAAAATAGTGGCCTGGATGGGACAAGACAGCGAATTTTATTATGCGATTGCCTTTTCTCTTGTCTGTCTTGGAATAGGTATAAACTACATTCCACACAATATTTCTGTTCAACGATTTGTAAAGCTTTTAGGAAGCAAATTCTCTTCGAGTCGGGGACATACTCTATTTTTACAAGAATTATTGAATAAATACCACCCCGATGTCATCAGACTCTACAGCCTCTCTGTCATCAAATCCTATTTTGAGAACGGCAATAATTTTATTATCGAAGAGTTAGAAAAATTAAATCACCAATTTCTTCTTTTTCGAGAGAAAATGATCCATTTTAACTATCCACAAGCAATAGAGAGTTTCGATAACACAAAAATAAAAGATCCCGTTCTCATTGAATATCAATCTTTGATGAATCGTTTTGAATTCTACAAAATATATGATATGGCGCTCAGCAGGATGAGAACAATAATCCTACAGGGACTACCACAAAAAAAAGATTTCGGCGATTTTTTGATAACCTTAATTATTCTAAAACCTATCATACCATTAACTGTCGGAGAAATAATGCTTAAAATGAAAGAAATAATCCCAACCGCTTCATTCTGCAATCCAGAATCACTTCACATGGATTTACCTTTATACTAATGAACACAGTAAGAAAAAAGAACATCGTCATTACTGGGAGCAACCGAGGCTTAGGATTAGCGTTAGCCACGTGCTTTGCTGATTGTCACTGGAACGTCCTATGTTGTACACGAGATAAAAATAATAGAAATTCACAGTCTTTGAAAAAATTCTATCGTAATATAAAACTCGACGTCAATTCCGATGAGGATATCGATCATTTAAAATCCTTCGTTTTAGACACCCCGATCGATGTATTAATCAATAATGCCGGTATTTATACCAACGAAGCATTCGGTCATTGCAGTAGAAAAGCCATGCTGGACATGTATGCTGTTAATGCCATTGCTCCACTGCTCATCTCCCAACGTCTGTATGAAAATTTACTACTCGGAGAAGATAAACTGATCGTGAATGTGACCGGAAGAATGGGGACATTTAAAAGCTACACCGGCCCGGGTTCTTATGGATATCGAATGAGCAAAGCTGCCGCCAACATGTTAACAAAAATAATGGCCGAAGAATTACAGTCTCAAAACATCAAAGTGATATCAGTGCACCCCGGGTGGATTAAAACGGCCATGGGCGGCGCTGATGCACCCCTATCTGTCACAGACAGTGCCCAAGGTATCGTTAACCTCATTCACCATGCCGATCGTCTGAATAGCGGGTCACTGTATACATTTAAAGAAGAAATTCTTGAGTTTTAAAATGAAATTATCCTTAGTAGATTTTCTCTCTGAAGAGAACAATATTCAAGTTACCTTGGTCAATAAAATATTCAATCAATCAAAAGACCCTATTGAAATAACGTATTTTATTCTTCATCCATCAGAAGAAACCATCGAACATGATCATGCATCTAAAGAACTATTCATCTGCATGACAGGTAGTGTCACAATCATTGTGGATAAAACAGAAATCTATACCATGAAAGAAAAAGAGGCCGTTTTTCTAAATCAATATCGATCCCATCACTTAATCAATCAGAGTCACGCTGTGGCTGAAATGCTCTCTATTGCATGGATGCCATCCGTTCGCATACCATGAAATTTTATTATCATCACAAAATGTTACAATTAACGCTGCCCACGTCACAACCATGGCACTGGCATTCCCCACCACACTGACCGCAGTCGGAAGCGTTCTGCCCTATATGGCTTGGCACATGCGCTGCATCGTGAACCGCGTCTGCTATTAGCTGCACTCCCACCGTAACCGCCACCTCCCCTTGACTTATCTCATCAATTGCCGGAACCACCTCATTGTTTTTCTTGTGCCCCTCTTTCCCTGGAAAAGAAGATTCAGGCCAAATACTAAATGATCGCGTACTTGTATTGTTTTGTGACGAGAGCAAAGCTCTTTTTTCAGTAGGCTGATCTTGACCAGGCATAGCACACCCCCACTTAAATGAATGATGGTATTGAGCATAGCACAGTAAACTTACCGTTTTCTTACGTCAGCCCTTCAGATTACGTTAAGCTAGCATTGTTATGCTATTGCTGTAGGAAATAAAAAGGGGCATACTTAATTGATAGAACTCCAACCAGAACCATCCAGATCCTCACCAGAACTGAATAAGGCCCTCATCGAAGCTGTAAAAAATAACCATGGAGAAACCGTTAAGGGATTACTGTCACTATCCAAGGAAAATTCGAGCATACTGGATATCAACGCTATCGATGAAAAGAAGTATACTCCTTTACACTGGGCTGCATTGCAAGCTGACGACACGATCACAGAACTGCTTTTAAATGCCGGTGCTGATCCTGACAAGGAAACAATTCATGGAGAAACAGCTCTTTTTCTTGCGGCAAAATCAGGGCACACTTTTATTGCTCATCTTTTATTATTGCACTTTGCCAATCCCAATATTATCACTAAAACAACAGGGGAAACACCTTGGGAAGCAGCGGGAGCTCATTCTCATAAAGCAGTCATTGAATTATTATTACATTTCGGATGCGGCATTGGAAAATATCTCCCTCAGTCGTTGTCTGATATCAATACAAAATACTGCTTCATTTTCGGTATGAAAACCACACCCCTTGATGAACCAACGCTGCTTAAAACTTTTATTATTACACATCAGACTTTACACTTTGAAAATGCCATTGATAACTGGGAACAATTACAAGATTATGAAAGAAAACTCACACTACTTAAATCAGGACAAATAACAGAGAACACCGATGAACTACGTGACGTCTTTATCAGTCATCTAGAAAAAATCTATCTTACTCTGAAAGGAAGAGAAGAAACACTCCTGTTGGAAAAAATTCTATCAATTATTTCACCTACCAAAAAAGAAATTCCTACTTTGAAAACTATATTGCAAGAAATCAATGAAGTGATCGGTTGGTTACCTTACCCTAATCAAGTATCCTTTCGGGATCTGTTATTTGCCATTCCTTATGCTCAGCTATTTCCTATGATTTCTCGTATATTCCAAGACAATCCGGAAAACGAAACATTAAAAACTCTTTTTTTCGTGTTCAAATCACATTCCCAAGAAATAAGGTTATTCAATCAGATAAAAAAGAAGATAATGTCAGATTTAGGGGTTGCTACAGCTATAAAAAACAACAAAGACGCACCAACAATTTTACAAAAATGCCAAATTCCTTTTTCCGCTGTCGGCAGCGCCATTATTCAACATACGTCATTTACCTTGCCTCAGGCGGTTGTCACAGAGCTCATGCAAACACAACCATCTCTTGACCCTAACAACCGAAATCTTACTATCTTTAAATTAAACCAATGGCGTGAAGAAAAGTATCTCTATCAAAAATCACTCAGAGATTATTTGTATAATACCAACTCTAAGATTATATTGAATATGTCTTGTACATTGCTCGGCCTACTACTGATATCATTTAGTTGTCTTCTTTTTATATTACTTAAACACAACAAGCCAAATTATTCTTCCGAATCAGCGATGCTTATCACGATGTTGATAGTTTCATTATGTATATTTGTCCCATGTACTCTCACATGTTGTGTAGAGCCTCTTTGCACTCCTGATGACGATCCTACAGTAATACAATCCTATATTAGGAAATTACAATCCCCTCAGTTAGTGAATATGAATCAGGAGCAATGGGACTTTTTTATTGCACTATACCGATTACTCAAGGATATGCAAACTACGCTCTTGCCAAACCAATGCCCGCTATTAGACGATATCATTCGGACACTAGGAAGAACCGAACCGCCCGTGAGCATCTACACACTCATGAGCCTCTTATCCAATGACTTAACAAGGCTGTTTTCTGGTGCTGACGATGCACCTTTGTTATCCGCGGGATTATTCCTATCCCAACGCTATCAAGATGTGCATTTTTATCCTCCTCAAAAGGTGGATCGCTTGCTACCCTTACCTGGATCTTCTGAAAGAAGCGGCGCGGAAAGTGAGACTGATCCATTACTGTCACGATCACGCTATAATTCAAGAAGCATGGCAGTTTAAATTAAATTCATCAGTTTGCATAT
>Ga0155612_153_pt1 | contig 14908 bp, 11 predicted proteins | sample RifCSPhighO2_12_FD_107269 | JGI IMG/M metagenome (GOLD analysis project Ga0155612, IMG submission 107269) | Coxiella sp. RIFCSPHIGHO2_12_FULL_44_14 | reverse complement strand
CACGCCCCTTGTTACAAAATACCGTTTTTCTTCAAGGCAACAATGTGGTGGATAGTGTGAGAGTGGAAGGGCACACTCAGGGGGCTAATGTATCGATTATTGTAGGGCCGATTCTTACTGCTCAACCCGGTATTGAAGTGCAGGCGGCTGCCACAGGATATGTCATCATTAGTAATAGTAGTATTACTTCTTCCAACACCAACAGCGCACGAGCGGCTGTAGCGGTGGATAATTTTTCCAATGCGAATGTCGATGTCCGCAATTCTACGATGACAGCTACTAACACAGAAGCCACATTTGAAGCACGAGGAATTGATAACGAAGGTGCTACCATGACTGTGAATGATAATAGCACTATCAGTGCCACCAGCACCGGCGGGCGTGCTTACGGTGCCATGAATATTCCGGCGGCAGCTGGTTTGTTGACTATCAACGACTCAACCATTACAGCCACTACGACGAATGGAGAGCTAGCAACCGGTGTAGAATCGAATACAGGTACGTTAACAGTGAATAATTCTACCATCCGAGTGACTGGGACTAATGACACAGCCACGGATACCGCAGTGACGGCGGGAAGCACGGGAGCAGGCGCGGTTATTGTCAATAATTCAACGGTATCTCTCACGACGACGGGTGCTACGGCAGTACGTGGGTTAGATAATGAAGGAGACGGTATTACGTTCACCAACTCAGCACTGACAGTCAGTGCTGGGGCGACAGATGCGACAGGTATCTACAACAATGGCACTAGTATTACACTGACAGATTCTACTGTTACGGTCACAGGGGGTGGGGGATCGCAAGCGTCTTTTGAGAGTGGAGCGGGTATCATCACCAGCACCGGGACGACGTGTCGAGTCAATGGAGCAACCGTGAGTTGCACCTAAGTGACACAAGTGATTCCTGACAACCATCGTTAAAAATCTATTCAAATCTTTCTAATTTAGGTACACTAATTCGGTGTTTCATTAGGGAAATATTAAAAGTGGCCAGTGGAATTTCATGTACTTAAAGAGCATTCAACTCGCTGGATTTAAATCATTCGCTGATCACACTGCGATTCCTATTCGTGGCCGCATGAATGCGATCGTGGGGCCCAATGGTTGTGGTAAGTCCAATGTGGTGGATGCGATCCGCTGGGTTATTGGTGAAACTTCTGCCAAACAGCTACGCGGACAAACTATGAGCGATGTGATATTTAATGGTACACATGCGCGTCATCCCATGAGCAAGGCCTCGATAGAATTACTGTTCGAAAACAGTGAGGGGCGGATTACGGGTGAGTATGCCCAATATGCTGAAATCGCCATTCGTCGCGAAGTAGAACGTGATGGTACTTCTACTTACTTTATCAACGGATTGCCTGTACGTCGTCGAGATGTGGTGGACATTTTTCTGGGAACAGGTCTTGGGCCACACAGTTATGCCATCATTGAACAGGGAATGATTTCTCGGTTGATCGAAGCGAAACCGGAGGAATTGCGAGTTTATATTGAAGAAGCTGCAGGCATTTCCAAATATCGAGAGCGACGCCGAGAAACTGAAACTCGCATTCGTCATACGCAAGAAAATTTATTGCGGGTGAATGACATTATCGAAGAACTCGCCAAACAACTTCGTCATCTCAAGCGACAAGTGACGGCAGCTGAACGTTATCAAGCATATCAACAAAGAGAGGCACAATTAACGGCTCAGATGAAAGCACTAGAATGGCGTTCGTTGGAACAAAAACGGCATGAGCAGGATTGTTTACTGCAGGAACAAAATACAGTCTATGAACGATATATGGCGGAGGAGCGCTCGCTGGAAGTTGACATTGAAAAATCGCGTGCAGAAAAAGAAATCATTGTGGTGCAACAAAGCAGCGTACAAAAAGAATATTATGGCTTGAGCGCGGAAATAGCGCGCTTAGAGCAGCAAATCAAAGATACAGCAGCACAGACGCGTCAGTGGGAAAAAGAGCTCACAGACAATAATGCGTTGTGGGAAGAACTTCATGAGAATACGCTGGGTTGCCGTCAACAAATAACGACATTAGAAACAGAGTTAGCTAGTCTCCATTCACGCATGATTCGTATGCAAAATGCATCACGAGAATCACAGCAGGCGCTAAAAAATACTGAAGAAAATAGGGATCGATGGCAAGCGATATGGGATGCTTTCCAAGAGGAACATACAGAAGTGGTGAGTCAGCTAGAAGTGGCGCACACCCAATGGGAGCATTATCAGCAGCAACGGCGTGATTTAGAAGAACGAAAAAATGCACTCGACACGCAAAAACAACAATTGTCACTGCAGGCATTACAGACAGAAATCATACCGTTATCAGAACGCGTACAACAATTAAATCAACAATTACATTCGCTAAAAACGCAGTTATCAGCAGGCGCAGAACACATCACAGAACAGCGTCGTGCTCATCATGGGTTGCAAAACGATTGGCAAGCAGCTGCTCAAGAATATCAAACCTTGGAAGCGCAACGGGCTTCGTTGGAATCTTTGCAAAAAGCAGCGTTAGGACAGGAGAACGAGTCGATGAATGCCTGGCTAACGACCAAGCAGTTGATTCATCATCCCCGTTTAGGGCAGCATTTGCGAGTCAATGCGGGCTGGGAATTGGCAGTAGAGACAGTATTGAGAAATTATTTCGATGCCATTTGTATCGATCATCTGGATGATTATTGGGAGCACATTACGCCATCCCCGCCGGGGCCACTGACACTGCTAGAAAAATCTTCATTTTCGGTAGGATTGAATGATACCTCTTTTTTATTAGCAAGCCAGGTGAACAGCGACTGGCCTTTTCATGCTTGGTTAACAGGTATTTATATAGCCGACCATTGGGAGGAAGCAAAACGTCGCCGCAGCCAATTACAGCCGCACGAATCAGTGATCACGCGAGAGGGCATTTGGTTGGGACCCCATTGGTTGCGCGTGGGAAAAGCGCCGACAGCAGACAGCAGTGTGCTGGTACGCGAACGAACGCTGTTAGCATTAAAAGAACCCATTCATGAAGTGCAAGAGAAACGCAATGCGTTGGCATCGGCATTGGCTGCCAGTGAAACACAGTTACATGAATTAGAAAGAAAGCGGGATGCAGAGCAGCAACACTATCAGGAGCTGAGCGACACCTTGACTGCGATTCAAGCGCAATTCAGTGCTAAGCAAATGCATTTGACTGACGTAGAGCAGCGACAGAGCCGTTTGCAGCAAGCCTTACTGGATATCGATCAGCGCATCGATGCATTAGATCGTGCATGCCAGGAAGCACAACATCAGCAGAAACATTGGGAAGAGGTGCAACAACACCGTGTTTTTCGGCGCAGCACTTTATTATCGGAACGCGATCAGCTTCGTGAGGTATTGGATCAACAAAGAGAAAATGCTGAACGAGAACGACAACAGGCGAGTGAATGTGAAATGCGGTTGACCACCACCAAAAATCAACTGGAATTGTTGCGGCAAACGGTGGAACATGGTGAACGTCAATTAGAGCAATTGGACGAACATAAAAAAACGTTGACAGCGAAGCTCTCTAGCCACAATGCCCCGTGGGAGCAAATGAATCAGGCTTTGCAAACCTGCTTGGAAAAGCGTTTATCTGTGGAGCAATCGTTGTGGGTGGTAGAAAAAACGTTAGAACAGCATCAACAGCAATTAAAAGCATTAGAAACGCGCTGGGATTCACTCCACAAGGAATTAAAAGCGGTTCAGGAGGAGTTAGGAACGCTGCGCATACAACACCAAACCATTGCGGTGCGTCAGACGACGATTCAAGAAGCGTTGGTAGGGGAGGGGTTGATACTCACCGAGATTTTAGCGGATTTACCTGAGGGAGCTGAAACAGTTGAATGGGGAAAACAATTGCAAGAAATTAGCCAACAAATCGAACGACTCGGACCGGTTAATTTAGCCGCAGTTTCAGAGTGTGAGACGCTCAACGAGCGTAAAATGTATTTGGACAAACAACAGCAGGATTTAACAGAGGCCTTAACGCTGTTACAAGACGCCATTCGTAAAATAGATCGTGAAACTCGTGCTAAATTTCGTGAAACGTTCGACCAAATCAATCAAAAATTTCAACAATTATTTCCTAGTATTTTCATCGGTGGTCAAGCGCATCTTGATTTAACTGAAGAGGATGTATTGATGACAGGTGTGATCGTCAGAGCTCAACCGCCGGGAAAACGCAATGTGACCATTCACATGCTATCAGGCGGTGAAAAAGCATTGACAGCTATTGCGTTGGTGTTTGCGATGTTCCAACTCAATCCGGCGCCTTTTTGTGTTTTAGATGAAGTAGATGCTCCACTAGACGACATCAACGTGGGTCGTTTTTGTCATATTGTTAAAACCATGGCGCAAGATATTCAGTTTCTCATGATCAGCCATAACAAAGTAACCATTGAGATGGCAGATCATTTAATGGGAGTAACGATGCAAGAACCAGGTATTTCTCGCATTGTGTCGGTGGATATGGAGCAAGCCATCCGTATGGTAGAAACTGTGTGAAGGACCGTGTAAAGGAGTAATAAAAAAATATGATGATGACGATTATTTTTTTATGGTTAGTCGTGTTATTGGGAAGTTTAATGGTGATACGATTAAAGCGTCAGAACCGACAAGCCACACCCCGGCGTCATTTGCGAGAGCCGCGTGTCAGCGATGTATCGGTTGTCGAAGCATCACACGAGGATATACTGGATTCTGATGAAGCGCTGGGTCTTTCACGAAAAGAACCCAAAACAGTGGCGATACCATCAGAACAGTTATCGTCGCTGATGACGGAAGAACCAGTTTCCATGGATTATATTTCTTTACATCTCATGGCGACGCGAGATTGTCCTTATAATGGTTATGAACTGTTGCAAGCGTTGTTAGCCAATGGATTACGTTATGGTGATAAAAATATTTTTCATCGGTATGAAACTAAAACCGGACATAGTCGTATTTTATTTAGCCTTGCTTCTGTCAACAAACCAGGAACGTTTGAACTGTCTAAAATGGGTAGTTTTTCTTGCCCGGGGCTGACATTGTTTATGATATTAAAAGATATCGCTGACCCGGTCAGTACACTGGATGCTATGCTGGAAGTGGCTCATCAGTTGATTGAAGATTTGGGTGGAGAGTTGTGGGATGAGCATCGTGAAGTATTGAGTGCGGAACGAGTGGTGCAGTTGCGTGCTCGGGTTCGACAATGGGCGGAAAAACAACGAGTCCCTGATTTATTCGAATTAAGGTAATCGCCGTGAGCGTTCCAACATCCATTCGGAAACAAGTGGAATCATTGCGTCGAGAGATTGAAGAACACAACTATCGTTATTACGTGCTAGATGATCCCATTATTCCTGATGCTGAGTATGATGCGCTTTTCCATCGCTTACAACGATTAGAAGAGCAGTATCCGGGGCTCATCATTTCCACCTCACCCACTCAACGAGTGGGAGCGGCACCGTTAAAATCCTTCGCAGAGGTACGTCATCGAAAACCGATGTTATCGTTGGATAACGTGTTTTCTTTAGAAGAATTGCGGGCATTTGATAAGCGCGTGCGGCAGCGATTGCATACAGACGCATCCGTAGAATATGTATGCGAACCCAAATTGGATGGTGTAGCGATTAGTTTGTTGTATCGCGAAGGAGCGCTCGTGCGTGCTGCTACGCGGGGTGACGGCACTATGGGAGAAGACGTCACTCAAAACGTGCGCACCATTTTGGCCGTGCCGTTGTCATTACGCGGAAAACAGTATCCCAAAGAGTTGGAGGTACGTGGTGAAGTGACCATGAGCAAAGCCGGATTTGAAAAACTCAATGAAAGCATGCGTAAAAAAGGGGAGAAAACGTTCGTTAACCCGCGCAATGCAACGGCTGGTAGTTTAAGGCAGCTCGATTCTCGTATCACAGCCGAACGACCACTTTCTTTTTGCGCTTATTTTATTGATGTGATTTCGCAAGAAGAAAAAATAGCATTATCTTCGCACCAAGAGGCACTTAAAAAATTGAGCCAGTGGGGATTTCCAGTGGCCCACGAAATAGCCATGGCGAAAGGGGTCGATGAGTGCATCAATTATTATCAACGATTACAAAAAATGCGTGATCAATTGGCTTACGATATAGATGGCATCGTTTATAAAGTGAATGCATTGGCATTACAAGAACAGTTAGGATTTGTATCGCGTGCACCTCGTTGGGCTATCGCACACAAATTTCCAGCACAAGAGCGAATAACTCAGCTTTTGGCAGTGGAATGGCAAGTAGGGCGAACGGGAGCTGTGACACCAGTGGCACGATTGGAGCCTGTATTTGTAGGTGGTGTGACCGTCAGCAATGCCACGCTGCACAATTTAGATGAAGTGCATCGAAAAGACATTCGCTACGGGGATACGGTCATCATTCGACGAGCGGGAGACGTGATTCCCGAAGTGGTGGGGCCAGTGCTGTCCAAACGACCCAAAGGAGCTCATCGCATCACATTACCGCGTCATTGCCCTGTGTGTCATGCTGACATCATTAAACTGGAAGAAGAAGCTGTTGCACGTTGCACAGGAGAATTATTTTGTTTGGCACAATTACGCGAGACAATTAAACATTTTGCTTCGCGTCGTGCCATGGATATTGAGGGGTTGGGTGATAAATTAATAGAATCTTTGGTGGATGAAAAATTAGTGAAAGATATAACGTGTATTTATCAATTGGATGCTCATCGTGTGGCAGCATTGCCTCGAATGGGGGAAAAATCAGCCGATAATGTATTGAATGCGATTGAAAAAAGCAAAAAAACAACTTTAGCGAGATTTTTGTATGCGTTAGGTATTCGTGAAGTGGGTGAGGTAACAGCGCTTTCATTAGCACAGCACTTTCGGGAACTCCCGCCATTGATGCATGCTCGCCGAGAAGAGTTAGAGGCAATACCTGATATTGGGCCGATTGTGGCAGCCCATATCGTGGGTTTTTTCCATCAAAAACATAACGTAGAATTAATTCAAAAGCTCATACGACTGGGAGTGCGTTGGCCTAAAGAAAAAGCCATTACGTCGTTGCCATTATCAGGAAAAACATTCGTACTCACCGGCACTTTAAGTAGTATGACTCGAGAAGAAGCGCAAGAACGTTTACAAGCATTGGGAGCAAAAACCAGCGGCAGCGTTTCTCAGCAAACGCATTATGTGGTTGTGGGCGAAAATCCAGGTAGCAAATATACCAAGGCTAAAACCCTGCAAGTTCCTTGTTTAGATGAACAACAGTTTTTGCGATTGATTGGGTCGATTTAATTGTATTGCTTGTTTGTCAGGAACCTGACGAATCAGGTGGTGTTAAACTCCCCCCTGCAATGCGCCGGCAATTTCCTTTCAGTACATAAATCCATTCATTAGGATCACGATCGGTGGCTGCTTGGCTGGCGCAGGCATGCTTGGGTGTTCCGCAATCGTTCATTTTAGTTTTTACAATACCGTAGCATTTTTCGACGTTTTTTTCTTTCGGTGTGTGAGCGATGCTGGGAGTGGTGGTGGCTATCCCTGCGCTGGTCAATGCAATCAGGATAGCGCGAGTCAGTGTATCATGTTTCATAAAAACTCCTGTTGAACCTGTCGATATGATTTTTTATGTTAAAATAAAGAGTATGAGCGCTGCAAGTGATTTCAAGAAAAAAACACCCGAAGGAGACTTGGCTATTCGGACATTGGCCATGCCGGCGGACACCAATCCTCGTGGGGATATTTTTGGTGGATGGGTGGTATCTCAGATGGACTTGGCAGGATTGAGTGTAGCGGGTAAGTACGCACCTCACAGCGTTGTGACGGTGGCGATTGAATCCATGGTGTTTTTATCGCCCATCCGCGTGGGTGATTTTATTTGTTGTTATGCTCAACTGATGAAGATAGGGCGTACGTCTTTGCAAGTCAAAATAGAGACTTGGGCGGTGAGTGCGGACGAGGCAGACACGAATCGTCGTCAGGTCACAGAAGGTATTTTCACTTACGTTGCAGTGGATGCCAAGGGGCAATCAGAGCCCGCTTTAAAGCAACCTAAAAGGTAGAAAATGCCCCATGCATGGTCACGATGAAAAGACACCCGTGTAATCTCGCATGAGGAATAGCAGAGCTATTGGTCACGTCGCATTACTCGTGAACATCGGCTGGTTTACAAAGTCCAAAAAGAGGAAATGTGGATTGCCCAATGCCGTTATCATTACTGAGTGCAGCCTGGTCGAGTAAATTTATAACTCTTTGAATTATAATAAAAATTTGAGCTTTGCTACCTCTAAAGTACTCAGGTGAACGGGAAGCCAGATGAATTGCGAGCCTTAAAGTGCTATGATGGCTTCCTCAGAATAGGCTATTGCAGCAAGAGGTTTTCATGGTTACTTTTATTGTGATACTCGCTTTGTTGTTGTTGATGGGTGGGTATGTGGTGGCGATTTACAATGCGTTAATCGCTATGATCGAAGCCGTACGCAACAATAATAAACAGATCGATATTCAACTGGATCGACGCTATAAGGTATTTGAATCGCTCGTCGAAGTCGTTAAAAAATACATGGATTATGAAAAATCCACACTGAAAGAAGTCGTTGCTTTACGCAGCCAGGCACAAGCAGCGAAAGAAGTGGGCAACGATGCGGCTCGTATGACGGCGGAAAATAAAATTTCTGGTATTTTATCGGGGTTAAATGTCGTATTCGAACAATATCCTGATTTGAAAGCAAGTCAAAATGCAAGGCAATTGCAAGAAGAAATCGTCAGCACTGAAAATAAATTGGCTTACGCGAAGCAAGCTTACAATGATAGCATTGAGCGCTATAACGCGAAAAAGAAGTCATTTTTCGAATCGATGGTCGTGAATCTTTTTAGTAAATTGAACTGCGATTTTCCTTATTGGCAATTAACCCAAGACAATGTTCAAGCCAAGGAAGACTATCGAATCAAGCTGTCTTAATTTTTTATGCCATCGACTCTTCGGGATTTTACCACAACCACTGCCGATTGGCGCCGATCACTGCGCCAAAATCGGCGGCGTACGTTTTACGTCATCATCACTTTTTTACTGATTTATTTGGCGCTAGGTGGCTTGATTGATCTTTATCTTTACTCGGGTAGTTTTCCACAAGCGAGTTTATCGCACATTGGCATGGCGCTCATCACTTTTCAGTTATGGCCTAAAGCTACAATAGTCGTAGTAGTGGTAGCCGTCATCGCCTTGTGGGTGACTTACGCATTTGCCGATCGATTGATGCTATTGGGGATTGAATACCGGAAAATTACGCCAGACACTGCACAGAATGCTCGTGAGCAGCAACTGTATAATGTGGTAGAAGAAATGAAGGTAGCTGCGGGCTTGCATTTTATGCCCACAGTGTATGTGATGGATGCTGATTATATGAATGCTTTCGCCAGTGGCTATAGTGAAAAATCAGCCATGGTTGCTATCACACGAGGGCTGATGGAGAAACTGGATCGTGATGAGCTGGCTGCTGTTATGGCGCATGAATTGAGCCACATTCGTCACATGGATATTCGGTTGACATTGACGGCTTCGGTGTTGGCTAACATCACATTGATCGTCATCGATATCTTGTTTTTCAGTACGTTGTTTGGTGGGCGCAATGGTCGTGAAGGGCGAGGTCGCAATCAATTGTTTATTATTATTTTACTCTTGCGATATTTGTTGCCATTGGTGACGGTGATTCTTATGTTGTATTTAAGCCGCACACGAGAATATATGGCGGATGCGGGCTCTGTTGAACTCATGCGAACCAATGAACCTTTAGCTCGTGCACTGCTAAAAATTCAAGGGGATCATGAACAACATCAGGCGGAGTACGGCGCAGCGTATGCCGCTACTCCTCACGAATCCCTGCGGCGAGAAGCCTATATTTTTGACCCCTGTCAAATGCAGCTGGCCAATAGGCAGTCCATGGCCAGTGATTTCTTTTCCACTCACCCGAGTCTTGCTAAGCGCTTGAAAGCCATTGGGGTTACCAAAAAATCCGTATAGACCGCTAACTCTCTTCGAAATCCTATCTTAAACGATGGCATGAATCTCCTCGGGATGGACGGGAACCTCTCCCTTCTTGTTTTTTGACGAGGGGAGTTTTTTTTGCTATTGTGTACATATCGGCACACAATTGATGAGAGGTAATGACGATGGAGGTAAACGTACTGAAAGTAGGCATGCGGGAGTTTCGTGCCCATATGCCTCAATATTTATTGGCTTCTTTACCCGTTGCGATTACTCGACATGGTGAAACAGTCGGATTTTATATTCCTGCCCACCATCGGCATCCAGAGCAAGCAGAATTAGAAGCTTTAAAACAGGCTGCTCGGCAACTAGAGAAATTGCTTGTTTCTCATGGTATAACGGGTGAGCAGTTATTTTCTGAATTTCGCGTATTACGAGAAAAGAAAAAAGGAAAAAAATAATAATGTCACCCAATGTTTTAGTTCTGGATGCTAATATTCTGATTCGAGCAGTGTTGGGTAACAAAGTGAGAGAGTTATTGATAACGTATAGTGGAATAGTGGGATTTTTTACACCGGACGTTTGTCTGGAAGATGCTCAGAAATATTTACCCATTGTTTTTGAAAAACGGAAATTACCTGCTGAGACAGCATTAAAAACACTTTCTAGTCTCAAATGTTTATTACAAACAGTCGATAGAAACATTTATTGTGAACATGCTACCGAAGCGTAGGAGCGAATTAAAAATCGTGATTTCCACGATTGGCCGGTGGTTGCAACTGCATTGGCATTGAACTGTCCTATTTGGACGGAAGATCAAGATTTTTTTGGTTTAGGACTCCCCGTTTGGACCACTGATCGCATTCATCTGTTTTTTGAAGCATCAAAAGTAAAGTAAAATTTTGCTAAACTAACCTTAATTCTGGATAAAAGTTTAATTTTTAAACTAACGTGTTTAAAAGAGCGCTCCTTCGCCAGTAGTTTCAGCACAGGACTGCCAGCCTTTTTGAGATTTGGCTCCTCGGGAGGGATTTGAACCCCCGACCAAGTGGTTAACAGCCACCTGCTCTACCACTGAGCTACCGAGGAGCGTGGATGGAGAAAAGAAGAGGTATGGTAAAGGGGTGTAGGGGATGGGGTCAATAGTTTTTATCCGCCCTTTTCATTCTCATGAACTGAACAAAGGTACTAACCGATGCAATGCTTCTTTGAGTCTGTGGATATCTAAAGCAAACGAGAGACGAATGTAACCGGGACAGCCAAAAGGAGTACCTGGCACTACGGCCACTTTAGCTTCGTTCAATAAATAAGTACTCAAGTCTTCATCCGACTTCATACCTAACCGTTCCATAGTTTTAGAAACTTCCAGGAAAGAATAAAAAGTTCCGTCAGATTCAATGCAATTGACCCCTGGGAGAGGATGCAGGGTATCGTGCACTAAACGATGGCGTTCTTTAAAAGCGCTCAACATACCGTGTAATTGTTGAGGAGGAGTATTGAGCGCCGTCACGGCTGCCATTTGGGCGATAGAATTGGCGCAGGTAGTGATTTGTGACTGAATTTTTTTCATCGCTTGAATAATTTCTGTAGGTCCTGCGGCATAGCCGATACGCCAACCAGTCATGGCATAAGCCTTTGAAACCCCATTGAAAACTAAGGTACGTGAATATAATTCAGGACAGGCATTCACGATATTCACAAAACTTGCTTGTCCCCACAGAATGTATTCGTAAATATCATCTGTGGCGATCAACACGTGAGGATGTTTTAGTAATACTTGAGCTAGCGAGGACAATTCATCGCGTGTATACGCCATGCCTGAGGGATTGTTGGGACTGTTGATAATGAAGAGACGCGTTTTAGGCGTGATGGCAGCACTGAGTTGAGCAGCTGTTATCTTAAAACGTTGCTGAATATTGCTGGGAACGATAACAGGAATACCACCAGCTAGTTCGACGATCGGCGGATAAGAAACCCAATAAGGGGCGGGGATGACCACTTCGTCATCGGGATTTAATATCGCTTGTGCCAGATTATAAAATCCTTCTTTTACGCCAGAAGTAACGATGATTTGATTGAGCTGATAGTTCAATTGATTGTCGCGGTTTAATTTATGGATGATGGCTTTTTTTAAAGGATCGATGCCTTCTACGGCGGTGTATTTAGTAAATCCTTGTTGAATGGCCTGAATGGCAGCTTTTTTGATTTCATCCGGGGTATCGAAATCGGGTTCACCCACGCTGAGGCTGATGACATCATGGCCTTGATCGCGCAGTGCTTTCGCACGCGCTTGCATGGCCATGGTACTAGATGATTCGATTTGCTCTGCACGAACAGCAAGTAGATGACTCACAGGAAACCTCCATAAGGTACTGAAACGATTGCCTTATTGACAGAAATGGCCTGCATTGAGCGAGAGGCTCTGGGTTAAAATCGGCGGCCATCATACCATAGGGGAGAGTGAAAACAAACTGTCAGCACCCGAAAGACTTTTGCGAATTATTTGGAATTCGCTTCCCTGTTGCCTGCGCGGGTCCTGTCAGTGGAAGGACCCTACGCTCATGCTCGCCTAACGGCTGTGCGTGAGGTAGGGAATCCCTCCACTGCCACCCGCTGGGCTGAGAAGCGAATGGGTTTTTTGTTTTGAGTGGCAATTGTCAACAGACTCTAAAGGCACGACTTCCTTTTTTGAGATCCTTCCACCTCGCTACGCTCGGTGTCAGGATGACAATCCCACCAAAATGACCTAAGCTAGGTTACCTCAAGATACTGTGTAACCTATGCACACATTGTTTCAACTGCAAGCACCCTTTCACCCCAGTGGGGATCAACCTCAAGCTATTCAGCAGTTGGTGGAAGGACTGCGGGCGGGGTTGGCTTACCAAACATTGTTAGGGGTGACGGGTTCAGGTAAAACGTTCACTATCGCAAACGTGATACAGCACATCGAGCGTCCTGCCCTCATTTTAGCGCCCAACAAAACATTAGCCGCACAGTTTTATGCAGAAATGCGGGAATTTTTTCCTCATAACGCCGTAGAATATTTTGTTTCTTATTACGACTATTACCAGCCCGAGGCTTATGTTCCCAGTTCTGATACGTATATTGAAAAGGACGCCTCGATCAACGAACAGATCGAGCAGATGCGCTTATCAGCAACCAAAGCCTTGATGGAGCGTAAAGACACCATTGTGGTAGCAACAGTGTCCGCTATTTATGGGTTGGGAGACCCCGAGGCCTATTTCAAAATGGTATTGCATGTGAGCCGCGGGGAACGTATCCATCAACGCGCGCTGCTGCACCGGTTAGCTGAATTGCAATATCAACGAAATGATACCGAATTGCATCGGGCGACTTATCGAGTGCACGGTGATGTTATCGATATTTTTCCTGCTGATTCGGAAGAAGAGGCCGTACGTCTGGAGTTGTTAGATGATGAAGTCGAACATATTCGGTTTTTTGATCCTATCACGGGGCGAATATGGCGAGAGGTCCCTCGTGTCACTATTTTTCCTAAAACTCATTATGTGACTCCCCGGGAAAAATTGTTAGCGGCAGTTGATCAAATCAAAGAAGAATTAAAAGTACAGTTGGCGGAGTTAGAAAAGGCCAATCGGTTAGTAGAATCTCAACGTCTAGAGCAGCGCACGCGGTTTGATATTGAAATGATGGTGGAATTAGGCTATTGCTCTGGAATCGAAAATTATTCTCGGTATTTGTCGGGGCGAGCGACAGGTGAGCCACCACCGACTTTATTAGATTATTTACCTACGTCTGCGTTGATGGTCATCGATGAATCGCATGTGACGGTTCCGCAAATCGGTGGGATGTATCGGGGCGATCGTTCTCGCAAAGAGACGTTGGTGCAGTATGGATTTCGTCTGCCCTCAGCGCTTGACAATCGTCCATTGCGATTTGATGAATTTGAAAAGCTTACCCCGCCACTTATTTTTGTTTCTGCGACACCAGGGCCCTATGAACAAGCCCACAGTGGGCAAGTGGTGGAATTATTGGTGCGGCCCACGGGATTGGTGGATCCAGAAGTCGAAGTACGGCCCATCGCCTCACAAGTGGATGACGTCTTATCAGAAATACAAGAACGCGCTCGACGCAATGAACGTGTATTAGTAACGACATTAACTAAACGTATGGCCGAGGATTTAGCGGAGTATTGCAGTGAACATGGGGTACGTGCGCGTTATCTCCATTCAGATATTGGCACGGTGGAACGGGTAGAAATTATTCGCGATTTACGGTTAGGTGCGTTTGATGCACTTATCGGTATCAATTTGTTGCGTGAAGGGTTAGATATTCCCGAAGTTTCTTTGGTGGCCATACTGGATGCAGATAAAGAAGGATTTTTGCGTTCAGAGCGTTCGTTGATTCAAACGATGGGCCGTGCGGCACGTCACATTCATGGGAAAGCGATTTTGTATGCGGATCGAATGACGGATTCCATGCAACGTGCGCTGGCCGAAACAGATCGACGGCGAGTGACTCAAGCAGCTTATAACCAGAAGCATGGTATTACACCGAAAGGTATTCAAAAAGCGGTAACAGAAATGATCGAACATTCACATGATACAGTTGAAACACCCACGGTATCGGAAGAGAATGCGGCTTATCAAGCCATGCCGCCGAAAAAATTAGCACAAGCACTGAAAAAATTAGAGAATCAAATGTTTCAACATGCTAAAAATTTGGAATTTGAAGAGGCGGCAAAAATCCGAGATCAAATTCATCAGATTCGCCAGGGATTTTTGTCATCCTGACACCGAGCGTAGCGAGGTGGAAGGATCTCATTTCTTCTGCGCCCTTATCCTGCACCCTATTTTTTCCGCAGAATAACTAAATATCCTTCCAACGGTTGATTTTTTTGTTTTCTTAGTATGAGATTATCAAAACGCTCCACGATAAATGAATGAGCCTCAATTAACTTTTGTATA
>Ga0155612_123_pt1 | contig 14916 bp, 16 predicted proteins | sample RifCSPhighO2_12_FD_107269 | JGI IMG/M metagenome (GOLD analysis project Ga0155612, IMG submission 107269) | Coxiella sp. RIFCSPHIGHO2_12_FULL_44_14 | reverse complement strand
GACGAGGTCGCCCTAAAAAAGCAGCATCCGCTAAAAAAGTCAGAAGAAGACGAGGACGTCCGCGTAAGACAGCAGCAGAGTAGCATATAGTCAATTTGCTGAGTGTGAAAGCGGGGCAAGGGATGTGGTGACAGCGAAAGCTGGAGCTATTTCTACTTGCCCTTGTCTTTTGCTCTTGTTATCTATATTATGGATTGGCATTGATGCGGGGTGGAGCAGTCTGGCAGCTCGTCGGGCTCATAACCCGAAGGTCGTAGGTTCAAATCCTACCCCCGCTACCAAACGGGCCCCTTTAAGGGGTTTTTTAACGTTAGGGTGGTATGAAAAATGGGGCTTATAGCCCTGTTTTTATTCCCAATGATGGATATGAGTAACGGTCGGTGACAATAACGGTGATGCTGGTAAATAGGTTGCAAGATATGTTAATTCCTACGGTGGAAGCATTGGGCTATGAAATAGTGGGGTGTACATTAGGAGGTGGCTCTGGTCATCGCAAGATATTTCGGGTGTATGTCGATAGCGAACAGGGTGTTACCTCAGAGGCTTGCGCTAAAATCAGTAGGCAAGTGAGCGCTATGTTAGATGTCATAGACCCCATCAGTGGGCATTATGAATTAGAAGTTTCTTCGCCGGGAGTGGAACGACCTTTATTTACTGTCGCACATTACCAACGTTTTTTGGGAAGAAAAGTTCGATGGCGTCTGCATCAGGGTCATGGAGAACGGCGTTCTTGGCAAGGGATTATTCAGGCGGTGGAAGGGGATGTGATTGTGTTCCAAGTGGCGGATACGTTGCAGCGGATGAGTTTCAGCGACATTGAACGGGCTCACTTGAGTAATTAGGAATATTGAGTATTTGAGGTATGACGACAATGACATTGATGAAAAAAAGTGACATTCTCTTGGTAGTTGACTCGATGTCGAATGAGCGAGGCGTCTCCAAAGAAATTATCTTTGAGGCGATAGAGGCGGCTTTGGCTGCGGTAGCTGCCAAACGGTATAAAGAACCGGACGTGCTCATGCGGGTAACGATCGATCGAAAAACGGGGCACTATCAAACTTTTCGTTGTTGGAGTGTGGTGGCTGACGGTCAAGAACTTCTAGAATTGCCAGGGCAGCAAATACCCTTGTCTCAGGCTAAAGAAATTGATCCTGAAATCAAGGTAGGAGATGTGATAGAAGAATCTGTGGAGTCGCCAGAGTTTGGTCGTATTGCTGCACAGCAAGCTAAACAAGTCATCGTGCAAAAAGTACGGGAAGCAGAACGCGCTAAAATTGCGGGTCATTATGAGAAACGCTTAAATGAATTGGTGATCGGAGTTGTGAAACGAGTAACGCGAGACAACATCATTTTAGACATGGGTGGTAATGCTGAAGCGTTGTTGGCACGTGAAGAAATGATTCCTAGAGAGGCTTTTCGTGTCAACGATCGGGTGCGTTGTTTTTTGTATGCAGTGCGTGAAGAACGCCGTGGTCCACAATTGTTGGTCAGTCGTACGCGACCTACTTTTTTAGTCGAATTGTTTAAAATTGAAGTGCCTGAAATTGGTGAAGAAGTCATTGAAATCAAGGGTGCGGCTCGTGATCCTGGGTCACGAGCAAAAATCGCTGTTAAAACCAACGATGGCCGTATTGATCCGATTGGCGCATGCGTCGGCATGCGAGGATCGCGAGTGCAAGCAGTATCTAATGAATTAAATGGCGAACGTATCGATATTATTTTGTGGGACGACAATCCCGCACAGTTGGTGATCAACGCTATGGCACCTGCCGAAGTGGCTTCTATCGTGGTGGATGAAGATTCTCATACGATTGATGTGGCGGTACAAGAAGAGCAGTTATCACAAGCGATAGGGCGCAGCGGGCAAAATGTACGACTGGCGAGTGAATTGACAGGCTGGACATTGAACGTGATGACAGAAGCGGAGTTGACCACTAAACATGAAAGTGAATCACACAAAACTAAAGCGCTGTTTATGGAAAAATTGGACGTTGATGAGGAAGTAGCCGATGCTTTGGTGCATGAAGGATTCACCAGTGTGGAAGAAGTGGCTTATGTTCCTATTGAAGAAATGAAAGCCGTAGAAGGTTTTGATGAGGAAATGGCGAGCGAATTACAACGCCGTGCGAACGATGTGTTATTAACACAAGAAATTGCACAAGAGGAAGAATTGGGCAATGTCAAACCTGCTGAAGATCTGTTGCAAGTGGAGGGCATGTTGCCACCTTTAGCGCGGCAGCTAGCCAGCCACGGCATCATTACACGAGAGGATTTGGCTGAAAAGTCGGTGAGCGATTTAGAAGAAATTATTTCGATAGACGCCGAGACCGCTGGTAAGTTAATTATGGCAGCGCGAGCGCATTGGTTTGTAGAAGAAAAAAAATTGGACCACGAAGGTAATATTTAAATGGCAGATATCAGCATAGAACAGCTGTCAAAATTAGTAGGCATTACATCGAAGGAACTTTTAGCGCAGTTAAAAGAAGCCGGTGTGGCTGTGACGCAGGTAGATCAAACCATCAGTGACGATGAAAAGCGCCAGCTATTATTGCATCTTAAACAAATGCATGGTGCGCCAGAACCGGCTAAGCGTTCTAAAATTACGTTTAACCGAAAAAAGGTAGGTGTCGTTAAGCAAGGTAAAAAAAGTGTTAGTGTCGAATTTCGTGCCAAACGGACGTATGTTAAACCGTCAACAGTAGAAGACAAAGCCATTCCCGAAGATAACGTACTTCCTGAATTGGAGGCAGCGCCTGGAGAGCAGTTGAATGGAGTGATAGTTGAAACGACAGAATTGCCTTTGATTGTCGAGGAGCCGGTAGTCATCGTGTCGCCTGTTTCTCAGGAAAAACCGAAATCGAAGAAAAAGGGACCGCGTCGTGATTCACGTACACATTCTAGAAAATCGGAAGATTTGTCTGAGCGTGAAGAATTGCACATGGTCAAATTGGGTGAGATTCGGCACAAAAAGAAAAAAATTTCTAAGGGGCAAGGGCGTTCTAGTATTGCTACAGCCAGTTTAGAACATGGATTTGCTAAGCCAACAGCACCTGTTGTACGCGAAGTGATCATTCCAGAATCAATTACGGTGGCGGATCTCGCGCAAAAAATGTCGGTTAAAGCAGCTGAAGTCATCAAAATAATGATTAACATGGGCAGCATGGCGACGATTAACCAGCTGGTCGATCAAGAGACGGCGGCCATCCTTGTTGAAGAAATGGGGCATAAATCTAAATTAGCGAAAGAAAATGCGCAAGAAGAAGCGGTGATGGCGTTGGAGGAAGAAGAGGTGGGGGAAGCGGTTTCTCGCGCTCCCGTAGTGACCATCATGGGGCACGTGGATCATGGCAAAACGTCTTTATTGGATTATATTCGACGCACTAAAGTGACGAGCACAGAAGCGGGAGGCATCACGCAACACATCGGTGCTTACCATGTAGATACTCAAAAAGGCATGATTACTTTTTTAGATACACCAGGCCATGAAGCATTTACCGCCATGCGAGCGCGTGGTGCACAGTGCACGGATATCGTTGTGTTAGTGGTCGCGGCGGATGATGGGGTCATGCCACAGACGATTGAGGCGATTCAGCATGCGCATGCAGCGAATGTGCCGATCGTGGTGGCCGTCAATAAAGTTGACAAACCAGCAGCAGATCCTGAGCGCATCAAAATGGAATTGTCTCAACATAAAATCATTTCAGAAGGGTGGGGTGGAGAAACCATTTTTCAAAACATTTCTGCTAAAACAGGGCAAGGAGTGGATGATCTTTTAGATAGTATTTTATTGCAGGCAGAAGTGTTGGAATTGAAAGCAGTGGATCAAGGTCCGGCACGTGGGAGAGTCATTGAATCCCGATTAGATAAAGGGCGAGGCCCCGTAGCTACTGTATTAGTGACTCGTGGCCAACTGCATAAAGGCGATATTTTATTGACGGGCCGAGAGTATGGTCGTGTGCGTGCCATGATCGGTGATGATGGTCGGTCATGCGATTCGGCGGGTCCTTCTATGCCGGTGGAAATTTTGGGATTATCGGGAACATCCACCGCCGGAGATGAAGCGATTGTTGTAAAAAGTGAGCGTCAGGCGCGTGAAATTGCACAATTCAGACAAGGTAAATATCGAGAGGTTCGATTGGCAAAACAACAGACCGCCAAATTGGACAACGTGTTTGATCGATTGGGCGAAAACCAACAGGCGATTTTAAATGTGGTGCTCAAAGGCGACGCTCAAGGTTCGGTAGAAGCGATTTCTGAAGCATTGCGCAAGCTTGCGACAAACGAAGTCAAAGTGAATGTGATTGTGAGCGGTGTGGGGGGAATTACAGAATCGGATGTTCATTTGGCCATCGCTTCCAGCGCAGTGATGGTGGGATTTAATGTACGAGCGGATGCTTCTACACGCGCCTTGATCGAAAAAGAAGGCGTTGATTTGCGTTATTATAGCATTATCTATGATTTAATTAACGATGTGAAAGCAGCGCTGAGTGGGCTATTAGCACCCGAATTTAAGGAAAAAATTGTGGGGTTGGCGCAGGTACGGGAAGTATTTCGCTCTTCGAAATTTGGTGCTATTGCGGGTTGTATGGTGATAGAAGGTATGGTTCGGCGTCATTTACCTATCCGAATATTGCGAGATAATGTCGTTATTTTTGAAGGTGAACTTGAATCCTTGCGTCGTTTTAAAGAAGACGTTGCTGAAGTGCGTCACGGTACAGAATGTGGTATCGGTGTCAAAAATTACAATGATATAAAAGTAGGTGATCAGATCGAAGTCTATGAAAAAACGCAAGTGGAGAGAAAGCTCTGATCCGGGCCGTGCAACGAAGCGGGCGCGACAAGTAGCCGATTTAATTCATCATCAATTATCTTATCTGTTGAAAAAAGCTACGGGTGATCCGCGTTTGGAAAAAATGCTCATTACGGCAGTAGAACTCTCTTCCGATTTAAGTCAAGCCAAAATATTTTTCACGCTGGAAGATTCAAAAAGCTTACCAGAAGTCATGGTTTCACTGGAAAAAGCGTCGGGTTATTTGCGTCATTTGTTGGCTGATGCCGTGGCATTACGGCAAATACCGCAATTGCAGTTTATTTATGATTTTTCAATTGAACGAGGTGAGCGATTGTCTCAGTTGATCGATCAGGCGGTGGATTCAGACAAAAAGCTACACCAAAAAACCAATGAATAGTTCATCCTCATCGATAACGGGTTTATTACTGTTGGATAAACCTTCTGGCATATCGTCTCATGCTGCATTGCAAAAAGCTAAAAAATTGTGTGGCGCTAAAAAAGCGGGGCACACGGGGAGTCTGGATCCTTTGGCGAGTGGTATGTTGCCCATTTGTTTCGGTGAAGCGACTAAATTTGCTCATTATTTATTGATGGAAAATAAGCGCTATTGGGTGCAAGCACGATTGGGTATTAAAACGGCTTCGGGCGATAGTGAAGGGGAAGTGTTATTGCGCCGGACGGTTCCCACGTTAACTGCGACCGTCCTGCAGCGTGCATTACAAACGTTTTGTGGTGATATTTTGCAAGTACCACCGATGTATTCCGCCATTAAATACCAAGGCCAACCGTTGTATCGGTGGGCTCGTCAAGGTATGACGGTGTTGCGAAAAAGTCGATTAGTACACGTGTATGAATTCAATCTGCTGGAGCAACAAGAAGACGTGCTTACTTTTGATGTGCACTGCAGTAAAGGCACTTATGTGCGAACGCTGATCGACGATTTAGGAGATATGTTGGGTTGCGGAGCTCATGTGATCAGGCTGCGACGGTTATCGGTTGGACATTATTTAGCGTCTTCTATGGTGACGCTAGAAACATTGGAGAAACACCGCCAAGAAGAAAATGTGGTGATAGGGCAGCGTTGGTTATTACCGATGGATAGCCTCTTTATGCACTGGCCTAAAATCACGTTGGATGAGATTGCTGCACGATCACTTCGTCAAGGTCGTTCGGTGAAAATCTCTCATGCGCTTTCTGTAGGGCATGTGCAATTGCAAGAAGGGCCCGGCACTTTTTTGGGTGTAGGAGAGGTATTAAGTGATGGTTCTATCGTATCGCGACGATTAGTTCGCCAAGGGTAAAGTAGATAAAAAATCATGTAATTCAGTGATGGGTAGAGCAATACATTCAGGGGATAATTGCAATTTTTTTCTGCTCCAAGTAATCAAATATAAATGCTTGACTGAAGGAAACATTTTTTTGAACGTACTGGGTAAAGGGGTAGGCTGTGCAGCGTGCATACTGAGTTTGGCATCAAAAGCAAACCATCGATTTTGACCTAGATCAAGCAGAAAATCGATCTCTTCTCCTTCTTTTGTGCGCCAAACGAAAATTTTCCAATTTTTCCCATAATTTTGTATATATTTTATGATTTCGGCAAAGACAAACGTTTCGAATAAATGCCCTATTTGTGGGCTATTGAGCAGAGGGTTTTTTTCTGACCAGCCTTGTAATCTCACAGCGAGACCAGTATCTAAAAAATAAATTTTTGGTGATTTTGTTAAGCGTTTATTCAAATTGTTAGCGAATGGAGGTAATAAATACACCAGTTGTGTGCGTTGTAAAATAGCTACCCATTCTTTTACTGTCACTGACTGAATACCGCTGTCTTTAGCAATGGCGGAATAATCCATGAGTTGCCCAGTTCTGGCAGCTAACATACCGAGTACCGTATGAAACGCTTGTTGTTTTTGAATACCTGCACTGAGTACAATATCTTTTTCAACGTACGTCAGCAAATAATCATTGAGATATTGCACGGGTGATAACGTAGGTTGTGTATACAATTCTGGCCAGCCTCCTTTGAAGAGGACTTCATCCAGCGGAGTCTCGGGTAGTACCCGCAAAATTTCGTGCACAGTTAGCGTGTTTAAATAATAATAGCTAGCCCGACCTGCTAAACTTTCTTTGACATTTCTATCCATGAGGATTTGATTGGAACCGGTTAATCGAAATAAAACCTTGGGTGAATGTTGTGGTAGACTTGAGAACAAGTGCTGTTTTTTTAGTTCATCGACTCTTTTTTTCAGTTCTGGAAACAAAGGGGGCGCGTATTGTATTTCTTCAATTAACAGTGGAGTGGCATGTTGTGCGAGAAATAGGGCAGGGTCTGTATTGGCGAGATGCCGTAATTGAAAATCGTCTAATGTGACTTCTTGAAATGAGGGACTGCTGATATACGACAGTAATGAACTTTTGCCGCACTGGCGAGGGCCGATCAGAATTTGAATGAGTTGGCTGCTCTGTTGTAATCGTGCTGTGATGTCGCGTGGAATCCACATATGGCTATTTTAAGTTGCCAGCTTAAAATAGTCAAGTATTTGTTAATATTCAACTTATACTCTTATACTTGTATTCCCCGCGGCTTGCCACGGGGATTTTTATTTTTACTTAATTTTTGGCGTTAGGTGGTCGATTGTGTGTGGATGGGGGTTCTTCAAGTTTGAAATACCGACCAAACCCAAGAGCTTGGATGAGCTCTGCCAACAAGAACATGGGCGCAATGAGCATTTGCAAAATGGCTGTTGGTAATTCCAGAGTGGGTTTTTGAGAAACATAAGCGATATATTCTGCAATGCAGCCACCGATCAATAACACGAGAAATACAGTTAAACTAAATCCCGTGGGCGCAGGAAAAGCGATCCAGCTACAGAGCAGATTAAGCAGAATCAGCAAGACTGTCATTACAGCCGCTAATCGCACATCTAAGAAATAGTAATAAATCAATAATAAAATGACGACCAGCCAAGCGAAAGTAATGTGCAAGCGTAACGCAAATGAAATACTAACCCAGCTCAGTAGAATCAAAACACTGATAAAAATGGCAGGTATGCCGATCCAATGAAGAATTTTTTGAGTTCGTTCAGGCTGTTGGCGCCGATAGGCACCCAGTTGGTTCATAAAATCCATGGTATTTCCCCCCCTCAACGATTTAGTGACATTACCTGACCTGATAAGGATAGTATAGCCTCAGTTAGAGGACTGTGAAAATGGTTTATAGCACTTTCGTTGAAGATGCTTGGCCTACGGGATTCGCCGGAGATTGTGCACAGGTTGCTCTTCAATGATAGCTGTTTCATTGATCAGCCCTTGCAAAACGAGTACCATGAGCAAGAAATAATGTCTATAGTTTGTATAATATTTAATCAGGAGAGATACCTATGATGAAAAAAGTGACTGCGTTGGGGGTTGCTACTGTATTGGTGGCTGGATTAACAGGATGTACGCCTGGGCATAATATCCCCGGTGCTACAGTAGCAGGTGCTGCAGCTGGAGGATTGTTGGGAGCTGCTTTTTTTCATGGTGAAGGTGCCTGGATTGGTATTTTGGGGGGAGCGTTGATTGGTGGGATTGTGGGAAATGAAGTCGGTAAATATATGGATCGCCAGGATGAAATTAATATGCAAAATGCTATTGTGAATACCCCGGTGGGTGAAGAAGCCAGTTGGACTAACGAACGTCGCGATGTGACTTACACCGTGCGGCCTATTCGAAATTATCACAGCCGTGGGCGCTACTGCCGTGAATATCAAACGCGGGTAAAAATTGGGGGGCAATGGCGTAATGCTTATGGTAAAGCCTGTCGTCAACCGGATGGCAGCTGGCAGGTGATTAATTAATTCAGATGGCAATGGTGGGTGTTGATACAGACATGGATCTCGCTTCTGTGCTCATTCCGGGCGTTCGTTTGCGGCGGCTGCGTCATCATCCCCAATTGCGGGAATTAACGAGCGAACATCGATTATCTGTCAAAGATTTGGTATTGCCGTTATTTATTAAAGAAGGAATCCCTATTCGTCAACCGATTCCTGCTATGCCGGGTCATGATCAAATCAGTCTTGATCAATTACCCGAAGAAATTAAGACGATCGAGCGTTTGCGTATTCCCGCCGTTATTTTATTTGGAATCCCTAATGAAAAAAATGCCACAGGATCTGCAGCCATACGTCCTGATGGCATTATACAACGCGCTATTGCTTGTATTAAACGAGAGACACGTCATGTGTTAGTGATTGCGGATCTGTGTTTTTGCGAATATACGGATCATGGTCATTGCGGTATGGTGCATCGTTCGCTGACTGGAACGTGGGATGTGGATAATGACCAGACATTAGAGCACTTAGTGAAACAAGCAGTGAGTTTGGCACAGGCGGGTGCCGATGTCATCGCACCGAGTGGCATGATGGACGGTATGGTGCGTGCATTGCGTAATGGATTAGATCAAGCGGGTTTTGTGCAGCTGCCTATTTTGAGTTATGCCGTCAAATACGCCTCTGCATTATATGAACCTTTTCGTGCTGCAGCGGAAGGGGCACCTCAGTGGGGCGACCGTCGTTCTTACCAAATGGATCCAGCACAGGCACACATGGCGTTGCGGGAAGCAGCACTGGATGTAGAAGAAGGGGCCGACCTATTAATGGTAAAACCAGGACTGCCCTATCTAGATATTATTTATCGAGTCAAACAACAATTCCCGTCTGTGCCATTGGGTGCTTATCAGGTCAGTGGTGAATTTGCAATGATTAAAGCGGCGAGTGCACAAGGATGGTTAGATGAAAAAGCAGTGATGTTAGAAAGTTTATTAGCACTTAAACGTGCAGGCGCTGATTTTATTATTACGTATTTTGCTAAACAAGCAGCAGAAGTATTGCGTTGATAAAAACAAAAATGATATATGCCTGTCAGAGTTGTGGGGCACAATTTTCCCAATGGCAAGGGCAGTGCCGTGAATGTCATGCCTGGAATACGCTGACCGCAGAAATGACCGTGAAAAAATCCTTTGAAGCGCAACGAAAAGGATATGCGGGTAGTGAGTCGACTATCACGTTGCTATCGCAAGTTAAAACGCAGTCGCAACCTCGATTGGCGACGGGGTTAGCCGAATTTGATCACGTGCTGGGAGGAGGTTTGGTTTCTGATTCCGTCGTGTTGGTGGGAGGAGATCCGGGTGTGGGGAAATCCACCTTGCTATTGCAAATGTTGGGTCAGATGGCCAAGCACTATCGTACTTTATATGTGACGGGTGAAGAATCATTGCAACAAATCGCTTTGCGCGCAGAGCGTTTGGATTTAATACAGCAACCACTTACTTTGTTAGCAGAAACTCACGTGGAACGTATTCTGGCGTTGGCGATGCAACAGACTCCTGCTGTGATGGTAATCGATTCTATTCAGACGATCCACACGGATTTCATTCCATCAGCGCCTGGGGGTGTGAGTCAAGTGCGTGAAAGTGCCGCGCAATTGGTGCGTTTTGCAAAAAAAACGGGTACGGCTTTATTTTTAGTGGGGCACGTGACAAAAGAAGGATCCATCGCTGGACCACGAGTGTTAGAACACATGGTAGACACCGTGTTGTATTTTGAAGGACAAAGCGATCATCGTTATCGCATTATTCGTGCGATTAAAAATCGTTTTGGTGCCATTAATGAAATTGGTGTGTTTGGAATGACGGATAAGGGACTGAAGCAGGTCAATAATCCATCCGCTATTTTTTTGTCGCGATATACAACACCGGTATCAGGCAGTATCGTCATGGTGACTTGGGAAGGTACTCGGCCATTATTGGTCGAAGTGCAAGCATTGGTGGACGAGAGTCATTTAGCGAATCCCCGTCGTGTGACGGTAGGGCTCGAATCTAATCGTTTGTCTTTGTTATTGGCTGTGTTGCATCGTCATGGTGGCATCGCCACCTATGATCAAGATGTGTTTGTCAATGCCGTAGGAGGATTACGTATCGTAGAAACAGGAGCCGATTTGGCATTGCTGATGGCTGTTCTGTCGAGTTTGCGTAACAAACCACTACCACCCGACTTGATTGCATTTGGCGAAATTGGTTTGGCGGGTGAAGTGCGTCCTATTCCCGGTGGTTCTGAGCGGTTGAAGGAAGCGAGCAAACATGGCTTTAAACGCGCGATTATTCCTAAAGCCAATGTACCTAAAATGCCGCCGGATGGTATGGAAGTGCTGGGAGTCGATCAGCTACAGCAGGTATTGGCTGTTGTTTAGAGCTGGTTGACATAACACAGTGCCCAGGCTCTAAGCTTTTCTCATACCATCTCATGCGTATCTCAGGTAAAATACCCCCTTTCGTTAAGGGGGGAATGGATTATGTTTGATGATTATCCTGTAGAGCACTTTGATCCTGAATTATGGGCAGCTATTCAAGCAGAAGAGCGACGTCAGGAAGAACATATTGAACTCATTGCTTCCGAAAATTATGTCAGTCCGCGTGTACTGGCATTGCAAGGGTCTGTACTGACGAATAAATACGCGGAAGGTTATCCGCAAAAACGTTATTACGGTGGCTGTGAATATGTCGATGTGGCTGAACAATTGGCCATCGATCGCGCCAAACAATTATTTCATGCCGATTATGCAAATGTGCAACCTCACTCGGGTTCGCAAGCGAATGCAGCTGCCTATATGGCGCTGATGGAACTGGGGGATACGTTATTAGCGATGGATTTATCCAACGGTGGGCACTTGACTCATGGAGCGAAAGTTAATTTTTCAGGTAAATGGTATCGTGCTGTGCATTACGGGTTAACGCCGGCAGGTCATATTGATTATGACAGTGTTGCTGCGTTAGCTAAAGAACACCGTCCCAAAGTAGTTTTAGCAGGGTTTTCTGCTTACTCAGGTATTGTCGATTGGCAACGGTTTCGTGATATTGCAGATAGTGTGGGTGCTTATTTTATGGTGGATATGGCGCATGTGGCTGGATTGGTGGCAGCCGGTGTTTATCCTTCGCCCGTGCGTATTGCCGATGTGACAACGACGACCACACACAAAACTTTACGGGGTCCGCGAGCGGGTTTGATCCTCGCTAAAGCGAATCCAGAATTAGAAAAGCGGCTGAATTCTGCCGTTTTCCCCGGTTTGCAAGGAGGGCCGCTCATGCACATCATTGCAGCCAAGGCAGTGGCATTGAAAGAAGCCATGCAGCCTGAATTTAAGCAATATCAGCAACAAATTGTCGTTAACGCCAAAGCCATGGCAAAAACCATACTGAAACGCGGCTTTACCATTGTTTCGGGAGGTACAGAAAATCATATGTTTTTGGTGAGTTTAATCGATAAAAATATTACAGGGAAAGATGCGGAAGCCGCGCTAGGGCAGGCCAATATTACCGTCAATAAAAATACGGTGCCGGGTGAACAGCGTTCACCGTTTGTGACGAGCGGGTTGCGCATCGGCACACCCGCGATGACGACACGTGGGTTTAAAGAAAAGGAAGCGGTGTTGTTGGGAAATTGGATAGCGGATATTTTAGATGACATTCACAATGCAAGCGTGATTGCTGCTATAAAAGAGAAAGCTATCGCTCTGTGCCGTCAATTTCCAGTATACAATGTCATGCAGACGATCCATTAGAGGATACTATGTATTGCCCTTTTTGTAATGCCGAAGACACCAAAGTGATTGATTCTCGATTGGTAGATGAAGGATCACAAGTTCGCCGTCGGCGTGAATGCATTCGGTGTCAAGAACGGTTTACCACCTATGAAATAGTCGAATTAAATTATCCTAGAATTATTAAACGAGATGGGCGTCGCAGTACTTTTGACGAAGATAAATTACGAGCAGGTTTATTGAAAGCATTGGAAAAGCGTCCCATCAGCAGCGAACAAATTGAAGCGGCTATTCATCACATCAAACGCAAATTACGTGCTTTGGGTGAGCATGAAGTCAGCTCGCAATGGTTGGGTGAGTTGGTGATGAATGAATTACGTGTATTAGATGAAGTCGCTTATGTTCGATTTGCTTCTGTATATCGCAGTTTCCAGGACATTAAAGCTTTCCACGAAGAAATTCAGCGTCTTCGCGATCGGCCGGTAACTGAGTAGAGTGGACATGAAATACAGTCAGAGCCGATTACGCCACAATGCACGACGTTTTGCTTTGCAGGCATTATATCAATGGCATTACACGAGTGATCCCTCTGAAGTACTTATTCAACAGTTTTCAGTAGACAATCCGTTGCCACAAACAGACGTGGATTATTTCAACATGTTATTGACGGGTACGATTCAACACGTTACTGAAATCGATGCGATATTGCAGCCGCACTTGGACAGAGCGATAACAGCGCTAAGTCCGGTCGAGCTTTCTGTGTTGCGATTAGCCGTATTTGAATTGTCTCATTCTCCAGAGGTGCCTTTCAAAGTGGTTATCAATGAAGCGCTCGAGTTGACCAAAGAATTCGGCACGGTGGACGGTTATAAGTATGTCAACGCTGTATTGGATGCGGTTCGGCGAAAGGAATGAGTGTTTGCGGATGACCTGTATGAACAACATATTACGATATTGAAAAAGGAGAGCTTGCTCAATGAGTAAACCATTTGATACATTACGAAAGAAAATGTCGACATCGGCCCAAAAAGCGGCTGCAGCAAAAACACGACGAATACTAAAAAAAATGCCATTGCAGGAATTGCGACAAGCGCATTAAATGAGTCAGGAGCGCATGGTAGAACTTTTATGCACAAAACAAGCCAATATTTCACGTATTGAACGCCGCACGGATATGTACATATCTACCCTTCGCAGTTACATTGAAGCCATGGGAGGTGAATTAGACATTATTGCAAGATTCCCTCATGGGGAAATACATATTAATCAGTTTGAAGGTCTTAATACGGGTGATGAAACGCATGTAACATGAGAATGAGGGTTGGCATGAACAAATTAATGATTCCATTAATTTATCTAAAACCCATAGTTCTGATTCATACATACCCCGCGGCTTGCCACGGGGATTTTTATTTAAAAATTCACTAAACGCAACAATCCCTCTTTAAGAAAAGGTTAACATTTGTTGATTATACTCTTAATTTCACATTGTTCTTGCGCCAGTAACGCCGGTAATCCAATATCAGTCATATAAAAACGAAATGAAAATCCATGCCAAAGCAAGCTGCTACAATCTGGGTACGAAAAAAAACGATTGAAATCGTAAATCCCCACCACTTACCGGAAGGGGTTACCTGTGATGGCATTGAGGAAATTACGAAAAGAGCGTTGTACCTACGAAAAGCAAATCGACAATTGGTTTATGTCATGAAAGGCACTACCCAAGAAGTTGATCCCCATCGCTTACCAGAAGGGGTTACCCGTGATGGCATTGAGGAAATTACAAAAGGAACGTTGCGCGGACGAAAAGAAGATCGACGATTGGTTTATGTTATGAAAGGCACTATCCAAGAAGTTGATCCCCATCGCTTACCAGAAGGGGTTACCCGTGATGGCATTGAGGAAATTACAACAGGAACGTTATCCGCACGAAAAATAACTCGACAATTAACTTGCGTTATTAAAGGCACTACCCAAGAAGTTGATCCCCATCGCTTACCAGAAGGGGTTACCCGTGATGGTATTGAAGAAATTACAAAAGGAACGTTGCGCGGACGAAAAGCAAATCGACAATTGGTTTATGTTATGAGAGGTACTACCCAAGAAGTTGATCCCCATCGTTTACCAGAAGGGGCTAGCGGTGATGGTATTGAGGAAATTACAAAAGGAACGTTATCCGCACGAAAAAGAAATCGACGATTGGTTTATGTTATGAGAGGCACTACCCAAGAAGTTGATCCCCATCGCTTACCAGAAGGGGTTACCCGTGATGGCATTGAGGAAATTACAAAAGGAACGTTGTGCGGACGAAAAGAAGATCGACGATTGGTTTATGTTATGAAAGGCACTATCCAAGAAGTTGATCCCCATCGTTTACCAGAAGGGGTTACCCGTGATGGCATTGAGGAAATTACAAAAGGAACGTTGCGCGGACGAAAAGAAGTTCGGCAATTAGCTTGTGTTATTAAAGGCACTACCCAAGAAGTTGATCCCCATCGTTTACCAGAAGGGGCTAGCGGTGATGGCATTGAGGAAATTACAAAAGGAAC
>Ga0155612_152_pt2 | contig 15571 bp, 16 predicted proteins | sample RifCSPhighO2_12_FD_107269 | JGI IMG/M metagenome (GOLD analysis project Ga0155612, IMG submission 107269) | Coxiella sp. RIFCSPHIGHO2_12_FULL_44_14 | reverse complement strand
GTCTGTGGTTAAACCATAGTCAATAGATAAATTTCTAATTTAGAAAATGGCCAAAGTCCAGATTTACTGAATGTCGTTTAAAAAAATAATTCGCTTCCCAACCCGGCGGGCGGTGCCTACCCACAAAAGATTTCATTCAACATTGACGTTTCCCAAAATAACCACTAAGGTTCAACTTTGACCACGACCTTCTCATTATTTAAAGTCTATGAAAATCAGCAATACAGTCAGGCTGCATGTAGCAGCTGCTTTGATGGTCCTCTTTTGGGCGTCTGCTTATATCGGCATCCGCCTGGGCCTCAAAGGATACACGCCTGGCGCTATGGCACTGTTCCGCTACCTGGTTGCCTCTTTCTGCATGTTGATTGTGTACCGAATGAAGGTTCGTTCTACCCCCTTACAGCGTATCCGCTGGTCAGATTTGATTGCCGTAGCCATCCTGGGAATCCTGGGTTTCGCTATTTATAATATCGCATTGAACTATGGCGAACTGACCGTCACTGCTGGGATTACGAGCTTCATCGTAAGCCAAACTCCCGTACTGATGACCCTATTTGCCATTATTTTCTTTCGACATCGTTTGACCGAATGGGCTGGATTAGGCACCGTCATCAGTTTTCTGGGAATTTTGCTCATTTCCGTCGGTGAAGCCAAAGGACTGCACTGGGATTGGGGTGTTCTTTACCTCTTAATTGCGACACTCTGCGGAAGTTTGTATTCGTTATTTCAAAAACCCTTGCTACAACGCTTACATCCAGTCGTATTTACTGCTTATGCTATTTGGTTCGGCACCTTAGCATTAATGATCTATTGGCCAACACTCTTGCACGAAATCGCGCACGCACCTCTCAAAACAACGCTCGCTGTTGTCTATAACGGGATTTTCCCGGCCGCTATCGCTTATTTGCTGTGGGGATTGGTGTTGGCAGAATTACCGGCGATCAAAGCGGCCAGTTTTCTTTACCTCGTGCCCGTTGTCGCTACCCTATTGGGTATGGTGATGCTTCATGAAATGCCCACATGGATATCTCTCTCGGGTAGTGTGTTAGCGCTGTCGGGGGCTATTTTAGTAAATCGCCATACGGCGCAAGAAGAGCCTGCTAAAAAAGAACAGACGGAGCTTTCTTAATTATTCCAACCCTACCTCGGCTCTTTCATCACAAATCGCCGACTAATTTTTCATAAGGGGGTGGATTCTTAAAAGGATTGAGCTTCCACTTCACCATTCTAAATTATTGTCACATCGTGATAACGGTGTTTTTAGTCCTCTCCGAATAGATTGTCGCATCCCTGGAATGGATAATAAATACAGGGTTTCTTGGATAGCATTCCAATCCTTTTCAGAACTCACTTCTCCCATAATCATCTTCATAGCGAATAATGTCTTTCTCCAACACTCTTCCAAAAGCGATTTCTAAAATGCAGGCATCTGTGATACCCATTATCCGGTGTTTCTTTTTTCGGGGAATAAACAGCACATCACCTGGATCAGCTCGCTGCCACTTTTCCCCAATGAGTGCGTGAATGGCTCCGCGCAATACGACCCAAACTTCACTTCGATGTTGGTGACTTTGCAAACTCAACCGCGCCTCCGTGTTAACAAACAATTTTTTAATCCAAAACAAGGGGGTTTTTTTCAACACGGTATACCCACCCCAAGGTCGGTGAATAAGCGCCTGGTTGTCATCTTTCATGAGACAGTCTCTTTTTGTCGAATCAAAAATTTTTCTAACAGCCAAGAGCTGGATTGGATTTTTCCTCCAGTGCCTACGTTAAAAATCATTTGACAACCTATTTGTTGGCACACGGTTGTTTCAGGAATATTATCGCGCGTTCGATCACCCCCGTTAACAAACACGTGGGGTTTGAGTGCTCTCAATTCTTCGCAGACACTCATGTCGCTGGGATGATAGTCGTGTTGAGATAAAATCACTTCGTCAACATAGATAATCGCTTCGATGATTTCCTTTCTTTCATCTTGAGGAATAAATACAAAACCTTTCTTTTTTAATAACCAATGATCATTATTTAAAATAACCACGAGTTTATCAGCCAATTTTTTGGCTTCTTTCAGAAGACGAATATGGCCAATATGAATGGGGTCAAAGCCACCACTCACCGCCACAACAATGGATTTCGCAATCACATCCATAATCTCATGACTCTATTCCTATCGACTGAAGTATACGAGCCTACCTACAAAAAATAAACACCCCGGGTAAAGCCCTGGGTGTTTCCTGTGATGAATGCCTGCGCGAAGCAAGTTCGCGCAACGGCACTCAAGGGGAAGAATCGCGGTTCTCCCCCTTGAGAATCCCCCATCGCGCAAGGTAACCCCGGCTAAAGCCGGGGTCTTCACTTCGTTAATAAACTGCACCATCACTATAGACTTTCGTGCGCAGTCAAATATTTTTGTACAGCAACCCACGAGCCAATCAATCCGAGCACCGCAGAAATCAAGAGAATAGCAAGTCCCGTGCCCACATCCAAACCTTGTATTGTAAATACACTACCATAGCTGCGAGCCAGATACTCCACAGGATGGCGCAACCACCATAATAACAAGGCGACCAATAACCACGCTAAACAACCACCCGATAATCCATAAATGAATCCTCGATACAATAAAGGTCGGCGAATAAAAGCTGGGGTTGCGCCGACCAATCGGTAGACAATAATTTCTTGATGATGATTTTGTGTCGTTAAGCGAATGGTATTCCATACGATTAAAATTACACCTATACCAAACAAAAGCGCTAACGCATAAGTCATGCGCTGACCTATTTCGATCAAGTAATATAAGCGCTGTACCCAAGCGATATCGATTTCAGCCGAATGAACGGTGGGAAGTTTTTTAAATTGGTTGAGTAATTGTTTAAGCTCATACGGAGAAGGATGCAACACGGTTGGCGTTACAACTAGTACAGGTGGCAAAGGATTAGATTGTAAAATCGAGAGGATGTTATTCAATTGTGTCGCTTTCACAAATTCACGCAACCCCTCTTGCGGAGAAATATAACGGACGGACTTGATGTTGTTTTGTTTTTTGAGTTTCTCCGTCAGTGCAAGAATTTCTTCTTGAGGTGCATGATGATTGAGATACAGTGAGATACTGGGATCAGCGCTCCACGGCTGACTGATGGATTGAAAATTTTTCAATAATACATAAAATCCGGCCGGCAATGCCATAGCCACTGCGATGACCGTGATTGTCATTAAATTAGAAAGCGGCGCTTGAGAAAGTTCTCGCAAACTGTATAAGCAAGCTTGTGTGTGATGCATGATCCACAACACAAAAGGGTTCATTTTTTTGTGATAACGAGAAAAATGAGACACTTCACGCGAAGCTGTGTTCATCGTGAATCTCCCAGCAAACACCCTTCTTTGAGATACAAAACGCGATGATTCAATCGTGCGATGAGTGCTAAATCATGTGTGGCGACTAATAATGTGACCCCCACATTGTGAAAAGCGGCAAACAGACGCATGATTTCAAAAGAAAGTTCGGGATCAAGATTACCCGTGGGTTCGTCGGCCAAAACAATCATGGGTTTATTCACAATGGCCCGCGCGATTCCCACACGCTGTTGTTCACCACTGGACAATGCCAAAGGAAATAATTTTTCTTTTTTCAGCAAACCGACTTTGTCCAACGCTGCACGAACACGTCGCTTTATTTCTTTATGATGATAGCCAGAAATAATCAAGGGGATGGCGACGTTATCAAACACCGTACAATGATATAATAACTGTGGATTTTGAAAAATCATACCGATGCAACGCCGCAAATAAGGAATCTGTCGTGATGGCAGGTGTAATAAATGACGATTGTCTACGTAAATTTGTCCGTGTGTCACCGACTCCATCATGATGATCAATTTTAATAAGGTCGTTTTTCCAGCTCCTGAATGGCCCGTTAAAAAAGCCATTTCTCCTCGATTTAAATGAAAAGAAACGTCTGTCAAAGCAGCATGCCCATTCGGATAATTTTTACAAACACGGTCGAAATGAATCATGGTTTTTCCGCTAATAAAGCATTGACAAACGATTCAGAATCAAACGGCTGTAAATCTGTCAGTTGTTCGCCCAAACCAATAAAACGAATAGGCAGTTGCATTTTTTGTGTGATGGCAAATAAAATACCCCCTTTTGCCGTGCCGTCCAATTTGGTGATAGTAATCCCCGTGAGTGACAAAGCTTCATGAAATTGTTGCGCTTGCTGAATGGCATTTTGTCCCGTTCCTGCATCGAGCACCAACATGGTTTCATGCGGAGCATGAGGTTGTAATTTTTGCATCACACGCTTGATTTTTTTTAATTCTGACATGAGATTGTCTTGAGTATGCAACCGCCCCGCTGTATCGACGATTAAGACATCGGTTTTTTTGGCAATGGCAGATTGCAATGCATCGTAAATAACAGCCGCACTGTCTGCCCCTCGCGGCTGGGCGACCACGGGCACTTGATTACGCTCACCCCACCATTGTAACTGTTCAACGGCCGCTGCACGAAACGTATCTCCCGCGGCCAACATGACCTTTTTATTTTGCTGTTGCCAATAATGAGTCAGTTTTGCAATCGTTGTCGTTTTACCCACACCGTTTACTCCCACCATCAAAATAACAAAAGGAGTTTCCGTGATAACGAGGGGTTGTTGATAAGGCTCGACGATAGCGAATAGCGTTTGTCGTAATGCTATCCACAATGCCGTTGGATCTGATAATTCTTTGCGCGCAACACGCTGCGACAATTGTTTAAAAATAGCTTGTGTGGTTTCCACACCTACATCAGCCAGCAGTAATTGTGTTTCCAGCGTTTCTAGTAATTGTTCATCGATGACTTTTTTTCCGAGAAAAACACGGGCGCAACCTTCTTTAAAATGTTCCCGCGTGCGCTGTAGCCCCTGACTCCATTGTTTAAACCAGAGGGGGGGGGTTGATTTTGAAAGGCCAAACATGCTGGAAAGTCCCTTGAGAAAATGGTTACAATGCAAGAATTCTATCGTAGCCCAGGAGGGGCAGCAATCGCTGGGGAAACGAAAAAGTCATGGCATGGAAATGGATAGCGACTGTTGTCGGCGGAATACTGCCAGTACTGTGCATCGCTCACGTTCATATCTACCATTTAAGCAATGGGTTGACACTCATTGTCAAGGAAGATCATCGCGCTCCTGTCGTTTTTTCATCCATGTGGTATCGAATAGGCAGCAGCTATGAACACAGCGGTATCACGGGAATCTCCCACGTTTTAGAGCACATGATGTTTCGAGGAACTCCTCAATATCCCGCAGGTCAAATCGAACAAATGATCAGCCAAAAGGGGGGAGAGCAAAATGCCATGACGGGCGATGACCAGACGGTTTACTATCAACGCCTCTCTACTGAACAATGGGCTATCAGTTTTGTACTCGAAGCCGATCGCATGCGCCATTTATCGTTGGCCCAGGCTGACTTTTCCAAAGAAATTCAAGTCGTCATGGAAGAACGGCGCTTGCGAACGGAAGATAATCCTCAGGCAGTGACGATGGAGCGTTTTATGGCATCAGCTTTTGTCAACAATCCTTATCATCACCCCACGGTGGGATGGATGACTGATCTGCAGCATATGACGGTGCAGGATGTGCGACGCTGGTATCGCACGTGGTATGCTCCCAACAATGCCATTGTCATTGTGGTGGGGGATGTTAAACCGGGTGCTGTATGGGCCTTAGCACAAAAATATTTTGCTCCTCTCAAGGCAGCGCCACTCCCCAAGCCTAAACCACGCACAGAAATTGCTCCCCTGGGCTCTGTTCACATCAACGTGCAAGTACCCGCCAAGTTACCTCTATTGATCATGGGCTACCCCGTTCCTTCTTTAGTCACTACCCCAGTATCGTGGCAACCGTATGCACTAGAAGTATTATCTGCACTGTTAGGAGGAAGCGATAGCTCTCGATTCACCAAGACACTGATTCGGGGTCAAGCTATCGCCAGCGTAGCTCAAAGTACGTATGATCCTTACACTTTATACAATCATTTATTGATGTTGGTGGGCATTCCCGCTGAAAATCACACCGTGTCTGAATTAAAAAATGCTTTTTTACAGCAAATAAATAGATTGCAAACGCACCCTGTATCGATGGACGAATTAAATCGCGTGAAAGCACAAGTTGTCGCTCAAAATATGTATGAGAAAGATTCTTTGATGAACCAAGCGATGAATATCGGAGTACCTGAATCTCTGGGATTGTCTTGGCGCGTGGAAGAAGACCACGTGCGCCGTATCGCTGCTGTTACCCCTGAACAAATACAACAAGTCGCAAAAATTTATTTGATACAAAATCATTTGACGACGGCCGTTTTAACACCTTCAGAGAAAATCCATGGGAAAAAATAGCTTGTTTACGTGTCGACTTTTTTATTTTTCCCTGTTGTCCATCGTTGTATTAACTACCACCGGAGCCGCTTCATCCTCCGTATTGCCCATTCAACACTGGGTGACTTCAAAAGGTGCTCATGTTTACTTCATAAAATCCACCGAAATACCGATGCTCGACATTCAAGTGGTATTCGCTGCAGGTTCTGCTTACGATGGTAAAACCTGGGGCATTGCTTCGTTGGTTAATTCCCTATTGAACGAAGGGACGCACCAGCAAACAGCTGATCAAATCGCTGATTCGCTAAATAATGTGGGCGCACAAATGAGCAACGAAGTTAATCGCGATATGGCGTTGATACGCCTGCGCACGCTCGTCAAACCTGATTATTTATCAACAGCATTGAAAACATTGACGAGTGTATTATCAGAACCCAGCTTCTCAACAGATGCATTGACGCGTGTTCGCCGACTAACCCTTGCCGCCATTCAACAGCAACAACAAATGCCCAGTAGTGTCGCTTCTAACGCTTTTTATCAAGCCATTTATCAACATCATCCCTATGCACACCCCACACTAGGCACTGTCGATACCATCCGCACATTGACGCGAGCGGATGTGGAAAAATTTTATTCTCGTTATTATGTCGCGCGCAATGCTGCCGTGATTATGGTGGGCGATATCACTCGATCTCACGCTCAAACTTTAGCAAATCAACTGATTAATGCACTGCCCGAAGGAACACCCGCTCCCCTGCTCACTACCGCATCAAACCCTGCTAAAGCCGTACAGCAATCCATTACTTTTCCATCGCAACAAACCACGATTATGTTAGGACAACTCGGCATCACACCGAATGACCCCTATTACTTCCCACTGATGGTCGGCAATCATATATTGGGAGCCGCTTCGCTCGTATCGATACTGTTTGAGCAAGTGAGAAACGAGCGAGGGCTCGCTTATTCAATCACGAGTCAATTCATTCCTCGACAATACCGAGGACCTTTTTTTATTGTATTACAGACACGAGTTGATCAAACTCGTGAGGCGTTACACTGGGTACAATACTTATTGAAAAAATTCGTCGATGAAGGCCCTAGCCAAACCGACTTAGTTGCGGCGAAAGAAAATTTGATCGGCGGTTTTCCATTAGCGTTAGCAACCAATCAATCGATGTTGGCCGAAATGACACGCTTGGCTTTTTATCACCAACCATTAAACTATTGGGACACGTACCGTCAACGCATCGAAGCCGTCCAAGCAACCGACATTAAAAAAGCTTTCCAAGCAACTTTGCATCCGGATCAAATGACTTTGATTACTGTAGGAAAACAATAATATCTATTCCTATGGCACATACCTCACCTCTTAGCAGCGTACGCATCATCGGCGGAAAATGGCGACGACGACGACTCTATTTTCCAGTATTACCCGGCCTGCGTCCAACCCATGATCGTATACGTGAAACGGTGTTCAATTGGCTGATACCCTATCTCGAAGGGGCGAGTTGTTTAGATTTATTTGCAGGAAGTGGCGCATTGGGTTTTGAAGCTTTATCGCGAGGAGCAAAGCAAGTGACTCTCGTCGATAACACTCCCCAGCTCGTTCAAGCATTGAAAAAAAATGCAGCCTCGTTGAACGCTAGTCCCATTGAAATCGTGCAGGCTCAATGCCCCACCCACGTACCTCCGTTACAGTTTTCACCGTTTGATATTGTTTTCTTAGACCCCCCCTTCCACCAAGGGCTCGTTCTTCCAGCTATCCAATGGTTACAACAACAAGCTTATCTGGTTGATTTAGCTTTGGTTTATGTAGAAACCGAGCAGGGAGCAGACCCCCCCCTGCCTTCCCACTGGCAGTGCTTACGCGCTCAAAAAACAGCAAGCTTAACCTACTCTTTGTGGCAATCCCAAACCTCGAAAAATTAAAATCCTTTTTTATCAATTAGTTACAAAAATGCGCCTCTCGCCCTTGTTTACTATACTTACAGATAGAGGATAAATTGATAAGAGGGCTAAAACCATGAAGTGTCAAGCGATGAAAAGCCGTGCACGGAAGCTGTTCTCAGGGTTCACATTGATGGAATTGCTGATTGCAATCGCCATTGTGGCCATTTTAGCGGCTGTCGCAGTGCCTACGTATATTCATTATACGCGAAAAGCTTACTATGCCGAAGTGATTATGGCGGGCGACCGTCTGAAACCAGCGGTTTCTGCTTGTCTCGATGAACGAGGAGGTACGCTGGCTGACTGCGATGGGGGCGCTTATGGTATCCCAGCGGATATAGCTGCGGGTGGAGGAGTGGGCCAAGTAGATTCAGTGATTGTAGCTGATGGTGTCATTACAGTAACGCCAGCTGATGCCAATGGTGTCGCTGCGGCAGATACTTATGTATTAACACCAACCTATAGTGCCACTGCAGGTATTTCGTGGGCTGTGAGCGGCGGTGGTTGTACGGCTGGCTTTGTCTCTTGTTAAAAGGGGCATAAAGCCTATCATTAAAAGTGTCAATGAAGGGTCGTCCTTAAAAAGGATGACCTCGAGTTGGCACTGATATATTGGGAAGTAAACAACTATGGAAGAACGAAGGGCCAGTGATAAAACGACCGAGTCGTTCATCGAGCAGTTGGTAAAAATAGGGCATTTATCTGAAAAACAAGCAGACTCCCTGACCAACCAAGCCAAAGAACAAGCCATCCCCATCGTCCTTTATCTTGCTAAAAAGCATGTGCTGGAACCCAAAGCGCTGGCCAAAGTGGCTTCTCGGTATTTCGGTGTCCCTTTATATGACTTAACAGTACATAACAAAAAACTCATACCGATATCGTTACTCCACTTAGAGATCGTCAAAAAAAAATATGCTATTCCCATTTTGCAAAAAAATAATACGCTCGTCATAGCCACAGCCTCTTTAAATCTACCCGAATTTCGTAATTTAACTTTTTTGACAAAAATGGAAATTGAATTTGTTTTGGCAGAATCCGATAAAATTGAAGACATTATTGAAGAATTGAAATCGTTTCAATCGCTAGAAAAAAAGACATTTGGTGCAGAAGAGGGGAGCAGTGTAAAAGAAAAAAGCAAAGGACTGGAAGAACTTTCTACTCGTGGAGAATCTCGTGCGGAAGACATATTTTCCGGAGGTGGATCCGATGGAGATGTCACTCCGGTTGTACGTTTCCTCAATAAAATCATTTTAGATGCTATCAAAACTAATTCTTCCGATATTCACTTTGAACCCTATGAAAAACGCTTGCGTATTCGCTACCGACAAGATGGTATTTTATATGAAATTGCCAATCCCCCGCTTGAAATCACCAATACGTTGGTATCCCGTTTAAAAGTCATGGCTAATTTAGATATTTCTGAACACCGCATACCCCAAGATGGACGCTTTAAATTGGTGCTCAAAAAAGGCGAGCCTGTCGATTTCCGCATCAGCACTTGTCCTACGATGTATGGTGAAAAAGTCGTATTGCGTATATTGGATCCTTCGGCCGCCACTCTGGACGTCGGTATACTGGGCATGGATAAAAAGCAACAAGAACAGTTTTTAAATAGTGTTCAACAACCTCAGGGCATGATTTTGGTAACAGGCCCTACCGGTAGCGGTAAAACGGTCACATTATATAGCGCCTTGCGTTTGCTCAATACTCCAGAAAAAAATATTTCTACCATCGAAGATCCGATAGAAATATATATGGAAGGAATCAACCAAGTACAAGTCAATATCAAAACAGGCATGACGTTTTCAACTGCGTTACGCGCTTTTTTGCGCCAAGACCCTGATATCATGATGGTGGGAGAAATTCGAGACGTCGAAACTTCAGAAATTGCGATTAAAGCCGCACAAACGGGGCACCTAGTGCTTTCAACAGTGCATACCAACAACGCCACACTCACTATATCTCGTTTAATCAATTTGGGCATCAAACCTTTTGATATCATCAGTTCATTGATATTGGTTATCGCTCAACGTTTGGTTCGCAAATTGTGCCCTCACTGCAAACAAGCAGTTAAACCATCCACCGTCATACAATCCATTAAATCGAGCAAATTAGCAACGATGTTCAATGAAAATGATGTGAAAGAAATTTTCGTACCAGGATCTTGCGAACGTTGTAACAACGGCTACAAAGGACGAATCGGTATTTTTGAAGTGTTAACCATTTCCGAAGAAATGGTTAAATTGATCATGATGGAAGCCACCGCGATGGAATTGGCCACACAAGCGAGAAAAGAAGGCATTTTAATGATGGCAGAATCGGGTTTAAACAAAATAAAAAGTGGACTGACTAGTTTTGAGGAGATTAATCGAGTTATTTAGTGCGCTTTTTTAGTATAGAGAAATCCTAGATTGCCACGCCACGCAAACATGCGGGGCTCGCAATGACAACACCCGCCCGTCATTTATGTAAGGCTCATGCAATATGTTATTCGTGAGGAAAAGGGACTCTCATATCGTGAAATACCACATCTATGCTTGGCAAGGAATGAGCAAGTATGGTAAACGAGTCCGAGGCAAAATACCCGCTGAAAACATCGCGGCTGCAGAATCAGAACTCATATCACAAGAAATTGACATCATTTCACTGAAAGAGCGACAAGAGCTGTTTCCTTTGGGTGGCTTGCGCAAGCGCATCAAAGCTTACGATGTGATGCTATTTTTCAGGCAAATGGGTACTATGACTAAAGCCGGTATCCCTTTAGTCCAAGCCATGGAAATTTTGTCCGCGGGTCTTGAAAACGTCAATATGACCGAACTCGTCATCACTTTGCACAGAGATGTTTCTTCGGGAGATACATTCTCAGAAGCACTGAAAAAACATCCTCGACATTTCAGTTATTTAGTGTGCAGCCTGATTGAAGTAGGCGAACAATCCGGTACTCTGGATGTGGTGCTCGAACAAATCGCGGAATATTTAGAAAAAATTCACATGTTGAAAGGGCGTATTAAAAAGGCTATGTTTTATCCGATCGCTGTTTTGTGTGTGACGTTGGTCGTTTCTATCTTGTTATTAACTTTTATTGTACCTCGATTTCAAGACTTATTTGGTGCTTTTGGTGCCGATTTACCAGCTCCCACACAAGTCGTTATTCATTTATCTGCAGCGCTGCAAAATTATTGGTGGCTCATTGTGGGAATAACGACAGCGGTTATAGTGAGTTTTATGATGGGACGCCGCCACTCCAAGCGATTTAGGCATTTTTTGGCGATGTCATCACTGCGAATTTTTATTTTCGGCCCTCTTTTTAAAAAGACTGCGATCGCACGTATTACTCGAACATTAGCCATTTCTCTGGCCGCGGGTATTCCTTTGGTAACAGCCTTGGATTGCGTCGCTCGTGTAGCAGGGAATATTATTTATACCGAAGCCATTTTACAAATTCGTGACGAAGTGACTACCGGCACTCAACTGTATCAGGCCATGCGAGCCTCCAAGTTATTTCCTATGATGGCTTTGCAGATGATCGGTATCGGAGAAAAAGCCGGAGAATTGGAAGAGATGCTGACTAAAGTAGCCGATTTTTACGAAGAACAAGTCGACATCGCTGTCGATGGGCTGAGCACACTGATAGAGCCCGTGATGTTGGTGATTCTGGGGTTGGTCGTAGGAGGTTTTGTTGTCAGCATGTATTTGCCGATTTTCAAATTGGGTACTATCCTTTAGAATAGGGTACTGTCAACGACGAACTTCACTACTGACAGTGAACTGGGTAAAGATATGAAAAAATGCTGGGCCATTTCATTACTGGAATTATTGATAGTGATATTTATTATCGGCGTACTCGCCGCAGTAGCCGTTCCGACCTATCGCAGCTATATACTGCGAAGTAACCGTTCAGATGCCATACATACATTACTCAACATACAACTCGCCGAAGAAAAATACCGAATGGACAATGCCACCTATGGAAATTTAAGCGAAGTATGGGGAGGAGTGGGATCTACTCCTGGCGGGCATTATGCGTTGACGATCACCAGCATCACGGCTACCTCATACACCATCACAGCAACCGCCGTAGGCACCCAAGCAAACGATTCTTCGGGTGGTGTTTCCTGTGATGCTTTGGTGCTAAGCTATGCCAACGGCGCTACCACTAAAACACCGGCAGTTTGTTGGTCTGAAGGATGAGCTACTATGGACGAAGAATTGATTGCCACATTGAAAACCGAGGAAGCGTTATATCGCGCTTACATGCCCTTTGTCAACAAAGGAGGCATTTTTATTCCGACAGAAAACAATATTTCTCTCGGCGACAAAGTCAAAGTGTCGCTCCTATTACCTAATGAAAAAGAGCCCATTGTTTTTATCGGCAAAGTCATTTGGATTACACCCAAATCGGCTAATGAATCGCACCGAACTCCTGGCATAGGCGTCGAACTGCGGGGTGTCGAAGGTATGCGTGCACGTAAAAAAATAGAGTTGCTTCTCAAAAATCGCTTGGGTTCACACCAACCTACAGAAACCTTGTAAATGATACCATACGCCCTTGGAAGACTCCGGTGTCTATCCAGACAGATCTGATACGATGATTAATCATCCTGAATATGACACCAATATGGCAAAGCATCTTCCCATTTATTATTGGTAATACGAAATATTCGATGGTCAGAAAGACGTATTGCATAAATATCACCAAAAGGTTGCGGGCTAAATTCAGTATACAGAGGCTTTTCATCATTATATCCACCTAATTCGCTAGAAAAAGCGACCCACTGATCATCCGGTGAAAAAAATGGATGTACGTTTGCGCCTAAATTGTGAGTAATACGAGTAATTTTCTGAACGTTATCATCGGTGTTTAATTTCAATATATTAATACCAAAATTTTCTGGGCCACTTCGGGAAGCATAAGCAATTTTATCTCCACGATAAGATACGCCGGGCATGGTGTCCATACTTTTATTGAATGTTAACTGCTTGAGATTACCTCCATCGGAGTCAATCAAATAAAGATGTTTGTAACTATCTTGGATGCCTCGGAAAATAATATGCGTTCCATCTAGCATGAAGCGCGGAAAGGCATTGTTTTTAGTATTTTTTGTGAGATTAACTATTTTTTCAGAATTATAGCTCAATTTGTAGATATTAACTGGTGTGTTGATATTACCAAAAGGTCTTCCTACAGCAGTCGTAATCCATTTCCCATCTTTAGACCAGCTTAAACCGAAAACATAATTATCTTTTGGTTTAAAAATTTCTCGCATACTAAGTCCGTTTAAATCGGAAACAACAATACGTGCAAATCCCTGAGTTGTAAGCACATGTTTACATACCTTATCAAGAATAGGAAAATATCCTCGTATTGCATAAACTTTTAAATGCCGATCAGGTAACCTTACATCGCGAACATTGATAAAAAAGGTACCATTCTTTTCTGTAGGATATATATCAGGAGTCGGCGGCTCAGGAATAGGAAATACAGGTTCATTGATTGGACCCAAACCGAAACTCAGCATATCACCTGTTTTAGGATTAAAGGCGGGGGCCCAAAAGCTACGCGTTTTGGGAGTCTCAATACGAAAATCATTACCGTCTATTTTACTTGAAGCAATCACCCAAGCATTCTCATATCTTGCAGTAAAATAAAGCCGTCCACTTAAAGAAATCTTCGGCGATAAGGCGTATATATTAGACGGACCAATTTTTTTTATATTTTTTCCATCTTTATCAATTTGATAAATTTGTGAAATTTTATTTCGTGTTGAATAAAAATAAATTTTCTGTCCATCTAGAGCCCATACCGGTGAACCATTCCAATTAGAATGAGTGGTTAATTGCTTAACATTATCTCCGTCTGAACCCATAAGATAAATATCGGTCGCCATATAATCATCTGGCAATCGTTCGCCAACCAAAGGAGCTTCCCTTTTTAATCTATTATTAGAAAATGCAATAAGCTTTCCATCAGGCGAAACGCTGGGATGAAAACTGCTTCCTTTTCCATGTGTCAGATTGATTGCGTTCTGAATATCTTGTAATTTCCCTGGAGTAAATGGCAATTTAAAAATATCTGCACGTCCATCGCGAGTACTCACAAAGTAGATTGTAGCATTATCAGGAGAAACAACGGCTTGATCTTGAAAATAATCACCTCGAATCAACCGAAAGGGTTTTGCGAAATGTCCTTGTGATCGCATTGCATAGAGTGTTGCAATGCCTGTTTGTTCTGATGTGTATATTATCCATTTTCCGTCAGCAGAAGCTACCGGATTATAATTTAGTGCTGCATTATTAGTTAAACGGTGAATTTTCTTATTTTTAAAAAGGAAAATGTCATAATTTGCCGGCCTGATGGATGAATAAACCAAAATATCTCGATGAGCACCAGGTTGAGCTAGAACGATTTGAGAAATAGAGATATTGAAAAAAAGAAACAAACATAAGCTCATCCACCGCAATAGCATAATCATTTTTGACTCCCTTGAGTGGCCGAGACGCGAATTTACTTTGCGACGGCCATATTATCAGGATATACGCTCGCTTCTCATGCAAAATTCGCATTTCCATCAGCGAGCGGCTCATCCCATTTTTGTTTAATTAAATTTACACCAAAAGCGGCCTCGACAGTAGGGATTTTGCGTTTATTAAACAATAAGTTATGGTTCATTTCTATCCTTTTATGCCTCACAAGACCGGAGAAGAGCCTTCAAAACTGTGTCATGTTAATGCGTAAGGTCAGCAGGGCATTGACGTTCTTTGTTCTAATTTAATACCTGATTTTAATTTTTCCTTAAGGTTTATGTATTAATTTTAACCTTTGGAATAACCCTATACCGACTCCATGGAGGCATTGAGCAATTTTATCCTAATCCTTAATCAAAATAAGAGGCTATGCTAATATATGTTAAAAAAATTATCAATTTATACACTGATCGTAGGATCTATGTTGTTAAGTGGATCAGCCATAGCAAAAAATGCCATCAGCTTTGGTATTCCCAGCGGTCATAATGCTGATAGCAGATATTATGATCACACTTATACTTTTTCATATTGTAGACCAAGCATGGCAAATAATTGTGGTAATACCTTATATGCATTAGGTCAACTCTATGAAGACACCTCTGGAACTGTTTTTGGAAACAATCATGTGACGCTCGACCTTGATCCTTACATTCATTCTATTTATGTAGAAGTCCAAGTAGTTAATGGTAACATTGGCGGTTTAAAAGGACCAGAAGATGGTTTAAGCGGTTCGTACATTAGC
>Ga0155612_144_pt1 | contig 15602 bp, 11 predicted proteins | sample RifCSPhighO2_12_FD_107269 | JGI IMG/M metagenome (GOLD analysis project Ga0155612, IMG submission 107269) | Coxiella sp. RIFCSPHIGHO2_12_FULL_44_14 | reverse complement strand
TGAGTAGACCCACATCAGGGAATCCCGCACTGCGAGCAATAGCGCCGCCGCTCGCGTACACCAGGTCAAATTTCGCACGCTCGACCAGCCGTGCTGAAAGGCCATCAAATACCCCAGGAGCAACATAAGTTTTTCCTGATTGGAGGTACTGGCGCAATTGCGTGGTTGTTTTCATGAGCCGATAGACATGCGTTAAAACGGAATATCATCATCAAAATCGGCAGGTGCATCGGTAGGTGATGCAGCTACTTTATTATTGGTGTTATGGGGTGTCGTGCTGGTATTGTCCACGGATGCATTGTTGCTAGACGCGCCAGACCCTTTGCTATCGAGCATGTGCATTTCATTGGCGATGATTTCAGTCGTGTAGCGGTCTGCTCCTGTTTTATCTTGCCACTTACGAGTGCGTAAACTACCCTCGATATACACTTTGGAGCCTTTGCGCAAATATTCTCCCACGATTTCTGCCAGTCGATTAAAAAAAACAATGCGATGCCATTCAGTACGTTCATTGAGTTCACCCGTCTGTTTATCGCGCCAAGAAGTGCTGGTTGCGAGCGTGATGTAGGTGATGACACTACCGTTGGCAGTATATCTTTTTTCGGGATCGTTTCCTAAGTTGCCGATTAGAATAACTTTATTAACGCCTCTACTAGCCATGACCTTCTCCTCAGTTCTCCCCTTTTTCCGATGCGAGTAGGTTACTCTCTCTCATTCGTTTTCGCAATTCGTCTTCACGAATTATTTGTTGATCGATTTTGAGGTAAACACTGTGTTCATTACTCAAAAAAGCTATTTCACGAACACCAGGGATGTTGCGTAAGAGATGGTGCAGCTCGCGCTCATGGGATATGCTCAGTTCGTCAATATGAAAGATGATGGTAGTAACGGCAGGGGGTTCTCGCAGGAGGAAAGTGGTCATTAACCAGAAAAAACCCAGTAGAGCACAGAAAACCCCTATGCCGATTAAATAAAAATGACTGAACAACCATCCTCCGAAGCTGCCGCCGACAAAAATACCTAAAAATTGTGCCGAAGAGTAAACACCCATGGCGGTGCCTTTACGACGAATAGGAGAAATTTTTGAAATCAGAGAAGGCAGGCTCGCTTCCAACAAAGTAAAAGCAATGAAAAAGAATAATAAAATGCTGCCGATTCCCCAGATAGAATGTGGCCAACTCAACAATAAAGGAGGTGTTAAAATTAAGAGGGTAATAGCGCTCATGAACAGCGGTTTTATTCGCCGCTTTTTCTCAGCGAGAATGAGAAACGGTATCATTACAATAAAAGCCGTGATAAAAATTATAAAATACAACCCCGCTTGTGTCGCTTCAGTTAAGTGGGCGGTGTGCGTCATGAGCACAGGAATAGCGATAAACAGTGCCGTTAAAATAGCATGCAGCGAAAATATGCCGAAATCCAAATTCAATAATTGCGTATGCGTAAAAACAGCTCTGAAATGTTTCCATTCTGCTTCTACATGGGGATGTGTGAGCAATTGAGGACCCGGTGGTATGGCTGTGTAGAGCAGCACTAGCCCCGCTCCGGCTAATCCCAAGGTGATCCAAAAAATACCGCGTAGGTGAAGCCAAGCATTGACCGTAGGGCCTAATACCATGGCGATGGCAAAAGAGAAACCAATGACCATGCCCATGATAGCCATGGCTTTGCTGCGATCTTCGTCGTGTGTCAAATCTGCCACAAAAGCTAGGGTGGTGCTACCGATGGCTCCTACCCCTTGAATAGCTCGTCCCAAAACAATGCCGTGGATGGTATGAGCAGAAGCGGCAATAAAACTGCCGGTTCCAAATAAAATAAGCCCCAGCGTAATCACGGGCTTACGTCCTATGCGATCGGAAAGCATGCCTAGAGGGATCTGGAAACAGGCTTGCCCCAGTCCATAAATGCCGATAGCGAGGCCGATTAATGCAGGAGTCGCTTCAGGGATGGAGTTAACATACAAAGAAAACACGGGCAAAATCATAAAAAGACCCAACATCCGGAAGGCCATGAGTGTGGCGAGAGCGGAGACGGCAATGCGGGTTTTAGGGGACATCATGAGCTGTTGGTCCGTGTGGCTTCGAAACGCCAAGTACTTGTAAGAGGCCGCGATATCATAACAAAATTTTGGTCGGTTACCACATTGTTAGTATTTCAAGAAAAGTTGTTCTGCGGTGTCATCCTCGTTATTTTTTGAAAAAGGTGGCTTTGATATGACGAGGCGAGCACAGTATTTCTGGATGAATTCTTCGAATAAGCAAGTAGTGGACTGAGAAGACAGCCTGGTCACTTGTGACAGCATCACGATCAGCAATTCCTTGGGTACCAGTGGGGGTTTTGGCTCCATGGCTGCAGTTTCTTGCCGTTGGTTTTGTGCATACCACAAAACGAAAGGAGATAATAAAGAGTACTTCGTGTATTTCCACACAACCAGCCACAAGTAAGCTTCTTGAAAGGAGATTGTATGATGATATGCCTTTTTCAAATAAGCGGTTAGCTGATTGATTGCGGCAAGTGTGATTAGGATAGTTTTTTCTTTTGCAAAAGTCTGTAAAAAAGAATCGATGATAGCAATGGTAGCATTAGCTTGTTTCAACAAAGACTCTCTTACATCCCACATTTTACGCACGACGTTTTTGTAACGAGCATAATTAGGAAGACCATTATTGAAATCATTGCTAAGATAAGTTTCTATGCAGATGGCTACGTTTCTGTTTTCAAGAACCCCGTTGGCCCAATTGATCAACTGCTCGTTATTGAGCAAATTTTTGCGTAAAAATTCATTTTTTGTTAAAATCAATATTTGAAGCATCTTTTCTTGATCGTCAAAATAGCCACCCCCAAGATAACCTACAATGATTTGCAAGGCAAAATAGGATTTCTCCTTTTCTTCTCTTTGCTGTATGTTTGTTTTTTCCCACAAGGCTTCGATTTCTGCAACATGACCATCTGTGGCAAATACTCTTAGCACTTCCCCTAACAAAGAGAGATGGGAGGGATAGTGTTGCAAAAACTGAAGAATTTTTTTGCTAGAATGTCCACGAAAAGCAGCCATTTTAACGCGCATGTATGCTTGTATGATGATGAGTTGTTCTTGGGACAATGGAGGTGTTGCTTCACTCGACGTCATTGTGAGTGGTGGGAAACGCGGAGGGTTTGGATTATTGTTGCCTACTTCATCTTGCATCGTGTGATTCCTTTGTTTTAGATTGAAACGATTATATATCCATTTCACTTGAAATTGCGAACCCGGCAATTTCAAGTGTCTCATTAAACCATCCTGAATACTCATTGGAATTATCAATATAATTCATAATAATGCCTTAAGAAATGGGTGATACAGTGTCTATTGCCATATAATACTGCTGGGAGTTTTTTATGACAAAAATAGTGATGCTACCTGATGGTCAATTACGTGAAAGTACAGCCGGCGTCATTCCGGTGTTGGATTTTCATGGGACGGTGATCACAACTGATGATGTACTGATAGCTCGAAATAAAATCAATGAAAAGGTAGATCAGTTAATTAGACCTGGCATTCGTACAATATTGCAGGAAGTGGGTGCGCTAGCTACTAGCAATGTACTACCAATAGTGATTGTTTCTAATGCCGATCAAGGAGATTTAAAAAGTAGAATTGAAGTACGTCTTCCAGAAGCGTTAGCATTTTTTATCAATCAGAAAAGAGTTCAATCTGATGCTGATGCAAAGAAAATAAATACTTTAAAAGAAAAAATTATTGAATTATCGATAGCAGTGTGGATTGATGGCAAGAGGGAGCATCAACACACACTTGAAAAGGCAATGAATTATTTTATGAATATAATAACCTCACCCTCTTTGAAAATTTTTCAGAGTCGAATGAGTCATTCTGAGAAAAAAATGTGCAATGATTGGCTGAGTATACTGCATAGCATGCAATTTCCCGATCAATATCTCTGTGGCCCTGATTTAATTCAAGCATGTTTTGAAAAATTGGGCATACAGAATGTGTTGATTATTGCCTATAATGACAACACCCGTAAAGTCACACACTTTGAGAAGTTATTAAATCCTGAGCAGGGTATATTACCGAGCAAATTTTACCAGACCCATTCCCCAGAAGTCCCGATGCCGAGCCCTCTGTTTTTTGATGACAGAGAAAGTAACATTACAGCAGTACAAAAACAGTATCCTCACATTATTGCTGTGCATGTTCCCTCGCCAGAAACACACCCCCATTTTTGGGAACACTACGTTATTTCACCCGCTTGGTTACAAAATGAATTTTTACGATCATCTCCTTTATGGAAAGAAAACCTGCCATTAGAAGATCGTGTAGAAGTGCTGATGGAGCGATTAGCTGTGTTAACACCCACAGATCCAGGGTATCCCACTACTTCCGCTGGGTTTAACAGTATTGTTGGTTGTGTTAACCATTGGTTCAATACCATCACATCCCAAGAGTTCAATGCTCGACAACATAAAAAATTAGTTGATTGGAGTCAAAGATGGTATCGATTTAATTTAGCTTTGCCAGAAGAAAATCGGCGTTATCTCACGATCACACCAAATAATCTTCAATACATTTTTCAATGGGGTGACATGGTGAGTCAATCAGACAAAGTAGAACAGCATAATATGATGTGGGCTTTTATGGATTTTTCAAAAATTAGAAAAGAATCGACGTCACCTGAAAATTGGCACCAATGGTGGAAGTCAGGAGAACCATGGTGGATAGGTAACCCAAGATATTGTCGTTTTAAAGACGCGCGATGTTCCATTCAATTGGCTGACCCTTATTCTTTGGAAGATTTAAATAGTAATAGCTTTGAAGAGGCTCAATTTAAATTCGTAAAGAATAATCATCTTGGATGTGTTAAAGAATGTTATGCATCAATTGCTTCTGGGTCTGACATGATTGCTCGTGGTGATGGGTTTCGAATTGAGCAATTAATGGAGCTTTCTGGTGAATTAGAAAATTATTTGGCTCACATGCCGGATAATGAAGGGAAAGTATTTCAATGGGATAAAGAAGATTATTGGACTACTTATTTTACATACTTATCCTTAGTGATGGAACGACACAGCCAGACAGTAGTAGAAAACACAGCACAAGAAGGAATAGCACATCAAATGGGTCTGTCTGATTGTTCTATGGAGGAAAACTTCTCTCTCTCCTGAACAATCATCTTACCAAGGCTTCACACAAAGCCCATAACGTACTGTCTTGGCCATAACCGGCCAAGACAGAAAGGCCCACGGGCACCCCTTCTATTGAAGCCGCAGGCCAGGTGATTTGGGGTGCTCTGGATAATCCCGCGATCGCATTAACGGTGAGGGTTCGTGCATAATAAACACTGGCTGCTCGTTCTTGAGTGATGCTGCTGAGTAAAGGTGCGAGTGTGGGTGTGGTAGGAAAACACAGCCATTTCCCAGGAGTCAAAAACTCATTAAGTTGCTGGGCGAAGGAGGTGCGCTGTATGATACTGGCCTGGACAGTTGAGCGGTCCACTTGTCGCGCTAAATTGACATTGCGTTGAGCCATGGAGCTGAGATCATCAAAATGAGTGCTCACCCAGTGACCCACATTGCTCCAGATTTCTGCGTGTTGGAGCAACGAATATACTTGTAACAACTCGGGGTACTGAATGGGCGCTTTGAGCAGCTGGCTTAAATTCGTGGTGTGAGAGGGCATGGTTTGTTGCAAACGTGTTACCACAGGTATGAGTGCTTGCTGGACTTTGGCATCTGCGAGTTCAAACAAATCTTCGAGGAAAAAAAGGGTAGGGTTTGGTGGTAGGGGCGTTTTTTCTGGCACGGCGAGCAATGCAGCCGCTACTCGAGCTAAGGTAGTATGATCTTTCGCCAGTACTCCCACAGTATCTAAACTGGGCGCAAAAGGTATGACACCAGCCACCGAGATATGCCCGTGCGAAGGCCGATATCCCCAAATTCCAGAATAGCTGGCAGGCACGCGAACTGAGCCTCCAGTGTCTGTTCCCAGAGCAAAGTCCACCTCCCCACAGGCGACAGCCGAAGCAGAACCGCTCGAAGAGCCGCCTGGTACATGCTGGGGAGCTTTTGGGTTTGAGGGTGTCCCATAAAATGGATTTTCTCCCAGCAGACTGTAGGTGAGTTCATCGGTGATCGTTTTGCCGACACAGGTGGCCCCTTCCGCTAATAATTGTTCGACACAAACAGCATGAACAGCGGCTTTGGGATGGGTGTCAGCCCAAACAGGACTTCCCCAGCCTGTGATTTCATCCGCGATATCGATACAGTCTTTGACAGCGAAGAGCAAGGAGTCAAGCCGACCCGATTGGTAAGGGGGCAGCATGAATTTTTTCACGAAAGCTCGGGAAGATTCCCTATTGTTTTTTTTCAGCATGGATTTGTACCTGAAAATGGGCTGCAAGCAGTCATGCAGTATATACCTATTTTTACTTGAAGAAGAACTCGCTACCCTGTCGTTTGCGCGGCTGCAGCCACCGTGTAGGGGCTGGATCTCGGGGACATTGTTTGTGACGGCACGCCGTAAACTCTTCCATGAGGGCTCTATGCCGCCATCCACGGCGGCAAAAGGCCGTCACAAAAAGTCCCACTCGTCCAGCCCCCGGTGGCATGCGGCGTGCAAACGACAACAAGGGAAAGCGAATTCCATATCAACAACGAATTACCCGTTGTTAACACAGACCCCTAAGCACTCTATCCAGAATAAAGGTATAATAATCCCCTTTTTATTGCAATTAACGGCTAAAATTTATGCAAACCATCAGCTTACGGGGAGTGCGTACCCACAATCTTAAAAATATCGATGTCGATTTACCTCGAGATCGATTGATCGTGATTACGGGTGTTTCGGGATCCGGTAAATCATCATTGGCTTTTGACACGCTCTATGCAGAAGGACAGCGCCGTTATGTAGAATCCTTATCTGCTTATGCGCGACAATTTCTGTCGATGATGGAAAAACCTGAAGTCGACGTCATTGAAGGTTTATCACCGGCGATCGCTATTGAACAGAAAACGGTTTCTCACAATCCCCGTTCCACTGTAGGTACTATCACCGAAATCTACGATTATTTACGGTTACTGTATGCACGTGTGGGGCAACCGCGTTGTCCGGAGCACGGCCATATTTTAGAAGCGCAAACAGTCAGCCACATGGTAGACCACGTCATGGCATTGCCTGAAGGAACAGGCATCATGGTGTTATCCCCCTTGGTTCGGGAGCGAAAAGGGGAACATCTGAAATTGTTTGATGAACTGCGTACACAAGGATTTTTACGGGTACGAGTCGATGGTCAACTGGTGGAATTAGACCATGTGGGAAAACTCAGTCTACGTAAAAAACATACGATTGAAGTGGTCATAGATCGCTTGAAAGTGCGCGCGGACATTCAACAACGATTAGCAGAATCCTTTGAAACTGCATTACGGTTGAGCGCTGGGTTGGCACTCGTTGCACCTTTGTCAGGAGAGGCTATCCTTGAGCAAATTTTTTCAGCGAAATATGCCTGTCCTGACTGTGGATACAGCATTGAGGAATTGGAGCCGCGATTATTTTCTTTTAATAATCCCGCAGGGGCCTGCACGATGTGTGATGGCTTGGGCGTTCGTCAGTATTTTGATCCCGACAAAGTCGTGCACGACAAGCAATTGAGTTTGGCTTCAGGCGCGATTCGTGGTTGGGATCGGCGTAATTTATATTATTATCAATTGTTATCGTCTTTAGCAAAACACTATCATCTCGATATGGACATGCCATTTCAGCGCTTGTCTAAAGCTGTGAGAGAAGTGATTTTATATGGCAGTGGTGAGGTAGAAATTATTTTTCATTATATTGCTCACGATGGAAAAAAAGTGCGTCGTACTCACCCTTTTGAAGGGGTCATTCCTATCATGGAGCGCCGATACCGCGAGACAGAATCCAATGCGGTGCGGGAAGAACTCGCTAAATATTTAGCTGTTTGTGAGTGTACAGGATGTCAGGGTACGCGGTTGTGTCTCAAGGCACGTAGTGTTTTTATTGACAATAAAAATTTACCGAATATCACCGCCATGTCCATCGGTCAAGCGCAGCAATTTTTTTCAGCATTAACATTGCCAGGAAAGCGAGGGAAAATTGCCGAGAAAATTTTAAAAGAAGTGAATGCACGTCTGAGATTTTTGGTGAACGTGGGGCTCAATTATTTGAATTTAGCGCGTAGTGCGGAGACGCTATCTGGGGGGGAGGCGCAGCGTATTCGATTGGCGAGTCAGATTGGATCGGGTTTGGTGGGCGTTATGTATATTTTGGATGAACCCTCTATTGGGTTACATCAGCGAGATAATCAACGGTTGCTGGATACACTCATGTATTTACGTAATTTGGGTAATACAGTGATCGTCGTAGAACACGATGAGGAAGCCATTCGTGCTGCCGATCATATTATTGATATGGGACCGGGCGCAGGAGTCCATGGTGGTCAGATAGTCGCCGAGGGTGTATTAAACAATATTCTGGAGAGCGAGGCTTCGCTCACCGGGCAATATTTATCGGGTCATCGACACATTGCGGTGCCTAAACAGCGCGTACAAAATGTGTGTCGTTCTCTCATTCGACTTACCGGAGTGTGCTGCAATAATTTAAAAAATATCGATGTAGACATTCCTCTCGGTCTCATGACGTGCATCACGGGTGTGTCTGGCTCAGGAAAGTCGAGTTTGATTAATGATACGCTCTATCCTATTGTGGCGCGACAATTACAGCATGCCTCGATACGATGTACAGCGACTTATCGTTCGATAGAAGGTTTAGAACATATCGACAAAGTGATTGATATCGATCAAAGTCCCATTGGGCGTACGCCGCGCTCTAATCCGGCTACTTATACCGGTGTATTGACTCCCATTCGTGAATTGCTGGCAGCGACGCCTGAGGCGAGATCTCGTGGTTATACGCCGGGGCGATTCAGTTTTAACGTGTCGGGAGGACGGTGTGAAGCGTGTGAAGGAGATGGAGTTATTAAAGTAGAAATGCATTTCCTGTCGGATATTTACGTGATGTGCGATGTGTGTCAAGGAAAACGTTATAATCGTGAAACGCTAGAAGTACGTTATAAAGGAAAAAATGTACACGATTTGCTGCAAATGACAGTAGAAGAAGCCAGGCAATTTTTTGATGCCGTACCGATGATTGCACGTAAACTACAAACACTGATAGAAGTAGGATTGTCTTATATGACGTTGGGTCAGAGTGCGACGACTTTATCGGGTGGGGAAGCACAGCGCATTAAATTATCTCGTGAGTTATCGAAGCGAGATACAGGGAGAACGTTGTATTTGTTGGACGAACCTACGACTGGCCTACATTTTCATGACATCGCACAATTGCTTCAGGTGTTACATCATTTACGGGATCATGGTAATACGGTCGTCGTGATCGAGCACAATTTGGATGTCATCAAAGTATCGGATTGGGTGATTGATTTGGGTCCTGAAGGGGGTGATGGAGGCGGGCGCATCGTGGCTGTGGGCACACCAGAGATGGTGGCTGGCAACGCAGCATCCCATACCGGGCGGTTTTTACGTAAAGTCTTGGCCGCAACGAGTTTGCAATGACTGAGTTATTTATTGATGTTCACAGGAATTCCGCGTGATAGGGATTACCAGAGGTCACTGTTCTTTTGTTAAAAATGAGCTATTTTCCAAACAGGTTAAGGGTATTATTTTTAAACATCTTTAAGATCTTAAAGAAATGTGCATGGCTTGCATGTCTTTTATGTCTAGTAGGCGGCATTTAACATGGGGCCAAGGACCAAAAGAAAAAGTCAGTGTGACATCTAAGACTCCTGAAAATGTGACCAATGTATTGACTAAATCAGCTCTTTGTAATTTAAAAAACTGGGGATGCATATGGGAAAATTTAAATAATGGTGTCAGGCAATGACTGTATTGGACGGGTAACAATAAAGTAGAGATGCCATCGCTGGTCGCGGTCAGATGAACACCGCGTTTTGAAACATGCAGAGCAGCATTTTTTGCTGGCACTAACCCGCTGGGCAATGGATCAGAAACAATAACTTTGTTTTGAAATGGAAAATTTTTTTCTTGCATCAAAGCAATGATTTTTCTCGCAGTATGAGTAGATATGTATTGGGTAGGTGAATAATTTCCTACGTTTGTGTTGGCGAGCTCATATAAATATAAATATCCATGTTCTTTATCAATAAATAATTTTTTACGCAGCATGGCATTGTTATTAATATCATTAGTAATAATAAATTTTACCCCTAACATACTTAATACATTAATATTAGTAACTGTGAAAGCAACCCCTGTGCGAATAGGTTTGTCTATGGGTCGACTGAGCAACCGGGTTTCGATTAAATATAATGGGGGGGTTATTAGATGACTGTATTCATTGAGTGTGGGTATATTATAATACCAGAGTCCATTTAAACGATGGTCATTGCCAAAGCTGGTATTGACATAATAATCAAAAGCGGCTTGATCAAACCATGAAATGCCCGCGGTTTCTTTTATTTTTGGCGTAAAAGTTGCTGCATAACCCTTAAATTCGGAATTTTGTTGTAACGAAATGGTATTGCGCACTAAGGCGATGATCGAAGTTTCGGCAGGTGGATATAAAGGATCTCCAGGATAATGTCCTCCTGTTATGTGAGATATTCCAGAGGTTTCCGCATGATTAAATAATAATACGGCAAGTGGAATGATCAGCAGGAGCGTGTTTAAATCGGAAATTTTTGGCATTTTCATAAGAAGGCCAAATATTTCGTCATTAGCCCATGGAGTCAAGGTAATATGAATACCTACATTAAAAAATTTTAATTGTTTACTGTAAGTAGTACGCTTATAAACTTTAAGCCATTCTTCTAATCTAGTAGATAATTTTTGAATAATTTTAGCAGCAGTTCTGTACACGGCATACAGAGAAAATGCCACATAAGATGGCCATAAGAGAATTTCATAGTAGCCTCCTTCAGAACCTTTCCAACCATGTCGAATAAGATAAATAAAGAGCAATCCAAGAGTAATTATTAGCGTTGTTAATATTAAATGCAAAATAGCCATTTTTTTAAAATGGCCATGCTCAGATTTTAAAGCAATGCCAGCGCCAAAAATACTTAAAATAACACACCATGATTGTATATGGCTTTCGGCGTATTTAAAAAGCATAGAAACATCGTAAAAACTAATATGCGGATTAAACATTTCTGAAGAAAAAAAATTATATGCGGAGTATCCCACTAGAGCATATAAAAACTGGAATATTTGTAGTAAAAACACACTCATTAGAGCCAGAAGGTAACAAGAAATTTTAGTGATTAATTCTGCGCGAGTGTCTACTATGATTAAAAAATAGCAAGACGATAATATTATAATAGGCGTTACCAGAAGAATAAAATAGAGAGAAGTGACAACAAGATAGTAGGGAATGGCCAGTAGTCCAATCAAACACAAGAAAGTAGTCAAGCCATTGACTCGGCCGAGCTGTCGACAACACCAAAGCAATAAAGTACTAAAAAATAAGAGATCAATCCATTCAGGCACAGTTTGAAATTCTGGGGTAATAAAAGCAGCAGGTAGAAAGGGTAGGGCACAAACTGTGAGTATCCAAGCAGTGGTAATGGAAAATTTTTTAGAAAAGCAAAATAATCTAGCCCATAAATAAACCGCAATAAAATACTGTACTGAATATAATAAATAAGAGCTCGTAATGCCCACATGCCCATGACGCAATAAATTCTGTATCAAAGGAATGGGCATTAAATTTAGATTAAATCCATAAAAAACATTTGCCATACCCTGAAAAATATTGAAATTGAGGTAGGGAGAGATTGGCCACCACTCCCATTCATTTTTAGTTAAAATAAGATGCCGTATGCCATCTAAGCCATTAAACATGCGATAGCCATGCAATGGCAAGCAATGCCAGGCGACTATTAGTAACAAAAATAAATGGAAAATCAAATTTCCTGATATAAAATTTATAGCTGCACTGGAACGCTTGAGTAAAATAGGGTTATCGAAAAAATTTATCTTGTACATCATTCTCTTTCCTTAATTTAATTTTTTTATCAAGCTACTTTGTGGGTCACAAGGCTGTGTCGCAAATTTTTAATGTGTCGTTAGAAATTGTGAGCGTATTTCTCCTGAGCGTAGCTATGCCGCTAATGCATAAAACTGCTCAAAAACAGACGCATTCTTTGCATTTTCTAGACTCCTTGCGACTCGAGTTTGTGAGGGAAACAAAAGCCCATGCATAAGCTGATTTTTTCTGCTTTTGCATTGTACTAATTCTGGGGGAAAGGTCAAAGGGGGCAGGATGAAAGTTAGAAGCCCTTTATATCCTTCCACATGTATTTTGTGTACAGGAAGCAGGGAGGCTTGGGGAGGAGTTACTAAAATGGGGGAGTTGACCAAAGCACTCAATGGGTTTCCAAGAGAAACCAAAGGTTTACTTGTGCAACCTACTCTACTATAATTAAAAGTATCATTTTATCGGATATCTTAGATGAAACCTAATCACACACAATCTTGCAATAATTGGGGTCTGGGTTAATACAGGTAGGAACGTTTGAAATCAATTGTGCGTGATTTAAGCGACAAGTGCTGGATAATTCATGGCGGCTGCCGATAATCCAACCCACTTCGCGAGCGCCTGGAGCAAGATCATATTTACAAACAAAAAAGTGCGCTAAAATTTCAACGCCTTTGAAACGGGTAAAGGCATACTTAAAAGCATGTGTACCTCCTGTGAAACTTTGCGTTGGACTCGTTAACAGAATATCTGTATCTTGAAATTCCGCTTCGCAGCGAGTTTTCTTGGGCCCAATAATACACTGTTTAAAAAGTTGATTCGCTTGGTGTACTGTGGGACAGGTCATTAGAGTGTCTGCCTGTGCTGAAGTAAGAAACATGCTGACTAATGAAGACCATAAAAGGTGTGTTTTTTTCATGTCGTTAGTATCAGTTTGGCTGGCTTTTCCTTGATGGTAGAAAAAAGTGTAACATAGACAAGCTTGCGATGGGTAGTATAAGATCGCGCCATCAATGGAGGCGATAGACACTCATGGTCGCATTTCGTAATGACCGCCTAATCAAAGCATTATTGAAGCAACCCGTGGATCGCACTCCTGTGTGGCTCATGCGTCAAGCGGGCCGTTATTTGCCTGAATATCGCCAATTGCGCTCGCAAGCTGAGCATTTCATGACGTTTTGTAAAACCCCCGAATTGGCTTGTGAGGCGACTTTGCAGCCGCTGCAGCGCTTTGATTTAGATGCCGCCATTGTTTTTAGCGATATTTTAACTATCCCTGATGCCATGGGCATGACGGTGGATGTCACGCCGCAACTGGGTCCTGTAATCCATCAGCCGATTGCAAGTATGCGAGCAGTGGAAGCGTTACTATTGCCAGACGTTCATGAGTCGTTGTCTTATGTGTTTGAGACGATTCGCTGGGTCTGTCGAGAGCTCCAGAATCGTGTCCCTGTGATCGGATTTGCGGGAAGTCCCTGGACGCTTGCGTGTTATATGGTGGAAGGCAAAAGCAGCAAAACGTTTCATGGGATAAAAAGCATGCTCTACCGTGCTCCTGACATTTTGCATGCTTTGCTGGAGCGGTTGGCTCGCATCACGATAGATTATTTAAATGCCCAAATGGAGGCCGGTGCGCGTGTGATCATGTTGTTTGACACCTGGGGGGGAATATTGACGCCTTCCGCCTATCGTGAATTTTCTTTGCGGTACCTAGCGTACATTGCTTCCGCGTTGAATCGCAACATCGCGGGAGAAACAATCCCTTTAATTTTTTATACGAAGCAAGCCAATGCTTGGTTGGAAGACATGGTGGTGGCAGGTTGTGATGCTATCGGTTTAGATTGGACCATTGATTTGGGCGAAGCGCGTCGGCGCGTGGGTGATCGCGTGGCTTTGCAAGGTAATTTAGATCCCGCTGTGTTGCTAGCCGAGCCTGTACACATTCGTGCAGAAGTGCAGAGGATTTTGCAATCCTATGGTTCTGGTCCTGGGCTCGTATTCAATGTAGGTCACGGCGTGGATCAGGCGACACCTCTGGAACACGTGTCTGCGATGATAGCCGCAGTACACGAAGGGTCTTCTTGCATGCTTTGATTCCAAAAGCATGGTGCAAAAGTTCCTGTTTTGGGATAGGCTTGATACGGATGAATTGCAAAAGGATTGCCTATGGTGTCGCTGTATGCTATCGCCATCACCCTTATTTTTGTGATGGATCCCTTGGGGAATATCCCCGTTTTTTTATCGATTTTAAGAAAATTTAGTCCTGCCGTTCAAATTCGTATTATTATTCGAGAATCGATCATCGCTTTTGTTGTGTTGGTTTTGTTTGTGTTTTTTGGGCAGTATATTTTGCACGGATTGCACATCACTGCTCCTGCATTGAGCATTGCGGGGGGATTGATTTTGTTTATTATCGCCATTCGCATGATTTTCCCTGCAGAAAAACGAGGCAGTGTGGAGGAAGATTTGGAGGAACCATTGATTGTACCTTTAGCTGTGCCACTCACAGCTGGGCCGTCAGCCATGGCAGTGGTGTTGCTTTATGTGACGCGCGATCCGGGGCAAACGTGGATGATTTTTCTCGCTGTGGCGATTGCTTCGTTGGTATTTATGATCATCATGTTGTGTGCGCGCTATTTAATGCGGGTGTTGGGGCGTCGAGTGCTGGTGGCTATTGAGCGTTTGATGGGGATGATTTTAACGACGATGTCAGTGCAAATGTTTTTATCCGGTGTGATGCAAGCGATGCAGGGATGAGTGATTATTGCGAAGACTTTTCACTGCCCTACAAAAATGCGGGGCTCATAATGACTACACAGCAGTAATACCCAACTGATGGAGCGTTAAAGGATAGATCTCCGTTAAGGGCAAAGGCTGCGCCAGCCCCTCGTCTTTTTCCGATAACCACAATACCCCTTCTCCTGTATGATGGCCAGATTTGACGGCAATATTGTGAAAGTGAGCGTGAAAAGCTCCCACCGGTTGGTGTTGAGTATTCATGATCAAGGCATCACTGGTCAAATGTTTGGTCACACGAGTTTCAATGAACAGAGAGTTGGGTGAGTTTTGTGTGACATTGAACAGCGGAGTGTGTTGCACGTGGAGTCCGGACAGTAGTGTTTTGGCATGATCGAGTTTTTCTAGAGAAGGTGCTTCTAGTTGCCAGTCGCGGCTCATCATCGGCAGCACCCGATACCCTTCCAAACCGAGTCGTTGCACCCAGTGGGCGTGATGATTCAGACGATAATAATTCATACCTCCTTCGTGCTCTTTTTGTGTGAAAGGTTCTTGTGACAAACCCGAAGCAATGATAATCAATGTGTCTGGCGACCGGGCCAATGGCAGAAGATTTTGAATGATGCGGTCGTAGATTTCATAACCATAAGTCATCGGGTCGTGTTCAGCATGGCAATCGGGAGTAGAAATCGTTGGATCGAATAATTCACGATGAAAATGGCGCCAGTAATGATGCTGATAATGGGCTACTCCGTTTAAAAACAGAGTATAATAGCGATATGATCGGTTATTTAATAAATATTTAAAAATTTCAAATAAAAATAAATCAAACAATCCG
>Ga0155612_151_pt2 | contig 15614 bp, 16 predicted proteins | sample RifCSPhighO2_12_FD_107269 | JGI IMG/M metagenome (GOLD analysis project Ga0155612, IMG submission 107269) | Coxiella sp. RIFCSPHIGHO2_12_FULL_44_14 | reverse complement strand
CAGATTTATTGCGACGTATAGCAGATCACACCATTTCTACCAGCATGGCCAAACAAGTATTCGAAGCGATGTGGAGTGGAATAGGAGAAGCCGACAGCATCATCGAACAACAAGAGCTTAAACAAGTGACCGATACAGCGGCGTTGGAAAAAATAGTCAACGACATCATTGCGCGCAATCCTGATCAGGTTGCGCAATATCGTGCAGGCAAAGAAAAATTAATTGGCTTTTTTGTGGGGCAAGTCATGAAAGCCACGCAAGGCAAAGCACATCCTCAGCAAGTCAACGAAATCCTCCAGCGCGCACTTCAAGACAAATCATCACCACACTAGGGTCTGTTGACAATTGCCACTCACAACGCTCAGGACGAAGGGAGCTTGGGGTAAATGGCGCATGCATGCTTCAATTAATATCGCAAGTACATCTTCCGATACCTGAAGCTATCGATGGCCTGCAATTGGATCCTGTACCACCCGAAGTGAAACTACAACCGTAATACCAGTTTGAAGGATCTGAAGCGATAGTATAAAACTGGATTTGTGCTAGCGTTCCTGCAGGTTTTATTAATGTGATCGTTCCTCTCGTATAAGCAGACGACGTTGGTGAGGGACATGCAATGATATCTCCTTGTTTCCCCGGCCTTAAAGTAGGTGGGGTGTTAGCTTGACTGGTATCCCAACCCGATACATCATATTGTCCTGCCACCATACCGACGCTTTTTAAATAGATGTTACCATAATCATTATAAGCACCCATGTTTTTAATGGTTATTATTGTAGTCCCCGTAGGTTCGCCACAGTTCGCTCCATAGGCTTGCCCCATCAGACTAACAAAGCCGATTAATAAGGCAACCATATTATAAGTTATTCTTGAAAGCATATTTATGCTCCTTTTCTTTAGGTCATATTACTTAAGAATAGTATAGTGGACCCCATTGTCAAGACAGTGTTGATGCTTTTATCGGGACGCAGGCAAAGAAAAACTCATCGGCTTTTTCGTGGGGCAAGTCATGAAAGCTACGCAAGGCAAAGCACATCCTCAGCAAGTCAATGAAATCCTCCAACGCGCGCTTCAGGATAAATCATCGAAATATTAAGGAGATCCCTCCTCCTCGCTGTGCGAGGTGTCGGGATACAGAACAGAAAATTCAGCGACTCTGTATTGTTGAGCAACCGTCATCTACAATTCGATACTGCAAATATTTTCCCGGTTTAGCAGGGGGTAATGGTTGTACGTATAACATTTGCCCCGGACGCAATGTCACCGTATGAATAAATAGGGGTGTATAACAATAGATATCAGACAAACAGGATTGTTGTGTGCTGTCCAAACAACAAAACACATTGACTGTATTTTTATTACTACCCGGTGTAACAGACGCCACATAAGGTGCCGCAAGATTCGTCAATAGGGTACGGGGATGAGGCGGTATCGTCACCCAAATGACAGCTTTGGACTGATTTTGTACGCACACAACTCCAGAAGTCGTTGCCTGGCTCAGTACAATACCCATGATCAGTACCAAACCAATCGTAATTATCCACAGCACTCGCTTTTTCATTGCCATCCTCCTTCTTTATCTTAAAATGTAGTACACTTTCCCCAGTCTGATGAGTAATAACGGTATTTACTTCTATCTCACCCGTTTTTATTCTCCCTGATATGAATTGTTTTTATCACCATCGAGCACTCATTCCACAATGTCGCCAATCAACTCGGGGATTTACGTTGATGGAACTCCTGCTTGCCCTATTTTTTTCCACTCTACTAATGTCGGGACTTGTGATGTGTAAGCTCACTCTGACATTCAACAGTCAATGGCAAAACGCGCTGAGTTTTATGCAAGAACAAGGACGTTTTATGACGCGCTTATTGACTGATCGTATTCATCATGCAGGCGATGCGCATTGTGAACACGGTGCAATGCCCACAAACCCAGTATTAGCCATCAACGCGTTATCCGCCAACACGCATCCTTTTACTCCCTATGAAGCAGACGGCATGATTATCGGTGAATGTCTGCATTATCAAGCTCGCGAACAATTTATTCGCATGCAATATTTTATTGATGATACCGGAAGAAAAGACGATCGCGGAGATCCTATTTTAGCATTGTATCAAAAACCCTTTCAGGGCCCTCGCGAAGAATGGGTGACTGGGGTCGTGGCTCTGAAAATACGTTACGGCCTACTATCCAGGCAAGGCACCTTAGAATATGTGTCGTCCAACGCTGTGCCGAATTGGCAACAAGTCCGTAGCGTGTCTATTTGGTGGCTCATCAAAACCATCGACCGGATACCCTCTTTTTCTGATTCATTTTATTTCGATGGAGAAAGAAAAACAGTACACGATCATCACGGATATCGTTCGTGGCATGTTTTTATCGCGCTGCGAGAAAGAACATGATGTCAGTTCACTGTCCAGCGCGGTGCTACTTTCATCATCCTAGCGAAGCCTGCCGCCAGCTGACAAATCCAATCGATGGGCTATACTGGATATACAATAAAGAAAAACCATTTTAGGGAAGCAAATTCCACATCAACAACTGACCATCAATTGTCAGCAGACCTAAGATAATGCAAAATAAAAAAACTATCGAGTTAATTTCTCTTGCAAGGCTTGTAATAAATTCAGAGGGAAAGGAAAGATGATCGTCGATGTGCGCTCACCCGCTAAATCCATGAGCGTTTGTAGATAACGTAACTGTATGGCCTGTTCTTGTGTTGACAAAATTGCCGCGGCATCGCGTAATTTTTGCGCTGCTTGGAACTCCCCTTCCGCATTAATGACTTTCGCACGACGTTCGCGTTCTGCCTCGGCTTGACGTGCAATAGCACGCACCATACTCTCATCCAAATCCACGTGCTTGAGCTCCACATTGGACACTTTGATGCCCCATGCGTCCGTTTCCGTATCTAGAATTTTTTGTATGTCTTTATTTAATTTATCCCTCTCGGCTAGCATTTCATCCAATTCGTGCTGACCCAACACGGAACGCAATGTAGTTTGTGCTAACTGGCTTGTGGCATCGTAATAATTTTCTACCTGAATAATCGCGCGCTGTGGATCTATTACCCGAAAATAAACGACTGCATTGACTCGAACCGATACATTATCTCGCGAAATGACGTCCTGACTCGGCACATCCATGACAACCGTACGCAATTGTACCCGCATGATTTGTTGAACCATGGGCACCACGACAATCAATCCGGGCCCTTTTACTTTCCAAAATCGCCCCAAAGTAAATATTACGCCTCGCTCATATTCTTTCAGAATATGAATGGCGCTGAACAATAAAATAAGTACCAACACCGCTAGAATAATGATCGCAATCATCATGATTTTGCTCCTTGTTTTACAGGCTCCACAACCAACAACAATCCTTCTACTTTTTTCACGATCACGGTTTGACCATCTTGTAATGGCTCGTTACTCCGACATTGCCACCGTTCGCCTTCTATTCGCACCCACATCGTGTGCTCACCTAGCGTGACTTGTCCAGTACACCCCACCAGTGCTTCCCGCCCACTCACCACGGGACGACGGCGAGAGCGATAAGCCATATTAAATACCAACAAGAAAAAAGCGATCGTGACAAGCGCTACGATGATGATGAGATAGAGAGGCAGGCTATAGCCGATCGCTTCCGTTTTTAATAGCATGATAGATCCTATCACAAATCCAATGGCGCCTCCTATGCCCAACGCACCAAAACTGGGGACAAATACTTCTGCTACAATAAAAGCAATTCCCAACAGCATAAGTGCCAAACCCACATAGCTGATCGGCAGCAGTTGCAACGCATATAGCGCTAATAATAAAGCGATAGCACCCACCACACCAGGAAGAATAAATCCAGGACTAGCAAATTCAAAAAACAATCCATACACGCCGATCATCAATAAAATATAAGCTACACTGGGATCGGTAATCACAGCGAGAAACCGAGAACGCCAGTCGGGTGTGATCGTTTGCACCGATGCGTGTGCTGTGTTTAATGTGACGAATGAGCCTTGGATAACGACAGACAAACCTTGCGCTTTTTGTAATACATCGGGAATATCTTTAGCAATATAATTAATCACACCTAATTTCAATGCTTCTTCAGCTGATAAGCTGGCTGCCTGCCCCACCGCTTCTTCTGCCCATGCGGCATTACGTCCACGCAATTGCGCAAGGCTGCGAATATAAGCTTTGGCATCATTGATCGCCTTTTGTTCTGGAGCAGAGCGTGATGTTGATTGGCTTTCTTTTGCTTGGCCCGGTAAACCCATACTGACCGGTGTGGCAGCACCCACATGAGTCCCAGGTGCCATCGCCGCCAGATGGCTTGCATAAAGAATGAAAGTTCCCGCACTCGCCGCCCGCGCACCACTCGGCGCCACATAAGCAATGACGGGGATGGAAGATGACAAGATATCTTTAATAATACCTCGCATCGCCGTACTCAATCCGCCAGGAGTATCTATTTGTAAGATCACCATGGAAGCTCGTCGCTGCAAAGCTTGTTGTAACCCACGGTGAACGAAATCCTGCGTAGCAGGACCAATGCCTCCATCAATGTTTAAAAGAATAGTTACGGGAGGTGTCACAGATACCGAGTGATTCTCATTTTGAGCAAAAGACCCCTGGAAAATACTGAAAAGACCCAAGAAGAGTATCATCGCAGAATATGCCCACCACTGCCATCTATCCATGGATCCCATCGTACCCCGCCTCCTCTCATAGCAGCAGCCTATCCACCATCCTTCGAGAAGTGTATTAAACTTAAACTAAGCACAAGAAGAAACCCTATCATGAAACAGCAAGCACTGCTAGCCATGATCATAGGCCTCACATGGGTCACAGAAGTCGCTCAAGGACAGACAACTCCTCCTTCAGCCATCTTGCATACAAAATCAGTCTGAAGCTGCTATTTGGGTTACCACTTCCCTCAGTGCATCGCACGCCATGTTGACTAAACTGGCAGGACCCTCTGGACAAATGATAGATATACAACCGCTCTCTCCCGGCGACTCCGGAAAGTATTTTAATTATCAAATCTTAGATAACGGCTGCTCGAGTTCTTAAAACAGCTGAAGTTGCAGGCTCCTCACATCACGGTATTTACTACTAACCGGCAAGTTTCTACCCTCCCTCCTAAGAAGACCCTAGCATAACGCTAGAATTTTCATATGTGATTCAATCTATTATAAAAAACCCTGCTTTAGCAAAGGTTGAACTTGTCTCCCCGCATGATTTACACACTAAAAGTGTGTATAATAACCGTTAGGAAACCCAACAGGTGAGCAAAACATATAGCAGTCGTGAAATCATTCGGAAACTCAAAGAAGACGGGTGGATAGCAGTGAGGATTACCGGTAGTCATCATCACTTCAAACATCCCACAAAAATAGGAATTGTGACAGTCCCTCACCCAAGAAAACAAATAGGTAAAGGTTTGTTAAATAGCATTTCAAGGCAAGCGCAATGGAAAGGAGAGTAAATGGTGATGATTGAATACATTGGTTTGGCTGAAAAAATAGACGATGGTTACACCGTTTTTTTCCCAGATTTTCCTGGCTTTGGTTCGGCAGGGGATTCTTTAGAAGAAGCAAGAAAAAATGTAAAAGAAGGACTGATCACTCATATTGAATTGACACTCGAAGAAGGCCTATCGATTCCTAAACCAACCTCATTGGACCTTATCATGAAATTGCCTGATGCCAAAGGCTGCATTCCATTAATCGTTGCCATCATTGTGCCCTCTGGCAAAGCGCAACGCATTAACATTACGATCGACAGCGCATTGTTAAATGCTATTGACATCGTAGCAAGCAATCAACATAAAACCCGATCCGCCCTATTAACCGAAGCCGCAAAGAGATTACTAGGAGACCTATAAACTCTCGTTGTTCCCCATCCCAAAACATGCTCTAATACACCCTATCACAAGGGGTGCCTTGACGGCTGAGAGAAATCGGACAGTTTCAACCCTTACAACCTGATCAGGCTAGGACCTGCGTAGGAATCGTGATAAACCTTCAACGTCGCTCCTAGCTTTTCGCACTATTTAAGAGGAGCTTTTATGTCACCTGACGTTTTACGGCCACTCCCCCAATCCCAAAAAATTTATCTGTCGGGCAATCAATTTCCTGACATCCATGTTCCGATGCGAGAAATTGCGCTGAGCGATGGAAACACTTTTTCAGTGTACGACACTTCCGGTCCCTACACCGATGCAGCGCAAATAACGGATGTGTTGCAAGGATTGCCCGATGTGAGAAGTACTTGGATCACAGAACGTCAAGACGCAGAATATGTCCCTCAGCATCCTTTGTTATCCCATTCTTCGTTGACTGCTTCCCTACAACGTACTGCGAGACGAGCTGTGTCAGGTCAAGCAGTGACTCAATTGCATTACGCCAAACAGGGAATCATTACACCCGAAATGGAATTCGTCGCCATCCGAGAAAACCAACGTCTTTCACTCCCTAACGCGATCACTCCTGAAGACATTCGCCAAGAAGTGGCTCGCGGTCGCGCCATTATTCCCGCCAATATCAATCACACCGAATTAGAACCCATGATCATCGGCCGAAAGTTTCTCGTCAAAATCAACGCAAACATCGGTAATTCTGCGGTGACTTCTTCTATTGAAGAAGAGACAGAAAAATTAATTTGGGCTATTCGTTGGGGAGCAGACACCGTCATGGACCTCTCCACCGGAAAAAATATTCACGCTACGCGTGATTTTATAATACGAAATTCCCCTGTTCCTATCGGTACCGTGCCCATCTATCAAGCATTAGAAAAAACAGGTGGACGTGCAGAAGATTTAACATGGGCATTATTCCGCGATACGTTGATCGAGCAAGCCGAACAAGGCGTGGATTATTTCACCATTCATGCGGGCGTTTTGTTACGATATATTCCGTTAACAGCCCGACGACTGACGGGTATCGTGTCACGCGGCGGTTCTATCATGGCAAAATGGTGTCTTGCTCACCATCAAGAAAATTTCCTCTATACCCATTTCCAAGAAATGTGTGACATCATGCGCAGTTATGATGTGAGTTTTTCATTGGGTGATGGATTGCGACCTGGCTCCATTGCCGATGCCAACGATGCCGCCCAATTCGCCGAACTCAAAACGCTGGGTGAACTTACGCAAATTGCCTGGCAGTATGACGTTCAAGTGATGGTTGAGGGACCCGGACACATTCCCATGCATCTCATCAAAGAAAACATGGATCAACAATTAAACCATTGCAATGAAGCCCCTTTTTATACTTTAGGACCACTCACTACCGATATTGCACCGGGTTATGATCACATCACGAGTGCTATCGGTGCTGCGATGATCGGCTGGTATGGCTGCGCACTGCTGTGTTATGTGACCCCCAAAGAACATTTAGGGTTGCCCAATAAAGCAGATGTGAAAAATGGCATCATCGCTTATAAAATCGCTGCTCATGCAGCAGATTTAGCGAAAAATCATCCGGGTGCTAAAAATCGCGATGATGCACTATCGAGTGCGCGTTTCGATTTTCGCTGGGAAGATCAATTTCATTTATCGCTCGACCCTGATACCGCACGCGCTTTTCATGACGAAACGCTGCCCAAAGCATCTGCAAAATCCGCTCATTTCTGCTCGATGTGCGGGCCTCAATTTTGCTCTATGAAAATCACACAAGAAGTGCGCGATTATGCTTTACAAGGATTACGTGAAAAAGCGGAGGAGTTTAAACGATCGGGCGGTGAGCTTTATAGAGAAAAAATATGAAAGTGGGTATTGCCGGTGCGGGATTAGTCGGACGCCTCCTGGCATGGGCTTTGATACCTATGGGTTGGGAAGTGACGCTCTTCGATCAAGACGATGAGCGCGGTCAACAGAGCTGTGCTTACGCCGCCGCAGGCATGCTATCCCCCATAGCTGAAATGGAAAATAGCGATCATCGATTGTATGAATTAGGTTTATATTCACTTCGCCGTTGGCCCGAGATCATCGCAGCGCTGCCGGAGGCTGTTTATTTCCAGCAACAAGGTAGCCTCATGGTGGCCCATCGACAAGAAATCAACGAACTAAAACATTACGCGCAATTGCTCGAACGTCGCTTACCCTCTCCCGATCTGCCTTATTCATTATTGTCATCATCCGATATTCTGCAGTTAGAACCCGAATTAACTCGCTCCCTTTTCGCACTCTATTTCGCCCGCGAAGGACAATTAGATAATCAAACTCTTCTACAAGCATTGGGGACTGCTTTACACACGCACCATGTACATTGGCATCCATTAAAAAAAATAGTGCATGTTACCGCTGGTAAAATTATGCTAGAAAATGCTACGTTTTCGTTTGATGTCGCGGTGGATTGCCGCGGTTTGGGCGCTAAATCTCATTTCCCTCTGCTACGCGGCGTACGTGGAGAATTGCTGTGGTTACACGCACCGGCCGTATCGATTCACCGCCCCATTCGTTTATGGCATCCCCGCTATCGCTTGTATATCGTTCCCAGACCTTATCATCACTATTTAATTGGTGCGAGTGAAATTGAAAGCGAAGATATGACACCTATTTCCGTGCGCTCCACGCTAGAATTATTATCTGCCGCTTACAGCGTACATCCCGGATTTGCCGAGGCACGCGTGATTCGATCCGTGGTGCATTGCCGACCCACACTGCCCGATCATTTACCCAAGATAAAATACGCCGATGGATTGATTGCCATTAATGGTCTCTATCGACATGGATTTTTAATAGCCCCTGCTTTAATCGATGCGGTGTTATCCTGGTTACACGATCGCTATCAACCTCTTGCTCACTCATTTTTATGGGAGCCTCTTTATGCCTGATATTACGTTGAATGGCCAACCGATAAAAATAACAGAACGCTGTTCGTTGGCAGAGGCATTAACGCAGTGGAACACACCTCCCCATTTTGCTATTGCTGTCAATCGCACGTTTGTGACACGGCAAGCCTATCCAGAGGTGATTTTGCAGGAAGGGGATTGTGTCGATTGGATCGTACCGATGCAAGGAGGGTAATGACATGTGGAAAATCACAGAAACGCTCTCGCTGCACAGTCGTCTATTACTCGGCACGGCGCGCTATCCTTCGTTATCTATTATGCAACAAGCTATTCAAGCGGCTGAAGTAGATATCATTACCGTCGCGCTACGCCGGCAACGACCAGAACAACCAGGAGGACACGCTTTTTGGGATGCCATTAAATCTTTGGGCTGCCATTGGTTGCCTAATACTGCTGGTTGTCACAATGTCCAAGAGGCCATCATGACAGCGGAGATGGCGAGAGAATTATTCGAGACGAACTGGATTAAATTAGAAGTGATCGGTGATGATTACACGTTGCAACCTGATCCCTTCGAATTAGTAAAAGCTACCCAAGAATTATTATCCCGTGGTTTTGAAGTCTTTCCTTACTGCACCGATGATCTTATTCTCTGTCAGCGTTTAGTGGATTTGGGTTGCCATATATTAATGCCCTGGGCTGCACCGATTGGATCAGGGTTGGGACTATTGAATCCTTTTGCCATAGCGACGCTGCGTGAACGTCTCCCCCATATTATTTTGATTATCGATGCTGGCATCGGTAAACCTTCTCATGCTACACAAGCGATGGAAATGGGTGTGGATGCGGTATTACTCAATAGCGCAGTGGCACTCGCCCATGATCCCATTCAAATGGCAATCGCTTTTCGTGATGCCATTCGCGCTGGGCGTACGGCATACGAAGCGGGTGTGATGCCAGCTCATTACGCTGCAAAACCCAGTACGCCACTGATCGACACGCCTTTTTGGCAACAAGAATCATTGACATGAGTGCGCGGCCCATCGCTTGGACCATCGCAGGTTCTGATTCGGGAGGAGGCGCCGGCATTCAAGCGGATTTACATACGTTTCAAGCCATCGGTGTACACGGTTGTTCAGTCATCACAGCCGTAACGGCACAAAATAGTGTAGGCGTTCGCGACATCGCTTATCTCCCTGCAACCCATGTCGCTGCGCAAATCGCTGCTTTACACGATGATTTACCAGCCTGTGTCATTAAAATCGGCATGCTGGGAAATGCATCAGCGATCTCCGCTATCGTCGATTATTTACAATCTTTTAAAGGCACTGTGATTGTGGATCCCGTGATGGTGTCTACTTCAGGCAGTGTGTTATTGCCCGATGATATCAAACAACTCATGATACAACGGCTTTTCCCTCGTGCTGGTTTACTCACACCCAATTTATTCGAAGCTGAAAAAATCACCGAATCATCGATACGCACACCTCAGGATATGGAAAAAGCAGCGCAACAAATTTTATTGCTCGGACCACGTCGCGTATTATTAAAGGGAGGACATCGCATTGACAATGATTGCAACGATTATTGGACTGATGGGCGTGAATCTTTTTGGTTAAATCAAGTCCGCCTACCGCATGCTAATACCCACGGTTCAGGCTGCACGTTATCAGCAGCGATCGCTGCTTATTTGGCACAAGGCTATGCCTGGCGAGATGCGTTAGTCATGAGTAAAATCTACGTCACACAGTGCATTCGTCATGCCAAACCGCTGGGCCGAGGACCAGGCCCTGTAACACCTGGCCCGTGGCCTCTTCATTCACCCGATTTACCGACTGCAACCATAATGCCGCTGATGAAGGTAAGCACACAGAACATTTTCCCTTCATGCGGCAAAACGCCATTGGGTTTATACCCCATTATCGATAGCAGTGACTGGATAGAAAAATTATTACCGCTCGGCATTACTACTATTCAATTACGCATTAAAAATAAAACAGGAAAGGCGTTAGAAAAAGAAATTCAGCGTGCCGTACAACTGGCAGAACATCATCAAGCCCGATTATTTATTAATGATTATTGGGAATTAGCTATTCGTTATGGCGCTTACGGAGTCCATTTAGGACAAGAGGACCTCGCACACGCTAATATCAACGCTATTCATCGCGCAGGATTGCGCTTGGGCATCAGCACACACAGCCCTTACGAAATCGCTCGCGCTCGTGCGTTATGCCCTTCCTATATTGCCTTTGGGCCTATTTTCCCCACCACCAGTAAAGCGATGTCTTTTCCTCCACAAGGCCTAGAACGATTACAATATTGGCAACGCTGCTTGGATTATCCTGTGGTCGCGATCGGAGGCATTGGATTATCAGAATTCGATGCTGTATTAGCTACTGGAGTCAGCGGGATCGCGATGATATCAGCCATCACCCTAGCACCCGACCCTATCCAAACTGTGGATAAGCTGTTGAATAAGGGACAACAGTGGCGTGTTCACCGAGAGACTCTTCATCAATGACACTGGATTTGCAATAATAATCGAATAACGTGAATTGATCCATGCTTTTAAGGCCCAACATATAATTATACACACTCGTCAAAAAAACATCCGTATTAAAATCGTTTTCCGGAGATAATTCAAAATGCCGCAAACAGATTTCTATAAACTTCCTAAATGTCAGACGCAATGACAATTTTCGTTCAAGTACAACTTCCGATACTGGTAAAGTGGCAATTAATTCATAGTACTTTCCACTTTCATAACATTCCTCACTACTGTTTCTCTGAAATCCTCCGCCATGTTTTCGCGTGTAAAATGAGACGGGGCCAGGATTTACATGAATTTGTGACATTTCTGGTCTATATTGATGAATATTATTGGCATTTTTCATCAACACATAAATCAATAAACTACCTAAACCTTGCCCTCGCTCTGTTTCTTCTACAACTATGTTTTCCAAATCAATGTATTTTTGGCGCAAGCCAAAAATCATGCAAGCAATAGCTTGCTGCATTGGATTTGTGATGACAATACAAAATTTATTTTCATCACAATCAATAAAATCATTATCATTCGTATCCTCTCCCCAACCAAATTCATCCGTGAGTATTTCAGATAATGCTTCATAATGTTTTGATTGGTAATGGCAGATATCATAGCGGTGTGCATTCAATAAATTTTTGACATTGGGAGGAATAAAAATCCATCGTTTAAAAGTATCTCCATGATATCCATCATAATAACTAATATCATACCCCCGAAAGGTTACCCGAAATACATTAAATAATTGTCGCATAATGACCTCATCTTAAAAACAAAGCCCGTAGGGCGTAACATGTTACGCCCCTACAAAAATATCGGAAGCCAGCAGCCCGTAGGAGCATAACATGCTACGCCCCTACTTCATTGCTCGCGCCGCCACACGGTGCCTTGTGCTGTGTCCTCGATCACGATACCCATGGCAAGCAATTGCCCTCGAATACGGTCGGCTCTAGCCCAATCTTTCGTCGCTCGAGCCTGATCTCTTGCACGGATGAGTGTTTCGATCGTGTGCAGTGCTTCGGTTTCTAAGGTTCCTCGTAAAAAATAGTCCGGATCCTGCTGCAAAAACCCAAACAATCCCGCCAACCGTTTGAGTGTTGCACCCAAACTAGCAGCTTCCGCCTGTTGATGCTGCTCACGCAGACGATTGATTTCTCGCGCCAATGCAAATAAAACCGCCAAGGCTTCCGGTACATTGAAATCATCTTCCATCGCTACATGGAAATTTTTTACAAAAGATTCCGCTAAATGGGTTTCTTTCGCCTCGGGCAAATCACGAACGGCTATATAGAGTCTCGATAATGCATGGCGAACGGTGGACACTATGTCTTGGGAATAATTGACTGGACTACGATAATGACTAGATAAAAAGAAATAGCGCCATACTTCAGCCGAATAAAGCTGCAATGCATCGCGAATCAACAGAATATTTCCTAAAGATTTTGACATTTTTTCTTGATTCGTTTGTAACAGTCCCACGTGCACCCACCCTTTGGCGAGTGCCCGTTGAACTGCCGCTTCCGATTGGGCTATCTCATTTTCGTGGTGGGGGAATTTTAAATCCATGCCTCCTCCATGGAGGTCAAACGGTTGCCCTAATAAATGGCTCGACATGGCTGAGCACTCAATATGCCAACCTGGGCGCCCCACTCCCCAGGGAGAAGGCCATTGCGGCTCCCCCGGTTTAGCCATTTTCCACAAAACAAAATCTAAGGGATCGCGCTTGCTTTCATTGATTTCCACCCGCACACCGGAACGCAATTGGTGGATATCCCGGCGTGATAATTTCCCATAAGCTTTAAATTGATGCACATCAAAACAAACATCGCCATTACCTGCCACGTAAGCGTGGCCTTGAGTAATCAAGGTTTGAATCAACGCGATCATCGAGGCGATATATTCCGTTGCACGAGGTTCGTGATCCGCAGCAACAATACCTAACGCCGTTTCATCTTCATGGAGGGCACGAATAAATCGCTCGGTCAATGCCGTCGTTGACTCGTGATTGTCATGCGCGCGTTGAATAATTTTATCATCGACATCGGTGATATTACGAACATAAGTCACTTCCCATCCACAGGAACGTAAATAACGCACAATCACATCAAAAACTACCCACGAGCGGGCATGACCGATATGACAGTAATCGTATACCGTCATACCACAGGCATAGAGTTTGATTTTGCCTGGTTCTATCGGTTGAAAAGGTTCTTTTTGCTGTGTCAGACTGTTGTATATTGTCAACATTCTCCAACTCGCATGGCCTCAAATATCGTCTTCTAAAACTTTATCATCTATGATAAACAAGCTATTATGACAACTTCTTAACCTATTGCCAACGACGGATCATGTCATCCCACACACTATTCATTTCAGATCTTCACTTGCAAGAAAATGAGCCGACCACAGTCAATGCTTTCATTCGCTTTATGGGGCACGAAGCGATGTCTGCGGATGCATTATACATTTTGGGGGATCTATTTGATGCCTGGATTGGAGATGATGATCATCGCCCTTTCAATCAGCAGATGATACGTGTGCTACGCCAGCTAGCGGCTACTGGGAAACCGGTTTATTTTATGCGAGGTAATCGAGATTTTTTAATGGGCTCTACCTTTGCTCAAGAAGCAGGCATTACTCTACTGCGAGATCCCACCGTCATTTCTTTATATGGTCGGCCCACAGTATTGACTCACGGTGATGTGCTCTGTACACGGGACACCAAGCATCAAGCGTATCGAAAAAAAACGCTAAACCCATTCCTACGGCACTTATTTTTAATGATTCCATTGAGCATGCGCCGAAAAATCGCTGCCCAAGTGCGAAAAAAGAGTCAACAACACAACTTAAACACGCCCAGTGATATCACTGACGTTGCACCGGAAGCTGTCATGCGAATGTTAACACAATATCGCGTAGATTTATTGATTCACGGCCACACGCACCAACCGAATATTCATCTGGTTAATGTTAGAAATTTCACCGCCCAGCGTATCGTACTAGACGCTTGGCACTCGGCGGCAAACGCACTCGTCTACCGCCAAGATGGCTCATTTGAGCTTATCCGTTACCCTACTTAAAGTATAATAACAGCCTCACTCAAAAAAGGGTGAATTAGCGACGCCCGCCTCGTCCACCAAAACCACCGCCCCCACGACGGTCTCCGCGGTCTCCGCGGTCTCCGCTGCCGCCTTCTTTGGCCACATTGACCCTTAAGTGACGACCCTGGAATTCTTTGCCATTCACTACCAAAGCCGCTTCTGCTGCTGTTTGTTCTTTAAAAGAAACGAACGCAAACCCTTTGGAGCGTCCAGTTTCTTTGTCAGTAATCAAGCGAACTTGATCGATCTCACCGTATTCATTGAACAATGTGCTCAAATCTTCCGGCGTGGTGTTGTAGGAAAGGTTCCCAACGTAAATTTTCAATTGACTCATAGCCAACCTCTTTCAGTTAATACAAAAGCCTGTGCTGATGGAATGATTATCGGGGACGAAACAATGGAAAGGACGTACCTGATGGAACATTACTATTAGCGGAGCCATTATAACTTAAATTACTTTCCTTGTCTACTGTTATTCACATAATTTTAATAATTTTAATAGAAGGGGGGATTCTAACCCCTCCACCCTACAAAACCTGCTCTCCCTGCTCCCTAAAGCCCTCTTTCTTCGCTTGCAGTTCAAGGTACTTCTGTTGTAGGTCCTGCGGCGATTCATAAAAAGAGAGCGGAATACAATCGACCGGGCAAACCAAACGACACTGCGGCTCATCAAAGTGCCCTACGCACTCCGTGCACCGCAAGGGATCGATTTCGTAGTGCGCTTCTCCTTGGGAAATGGCCTCGTTAGGACACTTAGGTTCGCACACGTCACAATTGATACATTCTTCAGTAATTTTCAGCGCCATTACCGTTTCTTTCTTTTCTGTTGCAAATGACTCGCCACTAATGATGGCACAAAGGGCGACACATCACCACCTAACTCTAGTATTTCTCGCACCAAGGTCGCTGAAATAGACACCGTATTTTCTGCTGCTGGCAAAAAAAGCGTTTCGACGGTCGGTAACAAGCGTTGATTCATATGGGCTAATTGAAATTCATAGTCAAAGTCGGAAACTGTTCTCAAGCCACGTACAATCACCCGAGCACCCTGTTGCTGCATAAAATCTACCAGCAGGCCTTCTAAACGCACGACTCGTACATGATTACACGAGACTGATACTTGTTGAGATAACAAGGATACCCGCTCTTCCCAACTCAGATAAGGTGTTTTA
>Ga0155612_147_pt2 | contig 15714 bp, 13 predicted proteins | sample RifCSPhighO2_12_FD_107269 | JGI IMG/M metagenome (GOLD analysis project Ga0155612, IMG submission 107269) | Coxiella sp. RIFCSPHIGHO2_12_FULL_44_14 | reverse complement strand
CTTTGCTTCGATATGAGCAAGGAGATGATGATTCAGGAGGTGAGGAGGGGGGGGGGAGCAGCACTTGGCGAAAAATTCTGCGCTCAGAGGGCTTAGTTACCCGAGATCCCCGCATGGTAGAACGTAAAAAAGTAGGCCGTCACAAAGCGCGTAAAGGCACGCAGTACTCCAAGCGATAGTCACTCTCAAGAGAGAGGAGGGCTCGCCCGACTTTGGGGGATCGTCTAGTGGTAGGACTGCGGACTCTGACTCCGTCAACCTAGGTTCGAATCCTAGTCCCCCAGAATATAAGACAAGGGAGTAAATAATGATTATGTTGAAACGTTCGATTATGACTTTATACTCAGGGCCTTTAGATATTTACAGTCATCAAGTGCGTATTGTGTTGGCAGAAAAGGGAGTCAATGTGGATGTGCTCAACGTAGATGCCAATCACCCTTGTGAAGATTTGATTGAATTAAATCCTTATAATTCTTTACCCACTTTAGTAGATCGAGAATTGGTTTTGTACCATTCTCAAGTCATCATGGAGTATTTAGACGAACGATTTCCCCACCCTCCTCTATTGCCCGTTTATCCCGTTGCAAGAGCCAAGTGCCGTTTGATGATGCATCGCATCGAGCAAGATTGGTATCAACTGGCGAAAGTTATCGAAGGAGGTGAAACCAAAGAGGCTGAGGTAGCGCGGGAAGAATTGAAAAATGCATTGTTAACTGTGGTACCTGTTTTTGCGAGTACTCCTTTTTTCTTGAGTGAAGATTTTACTTTGGTAGATTGTTGTATTGCGCCCCTGTTGTGGCGATTACCTCACTTACGCATTCACTTACCCAAAACTGCCAAAGCTATTTTTAAATACGAAGAGCGAATATTTAAAAGAGAATCTTTTCAGGCGAGCTTGACGGAGGCGGAGCGAGAGTTAAGAGAGGCCCATGAACTCGAGTAAACCCTATTTATTGCGCGCTGTTTACGAGTGGTTAACAGATAATCAACTCACACCCTATATTATGGTGGATGTGCTATTTCCTGGGGTAGAAGTGCCTGAGCGTTTTGTGGAAGACGGGAAAATCATTTTAAATATCGAAGATCACGCGGTTAAACATTTGAGTTTAGGCAACGACATCGTAGAATTTGATGCGAGGTTTTCAGGCATATCTCATCATATTCATATTCCTGTTCCTGCGATTAAAGCGGTTTACGCTTTTGAAAATGGTCGAGGGATGGTATTTAGTGACGAGGGTCAGGACGAAGGGAGTGGGCCTTCTACGGGTGGTGGTAAACCTCCTTCTCCTACCAAGCCTAAACGTGGTAAGCCCCACTTGACTGTGGTTAAATAGGGTCTGTTGTGCAAACTCTCTCTATAGGTTAAATGAACGACGCACCAAACAATCTAAAATAGCCTCATCCGAGGCATTTTCAGCAACAGCGGCACGTTGTGTAAAGCCGCGTTGCATCATCCAAGCCGCCATAGATTGATTAATAACTAACAATCGTTGCTGGAATAACCAAGTCAGATGATGAGAAAAAATAGTCACCAAGTTTTGTAAACTGTGTTGACTGGTGGACACAATCCAATCCAGAGAGTGAGCTGTGATGGCGCTGATTTGGTGCGGAAAGGGAGTAGGTAAAAGGCAGCGATAACAGGCCCATACATCCACCCGATGGGCTCCTCGTTTTTGTAATTCTTCTGTGAGATAAGGGCGGTTATTTTCGCCGCAAAAAATAAGGATGGATTTTCCTTGGACTTGATGGAGTTGTTTTAGTTGTAATAACCCTTCGCTGCTGTATTTTGTCGGTATCAAGTCGGCAGTGACAGCGTGTGTTTGCAATGCACGCGCAGTGCCGGGTCCAATGGCGATGACGAGTTTTTTGAAAGGCCATTCAGGGGGCCAGACATGGTGCGAATGGTGTACTGCATTGGCGCTCGTAAATATCATGATGTCATAATGAGACAAAGGCCAAAGGGGAGTGCCTATGTGCACAGAATCGATCGCGAGTGTTGGAAATACAATTACTTTTCCACCGCGTGCTTGGATGTGTTGTGACAATGGAAGTGCTTGATGGGTTGGACGCGTGAGTAAAATCGTTTGTCCTGCAAAAATATTACTCAACATGGGTTTGAATTTTCCAAGCAGCATAAGCGGGGGTTTCATAAGGATGGGCTTTAACGAGGGTATCCAATACGATTTTTAAACAATGATCTTCACAGACCATTTCCACGAGATATTCCTCTACTTGTTCGATGACATGATGTTGCCCGATGGTGGGATCACTGCCAGGAAGAGGGCGAAACTGCCCTGTTCCCAACGTTTGCCAAGCGCAATGATCGTATAATCCCACTCTGCCTGCGCCAGCGGAAAACAGCGTTTCTTTGACACTGTCTAAGTGAGTAGTGGGGACATAGAAGCTGATTTTATACATCGTTTTTTTCTCCCATATTAAGACGTGTCCCTAAAGCGAGAGCGACCCATTGTTAATAATTCTCTGGCTCCTTGTCGCAGCAACTGCTCACCGGCTTGTAATCCCAGGGCTTCTGCTTGTTGGTAGGGCCCGTGGACGTGGCTCCGTAAGATATGTGTGCCGTCTAAGTTACCCACCATGGCAGACAAATAGAGATCGTTTTCTGTTACTACTGCGTAAGCGGCGATGGGTGTAAAACAATCTCCTCCTATTGCGCGGTTGACTGCTCTTTCGGCAGTGACACAGGTTCTGGTAGTGCTGTCATCGATCTCTTTTAATAAATGTTGCGTGGCGATATCTTCGCTGTGACATTCGATGCCGATGACGCCTTGTCCGATAGCGGGGATAAATAGAGAAGGGTCAAAATAATCCTGGATGCGATGGGTGTAATTCAAACGCTTCAGTGCGGCTGCTGCCAGCACGAGACCTGCATATTTTCCCGAATCCAGCAACGTTAAACGTGTGTCGATGTTGCCTCGAATGGGTTGAATATCGAGTTTAGGCAGCAGCGCTTTGAACTGACAGTGGCGCCGAGGACTGGAAGTACCGATGATGGCTCCTTCAGGTAAGTCGCGCCAAGGAATGTGATGAAGAGAAACAAAAGCATCGCGCGCGTCTTCCCGAACGCAAAAAGCCGCGATCACCAGTTCAGGTATTTCCTGAACGGATCTGTCTTTGATGGAATGCACAGCCATATGAGCGGATCCCTCCAGCACGCGTTGCTGAAGATCTTTGACAAATAAATCTTTACCTCCCATAGTTGCTATAGGAAGATTTTTCAAGGTATCGCCTTGAGTCACGCATTGCACAATAGTAATTTTTAAATCAGGGTGATGCTGCAAGAGCTGATTTTTGACAAATTCTGCTTGCCATATCGCCAGAGGACTGCGCCGAGTCACGATAGTCAATGCTGATCTTTGCGTTTCCATAAAATATTCAGCCAAGATTGAAAATGCTTGCGAAAACGACGATCTTCATAATAATCACCGATTAAATCATGAGTGATGGGTAAATACTCATAGTGGATCGAAATTTTTTCAAAATCATTACAAGAAAATTTCCAAAACGTGATGGGTTTGTGTTGCGTGTGATATTGCAAAGTGACATTGATGATGCCTGCTAAATGATCAGCAAGCTCGTGGATGACAATGGCGGTTCCTCCCGCTTTGGGTTTTAGCAGGTGATGATAAGGGGAGTGTTGCTTGAGCCGTTTTTCTTCTGAAAAACGGCTGCCTTCTACGAAATTCACGAGCGTTGCGGGATGTTCCTTGATTTTTTGACACGCTTTTTTAACAGCCTGGATGTCGCGATATTTTAATTCAGGATTTTTTCGAATCGCTGATCGGGAATGACGTGAAACAAAGGGATAATCCAGTAGCCAGCAAGCCAAACCCGCGAAAGGGAGTGTCCACAGTAATTCTTTCTTCATGAAAAATTTTAATAGAGGGATATGACGATTAAAAACAAACCCCAACACTAAAATATCGATCCAAGATTGATGATTGGCGATCAATACGTACCAACGATTGGGATGCAGTGCTGTCATGGGACCTTGAATATCCCAGCGATGACGACTATTCCATTGGATTACCACATTCACCAGGCTCATCCAGCCGAGCGGTATTTTTAATACTTGTCTTGTGGCACAATGACGCCAGCGTTTACTGGGAATAATCCACACCAATAATCCGCCGATCAATACGGCGATGCCAAAAAAAACAGTAATGGAAGCATACAGTAGGCTATTTATGATACCGAGTAAAAATTTTAACTTGGGAAACATGTTCTATACCCATTTCACTCTGATACCCCATTATTTTCCACAGGGATTTTTGTTTTAGAAACCCAATTCGTTGGGATTGGAACGCTGTAGTTTTTTTGCTTCTTCATAAGGATCCCCTACTTTGGGTTGGGGAACGGGCTTAAATAAGCATTGATGCCGATGCGTAGAGTGACAATTGGTATAACCGCCCAGGTTTTTGCTCCACAGCCCTCCCCTTGGCATCCATGTGAGCTCATTGAATCGTAGTAAGATAGGGAAAGTAAAAGTTTCTGTGGAACTATAGAGGCAAGTCAGATGGCCTACGTTCACGCCTTGCCATTGTGCACCGATGAATTGAGCGACTTGGCTGGCAAAGGAGGTGTCAAAGCTTTGCCAGCCCCCTGGGGAGGACCACTGTAGGGTATGAGGGTCTTTTTGCAAATCGGAGGGTAATGGGCACTGGAGATAGCCCTTAGGTAAAGGAGGGGCAGATGGCTGTACCGCTGCTAAGGCCGTGGAAAAATGAACGGTAGACAGAATCAGCAATAAACAACATATCGAATAACGCATACGGATTTCACATTTTCATTGGCAGGCAGTATATGTTACTGTTTTTCAGTCCTTTTGTTAAGGACCTTGCGAGAGAGCCTTTTTGCCAGAGGAGACAGCCTCTTTAAAGGCGAGCAGCGACATCAGGCTTTGGGTCTCTATCGAGCGGGTGATTTTCATTGGGCTATGTTGATATTGCCGTTGGGATTTATTATTGCAGGATTAGCGGTATACGGATTGCGGGAAGTACGCCGAAAGTGAGTGGAAAAAAATGCCATGAATGATGGAATGATGTTCGATGTCTTTTAATGTTCAAGATATTTATCTTATTTTTTTATTGCTGTTTGCTGGCATGATAGCGGGTTATGCAGGAGCTTTGTTTGGCATCGGTGGCGGTACGGTATTGGTTCCGATACTGTTGGCTATTTTCCCGTTGATTCAAACCACACAGGATATTTCCATGCATATGGCACTCGGTACTTCGCTTGCGCTCTTGGTTCCTAATACGCTGATGTCCGCATTGAAGCAATATAAAATGCATAATATGGATTTCGAATTGTTAAAGCGATGGATTCCTTTTGTTGTGGGAGGAGCGGTGCTGGGTACCGCTGTGATTAAATTTATTCCCGCGCTGTATTTGAAAATATTTTTTACGGCATATTTATACAGTTCGTTTTTATTTATTGTGATGAAAAAAAATGAGGTGACAGAAATACCAGGTAGCCCACGAGGGAAAATGGTGGGTATGGTAGGATCCGTGGTAGGGTTGGTATCGGTGTTGTTGGGAATGGGAGGAGGCACTTTTTCTGTGCCTTTTACGAGAATTTATAATTATCCCATGAAAAAAGCCATCGCTTTTTCTTCAGTGACGGGAATTTTTATTGGTATTATCGGCACCGTTGGTGTCATCGTGAGTGGCTGGGGGGTGACAGGCAGGCCGCCCTATTCGTTGGGGTTCGTAAGTTTGTTGGCATTTGTCATCATTGTTCCTGCGGTATTGTTTTTTTCTCCCTATGGGGTCAAAACGGCTAATATCCTTTCGCGACGACAGTGGCAATGGATTTATTCTCTATTTTTATTGATCATGGCGATTTACATGACTTTCCAGATAATTTTCCAAGTTTGAACAAGGGATTTCTAAAGATGCGCTCTAAGCGGGTGTTAAATGGGCATACTGCGCGACCAACCATTTGCTGCCGTGGCGGTCGAATTTTACTTGAATGCGGGTGTGTTCGTCTCGCCCTTCATAGTTGGTAATAATCCCGGCGCCAAATTTTTTATGTTGTACTCGTTGCCCTACGAATAATCCCGATGCCCCTGTCTCATTTTTTAATTTTGGTGTTGTTTCGCGTTTTTCAGGCGTTGGGTGATCATGGGGACGTGTTACTTTGGGAGTGGATTTTACCCATTGAGTGTGATGACTGGGGATTTCATCAATAAATCGAGATGGGCGACAGAATTTTTCTATCCCATAAAGCCGTCTGCACTCGGCGTAAGTTAAAAAAAGTTTTTCCATGGCGCGAGTCATACCGACATAACATAGGCGACGCTCTTCTTCCAATCCATTGGGTTCATTCATAGACATTCGGTGAGGGAATAATTCTTCTTCCATACCACTCATGAACACAATCGGAAATTCCAATCCTTTGGCAGCGTGTAGCGTCATTAAATTGACATAGTCGGTAGAGTGAGGCTCGTTCGTTTCTCCCGTTTCAAGCGCCACATGAGATAAAAATTCTGTTAGAGCGGGAGGGCCCAAATGAATGTCCGTTTTGAATTGTGCAGTGGCGTTGATTAATTCCTCCAAATTTTCAACTCGAGAGAGATTTTTTTCGCTACGATCTTTTTTGTAATAATCCAATAAACCACTTTGTTGCAGTACTTGGCGTGCTTGTTCACTTAAAGTTAATAAAGCAATGTGTTGACTCATGGTTTCTAGCCATTGCAGAAAATGACCTAGAGCGGTGTGGGCTCGCGTGGACAATGCGTTGGTAGAAATTAAATGCTGTGCCGCTTGCCACAGCGATAAAGAGCGATCATGTGCAACAGTGCGTAGTGCTGACAGGGTGGAATGACCAATGCCACGCGTTGGTGTATTGATAATCCGTTCAAAGGCAGCATCGTCTTGGCGGTGGACGAGGAGGCGCAAATAAGCCAGAGCATCTTTAATTTCCGCGCGCTCAAAGAATTTTTGCCCGCCGTAGATACGATAAGGGATTTGAAAGTCGATACAATTTTCTTCGAGTACGCGAGATTGCGCGTTGGACCGATAGAGGATGGCTATCTGACTAGCAGAATATCCTTGTTTTAAATATTCTTTGATAGAAGAAACGATATAATGGGCTTCATCGTGTTCGTTGAATGCGCCGTAGACGAATAGAGGATCGCCCACGGAACTATGGGTCCACAAATTTTTGCCGAGACGGTGAGTGTTGTTGCTGATCAGTGCATTAGCGGCGTGAAGGATGGTCTGTGTCGAACGGTAATTTTGTTCTAAACGGATGGTAGTTGCTTCTGGAAAATCCGCAGTGAAACGGTGTAAATGATCGGCTTGTGCCCCTCGCCAGCTGTAAATAGATTGATCGTCGTCGCCTACGGCCATGAAGTGACTGTGGGGTCCTTTCAAAGTGTGTAGCCAAACATATTGTAGTGCGTTGGTATCTTGAAATTCATCTACAAGGATATGCTGAAATCGGTGTTGATAGTGTGCGCGGATATCTGCATGCTTCTGCAATAATTCTAGCGTTCGCAATAGTAATTCGGCAAAATCTACACCATCGGTTTGATGGCACAAAGTTTCGTATGCGCGATACACGCGCAACAAAGTTTCTGTAAAATAATTTCCGCGATGGTCGAGTACTTGATGGGATCTGTGGCCTTCTTCTTTTTGTTTGTTGATGAACCATTGGGATTGCTTGGGTGGCCACTGTGTTTCATCGAGATTTAAATCGCGTTGAACGCGACGAATTAGCCGGTATTGATCATCTGCATCGAGGATTTGAAATGTGTCGGATAATCCCACCGCTTGATGATGTATGCGCAGCAAACGATGGGATAAGCCATGAAATGTACCCACCCACAGGTCATGATAGCGCAAAGCGAGCAACGACTCAATGCGACCACGCATTTCATTCGCTGCCTTGTTGGTGAATGTGACGGCCAATATGTTTTGGGGAGCGACTTGTTCCTGCTGGATGAGCCAAGCCATACGGTGTGCCAGCACACGGGTTTTCCCACTGCCGGCTCCTGCCAATACCAATAAGTGACCGGGAGGAGCGGATACTGCCTCTTGTTGGGGGGAGTTGAGTGATTGAAGTAAATGATTGGTTGACATAGCGGCCCATTGTACTTGAAGCGCGCGAAAAAATCCCCTTTCCGTGTGCCAGCGAATTGACAATGGTTTTTGAGCTCGCCATGATAGGGATTTTATTCATCCTCAAAGTTGAACATGTCACAGCACTTCACATCCTCTCAGCGTCCCCCCAAACCTCGGTTATTAACCGGGGACACACCGACGGGGCGAATGCACTTAGGGCATTGGGTGGGGTCGATGGAAAATCGCGTCGCCATGCAAGACGATTATGAATGTTATTTCATCATTGCCAATACGCATGCGTTTACGACACAGTGGGATCAGCCCGCCGCTATTCGTCAAAGTACACTGGATATTGCTCTCGATAATTTAGCGGCAGGTATCGATCCACAAAAAAGTGCTTTGTTTATTGAATCGGATATCCCTGCTATTTTTGAATTAACCGCTTTATTGAGCATGTTAGTTCCTTTCCCACGCTTGATGCGCAATCCAACGATTAAAGATGAGATTCGTGATAAGCAATTGGGAGATAATTATTCCATGGGATTTTTGTTGTACCCTATTATGCAAATAGCCGATATTTTAGCGTTGCGTGCGGATGTAGTCCCTGTTGGGGAAGATCAAGGGCCGCATCTCGAATTGACTCGTGAAGTGGCACGGCGGTTTAATCAACTCTATTGTGGTGTAGATTCGCATACACCCGATGAAGATTATCTCAAAGCTGGTGGTTTATTCCCGATCGTTAAAATGCAAATGGGTCGTGTGCGACGTTTGGTGGGATTGGGTGGTCCCAATGCGCAAGGACAGTTGCTGAAAATGAGCAAATCGCTGAATAATGCTATTTTCTTGCGAGACCCCCCCGATGTTGTGTATGAGAAAGTGATGGGGATGTATACAGATCCTCGGCGATTACGTGCAACGGATCCTGGCACCGTAGAGAACAACCCACTGTGGATATTCCATGAAGCGTTTAATCCGGATAAGGTTTGGGTGGAGGAAATGAAGCAATGTTATCGACAAGGAAAGGTAGGTGATGTGGAGTGTAAAAAACGATTGGTGGATGTGTTAATTGCCTTTTTAAAACCCATACAAGCACGCGCAACGGAATACGAAAAAGATCTGACTCAAGTCAAAAAGATATTACAAGAGGGGGCGCTGCACGTCAATGCGATTGCGCAGGAAACGCTGCGTCGAGTCAAAGAAGCGCTGCGACAATGCTATTAAGGGCGTGTCCCTAAAGTCTGTTGACATAAACCCAGCGATTGACGCTCCGCATAGTAACCCTATCAACCAACCCTCAGAAAAGGTTTGACACGAGCATGGGTATCCACTAGAATTAGTTCATATTTGAAGTGAAATGTGCCGATTTGACAGTCAGCTTGCTGGGCATAGTAAAACAGCTAAAGCGATCGATGAAACCACCGTGCTTTGCTGTATAGTGGTTTTTTTTTGCCTATACCACACCTAGCTAGCTTCATCGCTGATTTCATTTCTATTTTTGATAACGAAGGTATTTGTAAGGAGAATAACGAATGGGAATGGTCATTGCTCATAATCTAGGATTTCCACGCATCGGTGTTCATCGCGAGATGAAAAAGATGGTGGAAACTTATTGGCGTGGAGAAACGAGTCAGGAGACTCTGCAAAAACAAGCGTTACAATTGCAGACCCAGCACTGGAAAATGCAAGCGGATCAGGGTCTGCATCTAATTCAGGTAGGTGATTTTTCCTGGTACGACCACGTATTGGATACGAGTTTTTTATTCGGCGTGATACCGGAACGATTTGCATCCACAGCGATGACCGCGGATATGAATACTGTATTTTGTATGGCACGTGGGCAAGCGCCTAATGGGCAAGAAGCGGCTGCTTGTGAACTGACCAAGTTGTTTAATACGAATTATCACTACCTTGTTCCTGAATTCAGCGAAGATCAATCCTTTCGGTTACTCTCAGATATGTTTTTACGTAACGTCGATCATGCGTTGCAGCAAGGATACGCTATCAAGCCTGTATTATTAGGTCCTCTCACATTTTTATGGCTGGGTAAATGCCAAAACAACGGCGCGTGGGATCGCTTATCGTTATTGCCACGATTGTTGCCCGTATACCAAGCTTTGCTGCGTCAACTGAGTCAGCGAGGTGTGGAGTGGGTACAACTCGATGAGCCTATTTTAGTATTGGATCTTCCAGAACATTGGCGATCTGCTTTTAAATCCACTTATCACGCACTTTCTTCATCGGGTGTTCGTTGTTTGCTAACGACCTATTTTGGTGGGTTGGAAAACCAGCTCGACTTGGTGGAAACATTACCGGTGGCTGGGTGGCATATCGACGTTTGTCGTGCACCTCACCAGCTGGATCTTGTGTTAAAACATTTACCGCGTGAAACGATGTTATCACTGGGCCTGGTAGATGGCAGGAATGTTTGGCGCACGGATTTAAGCCGAGCCCTGAGTCAAGCAGAAACGGCACATCGTGTATTGGGTGAGCGGCTGTGGTTGGCAGGGTCGTGTTCATTATTGCACGTTCCTGTAGATTTGGATGAAGAAACACAGTTGGATGCAGAATTAAAAAGCTGGCTCGCGTTCGCCAAACAAAAAATACAAGAAATTAGAACACTAACAGACGCACTGAATTTCGGAAAAAATGCGGTGGCGGATGTGCTGGAATCCAATCGCGCTGCAATAGTAACGAGAAAAACATCGCAGCGTGTTCATCATCCACGTGTACAGCAACGCATGGCGACAGTGGATATCACTATTACAGAGCGCCAGAGTCCTTATCCTCAACGCGCAGTGGTGCAAAAAAATCCACTCGTTCCTTTGTTGCCGACGACGACGATTGGTTCATTTCCGCAAACCAAAGAGATACGGACGATTCGACGTGATTATAAGCAAGGGAAAATGAGTGCTGCTGTTTATGAAGAAAAAATGCGTCAGGAAATTACCGATGTCATACAAATTCAGGAAGATTTGGGTTTAGATGTTTTGGTGCACGGTGAGCCGGAGCGCAATGACATGGTGGAATATTTTGGTGAGTTACTCGAAGGAGTCGCTTTTACTCAAAATGGTTGGGTTCAAAGTTATGGATCGCGGTGCGTTAAACCCCCGATTATTTTTGGTGATGTGAGTCGTTCTCAGCCCATGACAGTGCGCTGGAGTCAGTATGCGCAGACATTAACATCGCAGCCTGTTAAAGGCATGTTGACAGGACCGGTGACTATTTTGGCGTGGTCTTTCGTACGCGATGATCAACCACGGCAGCACACGGCGTTGCAAATTGCATTGGCGTTGCGTGATGAAGTGCTTGATTTGGAATCCGCTGGTATTCATGTGATTCAAATCGATGAACCGGCTTTTCGTGAAATTTTGCCTTTGAGACGCTCTGAGTGGCCTGATTATTTCGATTGGGCTGTTCGGTGTTTCCGTGTGGCTTCTAGTGGTGTTAAAGACACAACGCAAATTCATACCCACATGTGTTACTCTGAATTTAACGATATTTTGTCGGCCATTGCTGCTTTGGATGCTGATGTGATTACAATAGAAAGTTCGAGATCACACATGGAATTGTTAAAAGCTTTTGAGCATTTTTCCTATCCTAACGAAATTGGTCCCGGTGTTTACGATATTCATTCACCGCGAGTACCGACGGTGGCGGAAATAGAGGCGTTATTACAGCATGCACTGCATTATATTCCCATAGAACGGCTGTGGGTTAATCCCGATTGTGGATTAAAAACGCGTCAGTGGAAAGAGGTGAAGCTTGCGCTAGTCAATATGGTGCAAGCGGCTAAGCGTTTGCGTGCGCGCGTTGTAAAAAATACCGAAGAGTTAGTAACCGCAGAATCTTTATGAGCAGGGAATATCCAGCCGAGAGACAAAAGCAAGGAAAGCAAGGTATTTCCATCAGCTTTGAGTTTTTCCCTCCTAACACCCGGGAGGGCTTGATAAAATTAAGCGATATCTGTGATGCACTGAACCGATTTCGTCCGCAATATTTTTCCGTAACATTTGGTGCGGGCGGAGGAAATCGCACCAAAACGTTTCGTACGGTCCGCTTGTTGCTTTCAAAAAATCTGCGAGTGGCGCCGCATTTAACCTGTGTGGGTTTACCCAAACCCGTGATTCGTCACATGTTAAAAAATTATATTCGGCAAGGGATTCGGCGCATCGTCGCATTACGAGGCGATTTACCCGAAACGGAAGTTCATCGAGGGGATTTTTATTATGCCAATGAGTTAGTCGATTTTATTCGCACTGAAACAGGATCTCATTTTCATATTGACGTGGCAGCGCATCCCGAATTTCATCCCCAAGCGATTAACGTTTTTGCGGGCCTTGAAAATTTCAAGCGTAAAATAGCGGCGGGAGCAGATCGTGCTATTACACAATATTTTTTTAATCCGGATGCGTATTTTCGATTTCTGGACAATTGCCATCAATATGGCATCACAGTGCCGATCGTCCCAGGTATTATGCCCATCAGCCACTTCGAAAAATTATTGCGGTTTTCTCGTTTGTGCGGTGCAGAAATTCCAACGTGGCTTTTCAAGCGATTAGAAGCATATCGTGATGATGAAGTATCATTGCGAGCTTATGGGATTGATGTAGTGACGCGCTTGTGTGAAGATTTATTGCGAGGAGGAGCACCGGGATTACATTTTTACACATTGAATCAGCTGTCACCAACGCAGCATATTATCAATCAATTGGAAAGGTGCTTGGTATATTGTTAAAGAGTCTTCTGTTAAAAACGAGCTTTTTTCTTTTAAGCTGAGCTATTAAAATTTAAGTTTGTTGTTGTTTCCCTTACCTCTTGTTGTGAAGAAGGCGATGGAGGGTTGAATAATGTTATCAAACGACTTACTGGTGGTGAGTTCGCGTTAGTCAATACATGATGAGGTTGGCCGTTTTGATTCGCATTATTTTTATTATTTTCCCCAGAGCCATTGTTAGGATGGTAAGAATATCGTAACCGCTGTTTGGCGTTGTTCTCTTCGGATATACTAAATGGCTCACTGTTCAGCGTTCTCAACGCTCTACTTGCTGAAAATCGCTGCTCGGGATCCAAATGCAACAAACCTGTGATAACTTTTCCCACAATGCCAAAATCATTTAAACGTCTTTGCAATTGTTGAATGACTTGCTGGTAAAAACTATCGTGCCATTTTTGCTCAATGAGTTTGCAATTGGTATGCAACACTCCTGTTTCATCCATCTGTGAAACTTCTTGTAGGGACCATGGGAATTCCCCCAGTAAAAATTCCGTCAAGGTGACTCCCAACATCCAACTATCACATTTACCTGCATGAATCTTATCTGTTGCTCCATGTTCATTGTTCATTCCGAAAGCTGTTCGGTAATAATTAGCTCCCTCGGGGGGCCAATAACGCGCATCACCTAAGGGCTTGCGGACTAACCGATAATCATCCGAATTTTTTCCCATATAGGCTAAGCCAAAATCAATAAGATTAAGGTTAAAATCTTTGTCTAACACTACATTGGCAGGCTTGATGTCCAAATGGTAGACATTGCGAGTATGAATAGCATTCACTGCATCCAGCAATTGTTGTAAAAGATAACGAACAATGGGTATTTTCTCTTGAGGCTGTATGAGCTTTAATCTATCTACCAAGTGTTGACAATCTCCTCTACCCCCAAAAACAGTAAACAAATAAGCAATAGGTGCACCTTTCTCATCCTGTATCATCACTTCATCAATCAATTGGCCGACATTTTTCACATTTCGAACTTGATGTTGACTATTCGTTTCCAACTGAAATTCCACCTGAAATTCCGCGATTTTTTCTTGCGAGTTTGGTGACACTTGTTTAACTGCAACAATTTCTTTTGTATCTAAACGACGTGCTAAATGTACTGTCCCAGAATTTCCTGCACCTATAGCGGATGTTTTATCTTTTTTTTGAAAGCCATACCGTACATATAATTCATTTACTAGTGTCGAGTCAATGTAAGGTAATAATTCAAATTCAATTCCATGTTTGCCTGTTACACGCTGACCCCGTGGATGTGGTTCATCCAAAGGCATTGCTCCATAGGTACCATCGATCAGAGGGTTATTGAGTGCTACCACCGCAGGTTGTTCACTTGATTCAATTTTTGCTTCCACATCGATAGTATTCTTGTCTATAGCAACCACTTGCATTTCAAATTCGTTCTTTTGAGGGGAATCGCCCTCAGCTGTGGAAGTTCTAAGAGGGCGTCTAGCAAATAAAATAGCAAAGATACCCGCTAATAATAATAGAATGCCACCAGTTCCTGCTGCTCCAATAAGGAAAAATGTAATCACTGTAGACGAGGATTGCTCATGGGTGGTTAGTTGCCCTCTTGTTATTGAGCTTGTCATGCTCGTAGTACCTGTGGTTGATCGATCAGTCGTTCCCGAAGTGAGTTCATGGGTAGTATCTGTGGTTGATCGATCGGTCGTTCCCGACGTGGCTTCATGGGTAGTGCCTGTACTTCCGGTAGTTCTTGTTGTTGCAGTGCTCGCCGTTGTTCCCGTGGAACCGGTTGTTTCACTGGTGCCTGTTGAACCGGTGGTGCGAGTTGTGCCGGTGCTGCCTGTCGTTTGGGTTGTAGCAGTTGAGCCTGTGGTTTTTGTTGTTCCTGTACTTCCGGTAGTTCTTGTTGTTGCAGTGCTCGCCGTTGTTCCCGTGGAACCGGTTGTTCCACTGGTGCCTGTTGAACCGGTGGTGCGAGTCGTGCCGGTGCTGCCTGTTGTTTGGGTTGTCGCGGTTGAGCCTGTGGTTTCTGTTGTCCCCGTGGTAGCCGTTGTACCCGTTGTCCTTGTCGTTCCAGTCGTCGCTGTTGTTCGAGTAGTTCCTGTTGTGCCGGTCGTTAGCTCTGGATAAAAAGTAATGCTTGCAGCAGTTGGCGGAGTTGTCGTCGTTCCATCACTGACACTGACGTTGTACGAGGGCGGTTCAGAGGTGTCATCATGCTCGAATTGAATATTATTATTCTCAAGCATCGGTTGGCTAAACATCGTAAGAGGTTGACCTGGTTCTGAAATATTTTCAAACTGCCCATGAGTAACAGCACTGACTGTCCATTGCAAACTGCTTCTTGGCGTGTCTATATCAATTGCATCCAACTGAGTGGCATTTAAAACAACTCGCTCGCCTTGAAAGATAGTCAATTGATTAATAACTACAACGGGTGGATCATCCACCGCGATACCAATCAGAGGCATGGTATTTTGAAATTCCGGACTAAATCCATCGGTAATACGCACAGCAATAGTAGCGTTGCCATTAAAATTGAGCTGCGGGATAAATTCAATGTTAGTCAATAAATCATTCACATTCTCAACACTACCGTAAGCTTGCCAAATGCCATTTCCCATGTCATAGGTTGAAGTCACATTACCCACTTGCGTAGGCGTCAATTGACCCACGGTTGGATCGGATAACGAGAGCGTGGCATTGACACTAGAAGTTCCGAAAATAGAGGGTTTAACAACAATGGATGTCAATGGATACGGTTCATCTTCTTTGTAGCGAATCACTTGATCAGTATGAGTCGCTGCTAGACGCAACCGAATGCGTTTAGCAAGTATGGCTGCTCCACTGTTATCTAAGCCATAAGCGTTGGGATAGCCTGTCCATGTG
>Ga0155612_121_pt1 | contig 15740 bp, 10 predicted proteins | sample RifCSPhighO2_12_FD_107269 | JGI IMG/M metagenome (GOLD analysis project Ga0155612, IMG submission 107269) | Coxiella sp. RIFCSPHIGHO2_12_FULL_44_14 | reverse complement strand
GCACTTCTTTAGGGTCATCCATTTTGATCACTTCATCTAATAGTTGTTTTGCTACCGCCATCGTAAATTGACGAATAACCCACTTCATGCGCGGTAAAGTTTTAGCGTTCATACTGAGCATGTCAAAACCCATCGCTAATAACAGCACCACAGCCACTGGATCACTCGCCATTTCCCCGCAAATACTGACCGGCTTACCTGCTTTGTGTCCCGCTTTAACGACCTGATATAATGCGCGTAATACGGCCGGGTGCAATCCGTCATATAAATTAGCCACCCGTGGATTATTGCGATCAACGGCTAACAAGTACTGAATTAAATCATTACTCCCCACTGAAATAAAATCCACACGTTTAGCCAGATCATGCGCTTGATACACTGCTGCTGGTACTTCAATCATCAAACCGATAGACGGCATTTCAACAGCAACGCCTTCTTCTCGCAATTCTTCATAGGCTTGTTTGATCAAACGTAATGATGTCTCCACTTCGTGAACCGAGGTGATCATCGGCAATAATAATGACAAATTATTTAATCCCACACTGGCATGCAACATAGCTCTGACTTGCTGTAAAAAAATTTCAGGATGATCTAACGTAATGCGAATGCCTCGCCATCCTAAAAAGGGATTATCTTCTTCTACTAAAAAATACGGTAACGCTTTGTCGCCACCGATATCCAACGTTCGCATGATGACTGGGCGCGGAGCAAATGTATTTAATAATTGACGATACATCACCCGTTGTTCGTCTTCACTCGGAAATCGATCCCGAATCATAAACGGCATTTCCGTACGATAAAGTCCTACCCCTTCAGCACCCACGCTGAGCGATAAACCTCCTTCTACAGCCAACCCCGTGTTGATGTACAAAGAAAGCGTATATCCATCTTTTGTCTCTGCCGGTAAATCGCGTAAGGACTTTAGCTCCTCATCCAGTTGTTGTTCTTCTTCGGCTAAGGTACGGAATTCTGCTTTGAGTGTCGCCGATGGAGACAAATAAATTTGTCCATTGTAACCATCCACGATCAATTCTTTGGAATCCAGTTGGACTAATGGCGTGCCTGTCACCCCCATAACCGCGGGGACACCCAATGCACGCGCAAGAATCGCCACATGGGAATTACTCGACCCCGTCGCTGATATGACGCCTTTTAAATATCCTTCCGGGACTTCCATAAGCGCCGTAGCTGTCACCTCATCACTCACCAAAATAGTGTCTTTGGGATACTGCCGTTCTTCTTGGTTTTGTGACAATAAATGCGCTAAAATGCGTCGCCCCAAATCACGGAAATCCGCCGCGCGTTCTCGTAAATAGGGGTCATCGAGCGTTTCAAATTGCATGACATGGCGCTGAATAACGTGTTTTAAAGCGCCGGGAGCCCATTGTCCCCGCTTGATTTCATCAATGATTTCATTACTCAAAGTGCGACTGTCTAAAATTCTGAGATAGGCATCAAACAATACATTCTCCGTTATCGACAGTGAGGATTTCGCCTTGATTTGCAGCGCGTGCACTTCATCTCGCGCCGCCGCTAATGCTGCCTCAAAGGCATTGATTTCTGTATCGATCGTTTTCGCTTTCTGCTCAGGAACCGATTCTAAGTCGGCCACCGGAAACACAACCACAGCATGACCAATGACCACACCAGAAGCCCCTGAAACACCATTTAAAACCGTCTCGGTTTCTTTTTTTCCCCGGCGGCGTTTATCGAGTGCTAATAAAGCTCCTTTGGCACGTGCATGCGCTATTTCCACCGCTAATTGCACCGCTAACGTAACACAAAAAGCCTCCTCCTCTTCGGCGAAATAACGAATGTCCCGTTGCTCAACGATCAATACACCCAACAGTTCGCTTTGTTCGATGATTGGAATACCTAAAAATCCATGAAACTCTTCTTCCCCTAATTCAGCATAGTGATAATAGTGAGGATGCAACGGCGCATCATCCAGATTGATGGGTTCTTCTCGTTCTCCCACTAAACCTACCAGTCCTTCCCCAAATTTTAACCGTGCTTTCCCCACCCATTTACTATTTAATCCTTGTGTCGCTGCCAACACATATTCGCCATGTACGTTGTCACAGAGAAAAATACTGCAGGCATCGGCCGTCAATGCTTCGCAAACGCGTCGAACAACGAGCGCTAAGGCAACCTCCAGCGAAGAAGCCATATTGACTTCTTGCGTAATTTGACGAAGAATTTTCAGCATTCCGCGCCCACCTGTGACTCAAATTCTGTTAATACAGCACGATAAACTGATCGTTTAAATGCGATCACGTGCTGCAAGGGATACCAATAATCCACCCAACACCATTGATCAAACTCAGGGTAATCGGTTTGATTTAACGAAATGGCCGTTTCATCGGCCAACAAGCGCAGCAAAAACCACCGCTGCTTCTGCCCAACATAATGAGCATCCGAAGATCGAAAGGATGTCGGTAAGCGATAGCGTAACCACCGCTTTGTCTTCCCCAGGCAGGCTACGGCATCCGCAGGAAGCCCCAACTCTTCTACCAATTCTCGATACAGTGCATCTTGAAGTGTTTCCTGTGGCTGTAAACCACCTTGTGGAAATTGCCAAGCTTCTTCCGTGCCCACCCGACGCCCCCACCACAATTGACCTTTGCGGTTAACGATCACCAAGCCCACATTGAGTCGGTAACCCTGTTGATCAACGATTGCTGAACTCACTAAACTCTCTTTCATTGTTTCACCCCACCCCTGGAAGAAGCAAATTTTTTCTCGGATATTCAACCGATGTGCTTTCTCTCAAAAACACTATAACTCATTGAAAATGGGTCGATAAAAAATTATTCCCCAATGGCTAATAAAACATCCACAATTTATCCACACTTTGTCCCCATGATATCCTCTTGCAATTCCCATTAAAACACATTATCTTGTGTTAAACATGAAGTAAACCCACAACATATTGGGGTTCAAGGGAATGAAGCGATTGGTCAGGTTGCCAAAGTCTTGTTGCGACTGCATTCAATCCCACGGTAAATCACGCGCAATATCTATAGAGACAAGAGCGATGGGGTATCCCAAGGGGAGAAATGCAATTCTCCCCTTTTGGTCGCTTCGATCGGATTCACTCCGGGCGAAGCGAAATTCAAATAGAAAAAACTCGGTCGCTTGCGGCCGAGTTTTTATATCTTGAGGAGTCGGTATGGAAATTTCCTATGCAAAACCAGAATTGATCCACAATGCGAATGCTCATGCAGACCCCCTCGAAGTCGTTCGTCCTGGACAACTGCATGTGATCAAACGCGATGGTCGAGTGACTACTTACGATGATCACCGCATTGCCACAGCCATGAAAAAAGCCTTCTTAGCGGTTGAAGGGGAGCACGCTGCACAATCCGATCGCATTCAAGAAAACGTGCGTCAGCTGACTGCACAAATCACTCAATTGTTTCACGACCGCTGGCCTTCCGGCGGCACCATTCACATTGAAGCCATTCAAGACAAAGTCGAATTAGCATTGATGTATGCAGGCTTACATCCTGTAGCACGCGCTTACGTACTCTATCGTGAAGCTCGCCGTAAGGAACGCGAACAACAAGCAAAAACCACCTCTACACCCGCGGCACTGCGCGTTACTCTCACTGATGGCACCCTTATCCCGCTCGATTCCCAGTGGCTCACTCAACTCATTGATCATGCCTGTCAACATTTAAAAGACGTCGACGCTGCGCGCATTTTAGAAAGCACACGAAACAATTTATTTGACGGCGTCGCCTTAAAAGACGTCTACAAAGCGCTGGTTATGAGCACACGGGCACTCATCGAAACCGAACCTCATTATACTTACGTGGCAGCACGTTTATTGTTGCACGATGTCTATGACGAAGTACTGTCAGGTCTCGGTATTGCACACGATGTACTACACGATGATATCCCAATCTACTACTCCATAGCGTTTAAAGCTTTTATTCAACAAGGGGTCGAACAAGAGCATCTCGATAGTCATTTACTGGACTTTGATCTCGAACAATTAGCAGCTGCTTTAAAGCCTGAATACGATCAGCAGTTCACTTATCTGGGTTTGCAAACGTTATACGATCGGTATTTCATCCACCATCGTCGCATTCGCATTGAACTACCACAAGTTTTTTTCATGCGGGTGGCTATGGGATTAGCGCTTGGCGAAAAAGATCATCGCAATGAACACGCTATCGAGTTCTATCACTTGCTCGCCTCATTCGACTTCATGAGTTCTACACCGACATTGTTTAATGCAGGCACACCCTTCCCCCAACTGTCCAGTTGCTTTTTAACAACCGTTCCAGACAGTTTAGAAGGCATTTACAGTGCATTAAAAGATAATGCTCTTTTATCGAAATATGCTGGGGGTTTAGGAAATGACTGGACACCGGTTCGTGCGATCGGTGCTTATATCAAAGGAACCAATGGCACTTCGCTGGGTGTTGTACCCTTCCTGAACGTGGCCGATGCCACTGCTATTGCTGTTAATCAAGGAGGGAAACGCAAAGGAGCTGTTTGTGCTTATTTAGAAACGTGGCACTTGGATATCGAAGAATTTTTGGAATTACGTAAAAATACGGGAGACGACCGACGCCGTACTCACGACATGAACACAGCCCACTGGATTCCTGATCTTTTAATGAAACGCGTATTTGAAAATAAAGATTGGACACTATTTTCTCCCGATGAAACTCGAGATTTGCACGATCTGTATGGTGAAGCTTTCGAAGAAGCTTACGTTCGCTACGAAGAAAAAGCGCGACGAGGAGAAATTCGCAGTAAGACTGTTTCCGCTGTATCGCTATGGCGGAAAATGCTCGGCATGTTATTTGAAACAGGTCATCCTTGGATGACATTCAAAGATGTCTGTAATATGCGTTCGCCACAACAACATGTCGGTGTGGTACACAGTTCCAATTTATGCACTGAAATCACATTGAATACATCTGCAGATGAAATCGCAGTATGCAATTTGGGTAGTATCAATCTTGCCAATCATATGCATGAGGGTCAGCTCGACACAGATAAATTAGCACGCACCGTTAAAATAGCCGTGCGTATGTTAGATAACGTCATTGATATTAATTACTACAGCGTCCCACAAGCACGTCGCTCTAACCTCCACCATCGTCCCATCGGGTTAGGTATCATGGGCTTTCAAGACGCACTGTACATGCAACACCTTCCCTATGCTTCCGAAGAAGCCGTTGAATTTGCTGATCGCAGCATGGAATACATCAGCTATTACACGCTATCAGCCTCTGTAGATTTAGCGATGGAACGCGGTGCTTATGTTTCCTACGAAGGTTCTCTGTGGAGTCGTGGTATTTTACCTATTGATTCTATTGCGCTATTGCAAAAAAATCGCGGTGTCTATCTAGAACAAAATACGAAACAAACATTAGACTGGGACAGTTTGCGTCAGCGCACCCAGCAACACGGCCTACGTAACTCCAATACCATGGCCATTGCTCCCACCGCTACGATTTCTAATATTTGTGGTGTATCACAATCGATCGAACCCACTTATCAAAATCTATTTGTCAAATCGAATCTCTCCGGAGAATTTACCATCATTAATCCCTATCTCGTACAAGACTTGAAAAAACTCAATCTATGGGACAATGTGATGGTGCATGATCTTAAATATTATAATGGAAGCGTCCAAAAGATCGATCGCATTCCTGCAACGTTGAAAAAACTCTATGCAACTGCTTTTGAAATTGAACCCCGTTGGTTGGTGGAAGCGGCTTCACGACGTCAAAAATGGATCGATCAATCCCAATCACTGAATCTGTATATGGCAGAACCTTCAGGAAAAAAGCTAGATATCCTCTATCGCATGGCTTGGCTGCGTGGCTTAAAAACCACTTACTATTTACGCAGTTTGGGAGCCACCAGCGTGGAGAAAGCAACTATTTATGATCGCGCACTCAATGCGGTAGGACAACCTAATTCCACCACTACCTGTACGATTGATAATCCCGAATGTGACGCTTGCCAATGATAAAAGGAGAACCCATGATGACTCTTTACGCTAATAAAAGAAATTTATTAAATTGGGATGACCATGTTCTCCCCGAATCCATCGATCATACCTCCAAAGAACCCCTGTCGAATCCCGAAAATCACGGTGGGTTAACGGGCTTAGAAAATCTCTCCCTGGGAGCGGCACGCATACAAGTCGATGATAAACGTATTATTAATTGCCGTGCCGATCTCAATCAACTCGTTCCCTTCAAATACACGTGGGCTTGGCAAAAATATTTGGCCGGCTGCGCAAATCATTGGATGCCCAATGAAATTAACATGGCCGCTGATATTGCCTTGTGGAAAGATCCTCACGGATTGAGCGAAGATGAACGTATCATCGTTAAACGCAGCCTCGGATTTTTTTCTACCGCCGATTCCTTGGTAGCCAATAATCTCGTGCTGGCTGTTTATCGACACATTACCAATCCTGAATGCCGTCAGTACTTGTTACGTCAAGCATTTGAAGAAGCTTTGCACACACATGCCTATCAACACGTGATTGAAAGTTTGAGCCTCGATGAAGCCGAAGTATTCAACATGTATCGCGAAGTTCCTGCCGTAGCACGAAAAGCGGCATGGGTCATTCCCTACACTCAAAGCTTGGCTGATCCTCACTTTAAAACGGGCACTCCGGAAAATGATCAACGCTTATTGCGTGATCTCATCGCCTTTTATGTGATTTTTGAAGCGATATTCTTTTATGTCGGATTCACACAAATACTGGCTATGGGGCGTCGTGGTAAAATGACCGGGACTTCAGAACAATTTCAATATATTTTACGCGATGAATCTATGCACGCTAATTTCGGCATCGATGTCATCAATCAAATTAAAATTGAAAATCCCCATCTATGGACTACGGATTTACAGCAAGAAGTGATTCACATGATCCAGGAGGGGGTGGACTTAGAATACCAATATGCCAAAGACACCATGCCTCGAGGTATTTTGGGCCTTAATGCCGAAATGTTCAAAGATTACTTAAAATACATCGCCAACCGCCGCTGCGCACAGATCGGTTTACCCGAACAATATCCCGGGACGCCCAATCCATTTCCCTGGATGAGCGAAATGATGGATTTGAAAAAAGAGAAGAACTTCTTTGAAACTCGAGTGATCGAATATCAAACGGGCGGTACATTACGGTGGGATAGTTAACAGAAGTTTGGCACGAATGCGAAATTCCTGGTTAATATAAAAAACCGAATAAATAGAGCGGAATTTCATTTTTAGATCCGACCAGGATACGATCCTTGACTAATATTTTTTTTCCATCGTGGGAAATTAATTGCTTTCCGGTTTTATTTTTACCACCTATTTCAAACAAAATATCGTTAATTTGAAAATCCCCATGTTTGGGATAAAACGCGTGTAGATTGGTTCCTGATAAAAATTGAAAAAATGCCAATTCCCGTTCCGTGCCCACATTCAATTTTTCAGACAAAAAAGTATTGACGGCGGCAAGTAATGTCGTATTATCTAAGTAAATCTTGGCTGGTTTTGTCAATAATTGATTTCCATGGGCCACGGGATGAAGTATTTTAATCAATCCAGTTCGGCGCAAAATGTCCAAATAGTGCTCTGCGGTTTTATTGTCAATGCTCAAATGCTGAGCCAAATTATTTGTTTTTATTTTCCCAGGAGGTATACTCGCGAGAAAATTGATGATTCTCTTGAAAAGATTTAAATTGTTCGTTTTCAAGTTGAAAAAATTAGCGATGTCTTCATATATTGTCTTGTCAATAATATTAGCAATAGCAGAATATAAATTCTCTCTGCTTTGAAACACAATGGGATAATATCCAAACAGTAAATATTCCTCAAAATGTTGCGATATCGTTGCGATTTTAGATAATTTCGCTGCCCAGTGCGAATGACGCTCGATAAGATCTTCGAATACAATAGCAGGAAATTGATTGTCAGTTTTGATATTTAAATATTCACGAAATGACAACCCAGGTAAATACAACAACCGAGCTCGGCGTGACAAATCATAAACACCCTCGATAAGATTAATGCTAGAACTTCCGGAAAATAGAATTTTCACCTTTGGAAAAGAATCATAAATGTTTTTTAACTCCTGATTCCAACGTGGATATTTGTGAATCTCATCAATAAAGAAAAGGTGAATGTGCTGCGTAAGATACAATTGATTAACAAATTCTAAAATAGAAACTTCGTTAAAATAAGCATTGTCTGCTGAAAAATAAAAAACGGGATGATCTGGATAAAACTTTTCTTTAATCAATTGCAACAACAGCGTTGTCTTACCTACCCCACGAGGACCAATGATGCCCGTTAAGCGATGATCGAGATCCAATTGATCATACAGAAACCGGTGTGCAGGGATCTCTGTTTCAGCGATTAATCGGTGATAAGTTTGCCATAGAAAGTCGCTCATAGTGGAATAGACTCCAGAAAAAATCGTTTTTTCCTAGATTATAGTCTATATTTATATCACTTTAAAACAAAAATCAGGTTATCGGCATGAAAAAAGGTTGACTTTTTATGGGCTAGTCTTGTTCCCGGTAGCTTCTTTGAATAGAATAAAGGGCCTAAAAAAAGAGCACAAGATCATGCCTCTCTACGAATACGAATGCGCTGCATGCCATACCCACATCGAAGTGTTGCAAACCTTTGCAGAACCCCCCCTCGAAGAATGCGCTCACTGCCATCAACCTCAGCTGAAACGTTTGATCTCAGCCACACATTTTCAACTCAAAGGAACGGGATGGTATGTCACGGATTTTCGTAATCCCAGTGCACAACCCAAGGCAGATGCTCCATCAGACCAACCATCAAACGATCAGTCCGCCAAACCCAAAGATACCTCTTCTGAAGAAGCCAAAAAACCTGGTCAGACAACTACCCCTCTCCCCGTGACCCCAAAAGAATAATCCCACGCCCCAGGCATGAATAACCCTCAGACGCTAGCTATAATAGCAAAAGAAGCCACCAAAAAATAAGGAACGCTCATGAATGGGGAATCGTACGAGACTCAACGCAATTTCACCATTTGGGAATTGCTGCTAGAAACCTGGAACCTGCAAAGTGGTTGCAAATGGCCCATATGGGCTATTCTTCTTTGCGGAGGACTATTGAGTACTCTTGTGCAGTTGATCATCCTCTTTTTCCTACTGCCAGATCCTCACCATCCCCCTGTACTCTACGCCTATTTACTCTCCCCGTTGATTAACAGCATTATTTTGGCCCCTTTTCTCATGGGCACCCTGATGATAGGCATCGAACGAGCACGAGGAAAGCCCATTTCTGTTCGTTCAGGGTTTGGCTATTTTTATAAAACTTGGCCAGCCATAGTGACTCTTTTCACTATCGCGTTTTTATCAAATATCACGATGTATATCGTCCACCTGCCTAGCCTAGTAGTAGCAACTGGCCGATGGGCAGTTTGGTTAAGCCTGTTGGCAGGAATCATCGCATTTTTAGTTTATGTTTTTCTGCTGTTGAGCATCCCGCTGGTGGCTGATAAACACCTTTCCCCATGGAAAGCTATGAGCACTTCGATGAATGTCATCAAGCCCTGCTGGCTCAAAGTCGTTGGCTTACTCGTCGTCGTTTACCTGTTATTTATCCTCTCTATCCTACCTTTCTTTCTTGGCATGTTATGGCATCACTACGCCGGTCTTGTGGGTGCTGCGATATTCATTTACTTGCTGATTTGGCTGCTGCCCTATTTATTTTTGGTGCAAAGCATGCTCTACCACCGATTGATGGATTGAGAATGGGGGGGTGACCCACACCATTGCACCCGGTGCCCAGTCCAGCTATGATCTCTTACTCACCCCAAACCCACGAGATTCAGCCATATCATGATGCGCAGCCATACCGGCAATCAAGTCAATGTGACACTACTTGAGAAACCCGTCACTCTCTGCGGATGGGTATATCGTCGCCGCGACCACGGAGGACTGATCTTTATCGATCTTCGAGATCGTTTCGGTTTAGTGCAAGTGGTCTGTAACCCTGCTCAGGCGAACGTTTTCAGCATCGCGCAGACCTTACGCAATGAATACGTCGTACAAATCCAGGGGAAGGTGCGAGTTCGCCCCGCGGGCACCCAAAACCCCCATATCGCTTCCGGTGAAGTAGAAGTAGTGGCTGAAACCATCACGGTGCTCAATAAGTCCATCCCATTACCCTTTCAATTGGACGAATCTGCCGGAGAAGAAACTTGTCTGCGTTATCGTTATCTTGACCTACGCCGGCCCGAACGTGCCTCACGGCTTATATTACGCACCAAAATCATCCGTTTGATCCGACACTTTTTAGATGAACGCGATTTTTTGGATATCGAAACACCGATACTCACCAAGTCTACTCCCGAAGGAGCACGTGATTATCTTGTGCCCAGTCGTACTTATCCGGGACATTTTTTTGCGTTACCCCAATCTCCTCAAATATTTAAAGAATTACTCATGATCGCGGGACTCGATCGTTATTACCAAATTGTGCGCTGTTTTCGCGACGAAGATTTGCGTGCCGATCGCCAACCCGAATTCACACAATTAGATCTCGAAATGTCTTTTATATCAGAGAAAGACGTGCAAGAGTTGATGGAAACCATGATTTGTCATTTATTTAAAGAAATATTGGATGTGACTCTTCCCACACCTTTTCCCCATCTCCATTATCAAGAAGCGATGCAGCGTTTTGGTTCTGATCGACCTGATCTTCGTAATCCGTTAGAGCTGACAGAAATCAGCGATCTATTACGCGATGTAGAATTTAAAGTGTTCCATGAGCCTGCGCAAAATCCGCACTGCCGAGTGGCTGCGCTGCGTTTACCACAAGCAGCCGATCTCAGTCGTACAGCCATCGATGAATACACGCACTATGTATCCCTCTATGGTGCTAAAGGATTAGCTTACATTAAAGTCAACGATCGACAGGCAGGTTTACCCGGGCTGCAATCTCCCATTTTAAAATTTTTACCCGAACCCATCATTGAAATGGTATTGAACAGAACAAAAGCGCAGTCGGGTGATATCATTTTCTTTGGTGCGGACAAAGCTAAAATAGTCAACGAATCACTGGGGGCATTGCGCGATCGTTTGTGCGCGGACAAACAATTGTATCAAGGCTCCTGGAAACCCATATGGATCACAGATTTCCCGATGTTCGAACGCGAAGGAACTGGCCAATGGCAGGCTTTACATCATCCCTTTACTGCCCCACAAGAAACGGATCCACACAATCTGGCAACAAACCCAGGGCTCGTGTTAGCACGCGCTTACGATATGGTGTTGAATGGCAGTGAAATCGGTGGAGGCTCTATCCGTATTAGCGATGCCCACTTACAAAAAACTGTGTTTGAAATAGTAGGTCTGTCTTCCGAACAAACTCAACAACAGTTCGGTCACTTACTCACCGCACTACAACTAGGTTGTCCCCCGATGGGTGGTATTGCGTTTGGTTTAGACCGTTTGGCCATGCTGATGACCGGTTCATCATCCATTCGTGATGTTATCGCCTTCCCCAAAACCCAAACAGCGCATTGCCCGTTGACAAATGCTCCTTCTGCAGTAACGCCAGACCAATTGCGCGAACTGGGCCTGAGAGTCACTAAAACAGGGCGAGACGATGGCCAGTCACAGTAAATGGGCTAATATCAAACACGCAAAAGCGCGCCAAGACGCTTTTCCTGATGAGATGAATGGGTGGCAGTGCCCGGCCGGTGGTAATAGAAATGGCGGCATTTTCTTTATGACAGTAAAGGCGTGTGTTCAGTAAGCAGTTGATGACTGCCTTCGATGTACACGGATAGCTCAGCTCCCTCATAGCGTGGTAAGGCATCTATTCCTTGCGGTGGAAAAAATCGTGCCCGGTATAACTTTTCATCATTAATGATGAGGCAAGAGGTATTGGTTCCGTTGTTCTCAGTATTGGTTATTTCTTGTTCTAGGTGATGATGAATATGCTGAAATTCTGTTGATAACTGACCTACATATTGTGATGCTTCGTATAGGGTAAGATGAGTGTTGTTCAATAAATCACGTATCAGACTGAGTAAATGCGCATGATTTTCTGGAGAAAGATGAGATTGTAACGCGTTCAAAATAGTCAAGCATGCTGTGAAAGACCGTCCGGTTTCGTCAGACAGATAACGTGGATTGCGCATCCTACAAAATAGGGCATTAGTACCATGGATGACAGTGTTAACGATAACTTCTAGCGGGGTTGAACAAATAACATTTGGTTCTCCTATTCTTCTTTGTGATGCTGCTACACAACAGCCGAACACTAACCCTCCTATAAAAACCATGAATATCGCAATGATGACTGAGAATATTATATCATCCGAGAGTGCTTTTAGTAAAAAGAACCAGCAAATGAAAAGAATTATTGCTGTGTTGAAAAAGTGTCCGATGCAGCGCTGGGAGAACGAAAGAGTGATGGGTTTCCAGTGTAAGAATAAATTTTCCCTCAGTTGATGAAGTTCAGTTTCCCAACTATTGACGGCCTGTAATGTTGCTTGCAATTGACGATGACGCCACTGCCTTTGCATTTTTTGTAAGTCGTCATCGGTAGTAATTTGCGATAAATCTTCGCTGAGTTTCATCAAGATAGCGACACCTAGCCAGTTTTCTGGCTCTTTGTCTATCTGTTCTTTCCATGGATTGGATATTCCATATTTTAGTGTTTTTAGTAAATCTTCCGTCAACTCCAATGGGATAGAAATATGGCTATCTTGTGCTTGTATCAGCAGTTCCTTGATGCGCTGTTCGACTGCATAAGGATGTAATTGTTTAACATCAACATTTTTTTCTTCGCTGATATTCTGTAGAAAAGTAAAAAATAAACGGCATTGCATTCTTAGCAATTGAAAATATTCATGGTTTTGAATCACCTTTAATGCCAACCTTGCGAGTTGACCATTAGGATTTCGAAATTCAATAAATCGTAGTAGATTTTTTATTTCTTCATTTTGCGGAACCAATGTCAATATGCTCTCTAATTTACGGTAAGGAATGGCGAACAAGTAATCGCCGATTGAGCAATGGATAAATAAATGGTATTCGGTGATGTGTGAAGAGTCTCTATTTTTCAATAGAAAATAAAATTTTCGAACCTCGGCATTGCGTGCTGAGTCAGCAAACCAACAGTTCCACTCTGTTTCCAATCGTCGAAGTAGTACTGCACAGTCTTCCGGAAAAGTAGAATGCAATGGGTTGCCCGCGACAGTTTGCAATTGTTCGCGTAACGTTTGCATTTCCGCTTGGCTTTTTTTCATTTGTTCTGGCGTGATGATGGCCATGTCCATACCCGTTATATCTATTTGGCTTCCTACCAACCAGCAATAATTCACGGAAAGCGCCAATTTCGACAACTTGTCTGTGGGTAGTATACGACCTATGCCATAGCCAAAACGCAAAAGAACTTCTACGACAGCGGCATGTCCATTATCTATAGCTTCCATCAAAAGATCTTCGCCGTTACTTTTTGACATGTTAGTATCGGCTCCGTTGAGTAACAGAGTTTCTACCAGTGCAGCATTGCCTATTTTTACTAAATAAGATAACAAGCGATTTTTATCGCTGGACATGACGATATCAGGATCAGCACCCAATTGCAGTAAGACGCTGGCGCGTTCTGTGTAATTTTGAGTGATAGCGAGTTCTAAAGGTGATGGTGCTTGAACACCATGGAGATTGAAATCGGTACGAATGTGGTTATCATCGGAAGTTAATTTTTTGAAGAAATAATCAGTTTTTTGCTCAATCGCATAATGCAGCGCAGTTTTACCTTGGTGATCTAGAATATCGGCACGAATATCGTTTTGTTCCATTAAAATATCAAAACAATCTTGACACGATTCCCCTTGTTGAATGATGATGTGTAATGCGGTATAGCCTTCATCCGCCGTGGTAACGTTGATATCGCCAAATGTGCTGTCATTTTTAATCACGTGAATAATGGCTTTTAAACCAGAAGTCACTCCTCTTTTGGCGGCGAATAAGAGTGCGATTTCCATCGGTTTTAAGGATTGGACATTGACGATATTAATTTCGCGCATGGGATTATTGTCCTTATTGTCAATCATGTATGCCCTTTATTATCGACATATTTTATTAAAGCACTATTAAGGGCACCTCTATAAATCCAATCTGTGGCGAAAAACTGTGAAAAAATCTCCTCAAAATGCTCATGTACTCGCGTGTACACTCCGCTTTTTCGTCGATTTTTCCCTCGTTTTTCATCCACATCTCGAATTTCTAGAGGTGCCCTTAAGCGGAATTAGTTTTCTAGGCTGAAACGGTGGAATGCCCAAGAAGGTGACGCCGGAACCGTCATCCCGATGACGAGCGGAGCCGAGGAAGAGGGATCTCATGCATGTTCATGAGATTCTTCCCCCTCGTGATGCGAGGTGTCAGGACAAGTCCCCGCAGGGCATTCCACCACTGCGATTAACGACTGAATTTCGAGAAGCGCCCTTAAGGTATTAAAATGATCTGCTTCAACCTAACGCATTTCACAGTGAGATCAGTGTCTCTGTATTAACGAGAGATGAAATGGATCAGGTGATCTGCTGGATTTATTACGCGAAGCACCTTAAAATACCGCGGCAAACACAAAAAGATGCTGAAATTAATCTAGCGAAAACAGGGCGAGATGATGGCCGGTCACAGTAAATGGGCTAATATCAAACATGCCAAAGCACGACAAGACGCCAAGCGTGGGAAAATTTTCACCAAACTTATTCGCGAAATTACCATCGCTTCCCGTTTAGGGGGTGCAGATCCTACCAGTAATCCTCGTTTGCGCACGGCAGTAGATAAGGCATTGAGCCACAACATGCCAAAAGATACAGTGCAACGTGCTATTAAGCGTGGCGCTGGAGATGAAGACACATCCCAATGGGTAGAAACTCGTTATGAAGGCTATGGCCCAGGTGGGGTAGCAGTATTGGTGGAGTGTTTAACCGATAATAAAAATCGCACCGTCGCCGAAGTGCGTTATGCATTCAGCAAATGTAGCGGTCATTTAGGGACGGATGGGGCTGTGGCCTATTTATTTAAAAAAATAGGATTGATCACCTGCGCTCCTGGTGCTCGAGAAGAAAAAATCATGGAGCTTGCGCTCGCGTCCAACGCTGAAGATGTGGCAGTGCAAGAAGATGGTTCTATCGACATCACGACAACGCCTGAAACACTAGAAGCAGTCTGTCAAGCGATGAAAACCAACAACCTAGATTATGCTCAGGCAGAAGTGACGATGTTAGCCACCACCGAAATTTCACTCAACCAAGAACAAGCCGAGCAAATGACACGATTAATCGATTTATTAGAGGATCTCGACGACGTGCAAAATGTGTATTCCAATGCCCGCTATCCTAATTGATCTTATCTAAAAAAAATACCTTGTGGGCCAACACACCCTTGCTGTGTAGGATGAAAGAGCCGTCATTGCGAACCCGGCAATGTTTGCTGGGCGTGGCAATCTAGAATGATGGATTGCTTCGTCCTTCTCGCTACGCTCGGAGTCCTCGCAATGACGAGAGTTGTGTTTGGGACTTGCCTCAAAAACAAAGTTCGCATTTTTAGTAGCAAGAGCGGTATATACCCATTACGATCCATTTTTAGGGTTTGAAAAAAGGTATTGCATTTTTTTAAAAAAATAATTAAAATCATCTAACTATGAAAGGATTTTCATTATCACCAGAAGAGATTCAGGAATTACGTGCGGCACACAAAGAA
>Ga0155612_132_pt1 | contig 15831 bp, 12 predicted proteins | sample RifCSPhighO2_12_FD_107269 | JGI IMG/M metagenome (GOLD analysis project Ga0155612, IMG submission 107269) | Coxiella sp. RIFCSPHIGHO2_12_FULL_44_14 | reverse complement strand
CGTCGATGTATGCGCCGGAAAATACGCTTACCGCGCTGCGTCGAGCCCGAGCATTAGGTGCCGAATGGGTGGAGTTAGATGCACGTTTAACCCATGATGGTGAAGTCGTTATTTTTCATGATGATGATTTGAGTCGTGTGGGATCGCGTCTCGATAAAGTAGAGGATATGGACTTTGCTGATTTACATCAAGTAGATGTGGGTAGTTGGTTTAATAAACAATTTGCAGCAGAGCGTATTCCCACGTTGACACAATATCTCCAGTGTGCAGCAGAGTTGGGATTGGGTATCAATATCGATTTAAAAGGAACAGAGGCTCGAGCTACCTCATTGGTACAAGCAGTAGCACAACAGCTGAAACGTGATTGGTCATCTACATTGCCTCTACCCCTCGTATCCAGCGAGTCGGAAGTGTGTTTATATGCAGTGAAACAATATCTGGGACATTGTTGGAGAGGATATATTTTGCCAGTATGGAGAGAGGATTGGCATGAGAGATTATCTACGTTTCATTGTGTTTCTTTACATATTCATCATCGTGAACTCACGCCTGAACGTGTGTATGCTGTAAAAGCAGCGGGTTTTAATTTGCTGGCTTATACCGTGAATGATCCCCTATTAGCTCGATCATTATTATCGATGGGAGTAGATGCTTTATTTAGCGATGACCCTTTATTGTTTCAAAAGAGGGTTGATTGAAACAGGATGACCTCATTAAAATTGTGTTAGAAGTCGATTAGATCCGTGGATATTTTGTTAGGCATCTTGTTGTACGACTAAAAACAATTTTCCGCTCATATCGCGTGACACTTCTAACAGCAATTGCTTGGGTTTCTTTTCCGCGATGGTTATGAGTTGTTTTACTGAAGTTATCGATTCACTGTTAGCGTTGATGATGACATCGCCTGGTAATAAACCTGCGATAGCCCCTGCACTGGTGTCATCGAGATTCACCACGAGTACACCAGATAAAATAGTGCCATCCACTTCGAGGTCATCGAAATTTTTGAGTTGCATACCTGCTAAAAAGGGTAGTGTAGAAGATGAGGCGGATAATGTTTTGGATGCGGCGGTCACAGCGGATAATGACAACGGTTGATGATTTCGTAAAAGGGTCAAATGCATTGTCGTGCCGGGCCGCGATAACGCTAATAGATTGTGTACCTGCTCTGAATTATGGATGGTATTTCCGTTAATGGACTCGATCACATCTTTTTCTTGAATGCCCGCTTGTGCAGCAGGGCTTTGGGAAATGACTTGTGTCACGATAGCACCTTGAGACTGTGGAAGATGGAAAGCATTGGCTAAATCGGGTGTGATGTTTTGAACGTACACACCCAAAGCACTGCGTTCGATTTTTCCGTATTGGATGAGTTGATTCGCAGCGCTGCGCACGAGATTGCTGGGAATAGCAAATCCGATACCGATGTTGCCTAAAGTAGGTGAAACAATGGCGGTATTTACGCCGATTAAATGGCCTTGCATATCGATTAAAGCGCCTCCGGAGTTGCCGGGGTTAATGGGTGCGTCGGTTTGAATAAAACTGGTAAAATCGTTGGGATTACTGGGTTCCACGCGATTTAAAGCGCTGATAACGCCTGAGGTAACGGTTTGCGATAAATTGAATGGACTGCCAATCGCCACGACGAAATCGCCTACCCGCAATTGGTCAGAATCGCCGTAAGTGATGGGAATTAAGTGATTAGCGTGGATTTGTAATACGGCCATATCAAACCCATTGTCTTTGCCGATCAGTTGCGCTGAATAGTGGCGTCCATCTTTTAAGGTCACTAAGATCATTTTTTCATGATCGATAACGTGTGCGTTGGTGATAATATAACCCTTGTTAGCATCGATAATGACGCCAGAACCTACTCCAATCACTTTCGTGGGAGGGCTTGTTCCATTGTCTGTTCCGTTATCATTGGTTCTTTCTACAGTAATGTTAACTACCGCTGGGGTAACACGCGCTAACATGGGAGCAAGACTGATCACTGGTTTACCGTTGACATCTGTGGGTACATGCGCCAACCCCATGATTGGGAAGAGAAAGAGAGTAGTTAGGATGAGGGGCATTGCACAGCGCAAGCATTTTTTTATCATAATTCAGACCTTTATTCGTTAAGCGGAGGTCATAGTGTACCTTTTTTATCCAAGTCTATCCAGATCAATGTGGCCATGCGGCCAGTAGGGCCACCTTGGGCGCGGCGGTAAGAAAAAAAACGTTGCTCGTCAGTGTAGGTACAAAAGTGACCCCCATAGATGGCATGGACGCCGAGACGATGAAGGTCCAACTTGGCCAGTTGATATAAGTCTCCATACCAATCTGAGCCGTGTTGGGCAAAAGCGGCTTTTGCGTCGTGAGATTGGGTCATAAAGGCGGATCTCATCTCGTCATTCACTTGAAAGGCTTGTGGACCGATAGCAGGACCTAACCAAGCGATCAGCCTTGATCGTGGTGTTTGCATTGCGGCTAGGGTGGTCTTGATGACCCCCGAGAGCAGTCCTTTCCAACCCGCGTGTATCACGGCAACTTCAGTTCCCTGTAGCATATCGCACAGAAGAATGGGCAAACAATCTGCTGTTAGTACAGCGCAAACGCGATTGGGTAGGTGCGTATAACTGGCATCTGCAGTGGGATAAGGTTCTGGATCATGATCCAGTAACAAGGGATAAACACCGTGTACTTGGTGTAGCCAACAAGGCTCTCTGGGCAATGGTAAATCCTGCATCAATTGTGCACGGTTTTTATGGAGGGTCGAGTGGTCATCTCCAACGTGACCTGCCAGATTAAAACTATCATAAGGGGGTTGACTGTAACCGCTGTGTCGGGTAGTGGTGACTGCCCTGACGATACTGGGAGCAGGCCAATCGGGAAAAATATAATCGCTGAGGAGGGGCATGATGATGATGATTTACTTTGGTTTTTGAGCATCTTCGCGCAATAAACGGAGGCATTGTAACATATCTTCGGGTAAAGGCGCTTGCCAGGTCATTTTTTTTTGTGAGGTGGGATGTATTAAACTCAGTGTCATAGCGTGCAGTGCTTGACGCTGAAAGGTGTACAAAGCATCTTTGATGGTTGGCGATAACCGTGCGGGCAGCGAGTTTTTCCCGTAGACTGGATCGCCCAATAGAGGGCGGCGAATGTAAGCTAAATGAACTCGGATTTGATGGGTTCGGCCTGTTTCCAGCTGGATTCGAAGATAAGTGTGGGCACGAAAACGTTCGATGACACGATAATGTGTCACAGCGGGCCGTCCAGTAGCGATGATGGCCATGCGAGTTCGATACACAGGGTGACGCCCTATGGGGGCATCGATTTTCCCTCCGCTGCGTAGAATCCCTGTGGCAATGGCAGCGTATTCACGCTGTATTTGCCGCTGTTTCATTTGTTGCACTAAGATGTGGTGCGCTGCTCGGTGTCGCGCGATGACCAATACGCCGGAAGTGTCTTTATCTAATCGATGGATAATACCTGCGCGAGGTACCTGGGCTAGTTCAGGAACGTGGTAGAGCAGCGCATTAACCAGTGTATTATTTTGTGCGCCAGCCCCGGGATGCACGATGAGTCCAGCCGGTTTATTCACGATTAACACATCCGAATCTTCATAGAGAATATCCAGTGGAATAGCTTGTGCCTGCCAACGCTCGACTGAAGGAATGTCGGCGCAAATACGGATGACTTGGTGAGCGACTGTTTTTTCACGTGTTTTTTGCGATATTTTTCCATTGAGTGTGACACAGCCTGTGCGGATCCAGTGTTGTAAGAGGGTCCGTGAATATTGTGGGAATAATTGAGACAAAGCTTGATCTAGTCGAAGCCCAGCATACTCAGAAGGTATGTTTTTTTCTAATTGGATTTTTTCAGTCATGGTGTTTGCTGATCTTTTACCTGAAGTGATGAACATTCGCAATTGGCGATGGAATAAGTATATAATGGCGAAGTTTTTTGGACAGCCCCAGAAATGCTCATATTTTAAACAAATCAACTGTGATGATGTGCTTATGAAAAAAATGGTGATTGTTTTGGTATGCCTCTTATGGCTCATAGGATGTGCGAACAAAAATCAGGATCCTTACGCAGAGTTTCGACAACAAACGGCCAGCGTTATTTTTAATGGAGGTGAAAGAGCGTTAGCGAAAGGAAATTACTCTAATGCTGTCAAACATTTTGAAGCATTAGATGCTATTTATCCGTTTGGTCCTTTTTCTCAGCAGGGTCAGCTGGATATCATTTACGCTTATTACAAGAATGATGATGATGCCTCTGCCATCACTGCGGCGGATCGTTACACTCGCCTATATCCCCGCGATGAGCACGTGGATTATGCTTATTATATGCGTGGAGTGATTGGTTTTTCAGAGGGCTTATCTTGGTTGCAAAAGTTAGCAGGCACAGATCTTGCTCCTCGAGATATCAGCACGTTACGACAATCTTTTTCTTCGTTTGCAACACTGGTACAGACTTTTCCTGACAGTGAATATTCTTCCGATGCTTTGTTTCGCATGGCGTATATTCGTAATCTTATGGCACGACGAGAAATTCAAACGGCTCGTTTTTATATGCAACATCAAGCGTATGTCGCAGCCGCCAACCGGGCAACTTATGTGGTGCAACATTTTGAAGGATCACCCGAAGTGATTCAAGCATTGGCGATCATGGTACGGGCTTATCAGTTGTTAGGATTAGATTCATTGGCACAAATGACCTATCAAGTGTTGAAAGCCAGTTATCCTGAATCGCCAGAATTAGATCAATTGGAAAATAAGCCGCGGAGAATGGCTTGAATGGTTCATTGTGAGGACGCCTTGCTTCGGCCGAGTGACTTCGCAATGATGTGGCGCTTGCGATGATGGATGCCGCGGAACAATGTTGTATGATGAATAGGTTATATGTCTAACCACGTAAGACAAACCGTGGGTGGAATGCTAGGACATGTTTTCCGTCGATTTGTCCACGTGGCTATCGCAGTTGTTCCTATCCTCTATTATTTTTACGGGGTTCCTATCGCACAGGTAGTGAGATTGACACCTCCTCAATTGCTCATAGCTGTTATTATTTTCAACATTATTTTCGAAAGTGTGCGGCTCAAGTTCGGTTGGACTTGGATTGGATATCGTCGTCATGAACGCAAAAGGATTTCTTCGTTTGCTTGGGGAGTGTTGTCCATTGGTTTGGTATTATTATTGGCGCCGGATCAGCGTTTTGGCATCCCTATTATTTGGTCTTGTGCATTGGGAGATCCGCTGCTGGGAGAATTGCGTAATACGCGATTATCGAATACGTGGATTGCTGCCCTAGGTATTCTCTTCGTTATGGCGATATGGTTTTTTTGCACGGGGTGGTTGGGAACGCCTTGGCGTTTGGCGTTATTGATGGGGCCGTTGATGGTAGGATTGGAGTGGCCGAATATTCGGTGGATCGATGACAATGCACTGATGCAGTTAGTGCCGTTACTCATCGTGCTCATTTTATATGGATGAACGGGAGTGTAAACCATGAGCGTATTGGGATGGATCGTATTGTTTTTAGGGGTCACCGTAATTCTCGCTTTTCAACGTGCTTCTTTATGGGTGTGGTTGATTGCCATGGCCGCGTGTTTAACAGGAGTATCTGTTTGGAGTGAGTTGAGCACAGTAACCACGGTTGTTTTATGGCTGTGTTTAGTGGGGATCGTTATTGTTTTCGGAGTGCTTCCTGTTCGACGACGCTTCATTTCACGGTTCATGTTAAATCTTTATCGCAAAAAAATGCCTACGTTGTCGGCCACAGAACAAGAAGCATTGACGGCAGGCACTGTGGGTTGGGAAGGAGAGTTATTCAGTGGTAAGCCGAATTGGTCGGAGTTCCGTCGTATTCCTAAAGGGCAATTGTCGAAAGAAGAACGGGATTTTTTGGAAGGGCCAGTAGAAACATTGTGTGGGTTGGTCGATAACTGGAAAATCAACCAACTCACTTTTACTATACCTGAAATCATTTGGAATTTTCTTAAAGAAAATGGCTTTTTTGGGTTGATTATCCCCAAAGAATATGGAGGAAAAGCATTTTCTGCGTTAGGACATTCGCAAGTGATCACCAAAGTGGCGAGCGTCAGCATAGCGGTGGCGACGGTGGTGAGTGTACCCAATTCGTTAGGTCCTGCAGAATTATTATTGCATTATGGGACGAAAGAACAAAAAGAATATTATTTGCCTCGTTTAGCACGAGGGGAAGAAATTCCCTGCTTTGCGTTGACCAGTCCTGTGGCGGGTTCGGATGCGGGCTCGATTATGGATTATGGTGTGGTTTGTCAACAATTGCTAGCGGGTGAGAAACGGTTAGGGATACGTTTAAATTGGGATAAACGTTATATCACACTCGCACCGGTGGCAACTTTACTGGGATTGGCCTTTAAGTTGTATGATCCAGAACACTGGTTGGGTGATCGAGAAGCGCTAGGTATTACGTGTGCGTTGATCCCTACGACGACGCCTGGGGTGGTTATAGGACGGCGGCATTTTCCTTTGCGTTGTGCTTTTCCCAATGGACCCACGCAAGGGAAAGACGTTTTTATTCCACTGGATTGGATTATTGGTGGGGTTGCCATGGCAGGTCATGGATGGCGTATGTTGATGGAATCATTGGCAGCAGGGCGCAGTATTTCTTTGCCGTCGATGGCCACAGGCGGTTCCAAACGTGTTTTTTATGCGACAGGAGCCTATGCGCGAATTCGCGAACAATTTAATACTTACATCGGTGCTTTTGGTGGTGTACAAGAGGCGTTGGCGAGAATAGGGGGACATACGTATTTAATAGAGGCGACTCGTTTGTTTACAGTCACCGCTTTAGATCGTGGACAACAACCGGCGGTTGCCTCGGCCATCAGTAAATATCATACCACTGAGCTCAGTCGTTCTATCATCAACGATGCCATGGATATTCACGGTGGTAAAGGTATTTGTATGGGACCGCACAATTATCTTGCGCAAACTTATATTGAAAGTCCCATCAGTATTACGGTGGAAGGGGCGAATATACTCACGCGCTCGATGATCATATTTGGACAAGGAGCTATCCGTTGTCATCCATTTATTTTGAAAGAAATCACGGCAGCACAAAATAACGATTTACGAGCGTTTGATCGCGCTTTATTTGGGCATATCGGATTGATCATCAGCAATAAAGTGCGTGCTTTTCTGTTGAGTGTAAGCAAAGGCCATTGGGCGTCAGTGCCTCGTGGTCCATTGAAACGGTATTATCAACAATTTTCACAATTTTCCGCTGTTTTTGCACTGCTCGCTGATATGGCGATGTTATCTATAGGTGGTGCATTGAAACGCAAAGAAAAATTGTCCAGCCGATTAGGGGATCTATTGGGTTTTTTATATCTGGGCTCTGCCGTGATAAAATATTATGAGCTTGAAAATGAAGAAGAGGCATGGCCATTGGTGCAGTGGGTTTGTGAAGATTTATTATATCGAATCCAAACTCAAATAGATGGGTTTTTGTCAAACATGCCTAATCGTTGGTTAGCTTGGTCTTTGCGTTGGATTGTATTTCCACTGGGACGGCGATTGCAGCCTCCTCTCGATCAGTTGAATGGACATGTCGCAAAATTATTATTATATCCGAGTCGAGTACGATCGCGGCTATCACAGCACGTGTATACTCAAAATACACCTTTTAATCCCGTAGGACTGATCGATGAAATATTACGGGAAGTGATTGCAGCGGAACCTTTAGAAAAGAAATTACACCAAGCACTGCGACAAAAAATCATTCAGGGTAATACGGTGGAGGAATGGGCAAATTCAGCGGTGAATCACTGTGTATTGACAGCAGAAGAAGCGGTACGGTGGCTGGCTGCTTATCGGTCACGGTTGCGTATGACGAACGTCGATGATTTTACTGTTGAAGAGCTTACTTAAATGGAAAAGATTTGGTTAAAAAGCTATCCTCCTGGAATTCCCGAAACGGTGAATGTCGATGCCTATCATTCTCTCGTCGAAGCATTTGAAACTTACAGCGAGCTTTTCGCCGAAAAAACGGCCTTTTCAAATTTTGGGGTGCGAATCACCTATCGGCAAATAAGCGAGCACAGTCGTTCTTTTGCCGCTTTTTTACAACAGCAATTACGCATGGAAAAATCGGAACGTTTCGCCATTCTGTTACCGAACCTATTACAATTTCCTGTAGCCATGTTAGGTGCGTTACGAGCAGGATTGGTCGTGGTCAACGTCAATCCTCTGTATACTGCACGCGAATTGATTCATCAGCTGAATGATTCTGGAGCCACGGGTATTTTGGTATTGGATAAATTGATAGGGGAATTGACGAAAGCGTTGCCGCAGACTTCCCTTCGACATGTCATTGTGACAACGCTGGGGGATTGTTTAGGTTGGATGAAGGGCCCTATCATTAATTTTATCGTGAAACATATTCGTAAAGAAGTACCACAATGGCACATTACCAACGCGATCTCTTTTAAAACGGTTTTGAAGCAAGGACGATCGTTGTCTCTCGAAACGGTGCGTTTGCAGAACACGGATCCCGCTTTTTTGCAATACACAGGAGGCACGACGGGCGTGTCAAAAGGAGCGATATTGACGCATCGCAATATGATAGCCAATATATTGCAATGTTTAGCGTGGTTTCGTACGACACTGCAACCGGGGCAGGAAATCGTATTAGGCGCTTTGCCCTTATACCATATTTTTTCTCTAACCGTATGCTGTTTTTGTTTTATGACGATTGGTTCCCACTGTTTATTAATCACCGATCCTCGCGATACGCCGCGATTGATTCGTACATTACAGCGGATGTGTCCGACGATTTTTGTAGGTTTGAATACATTGTTTAACGGGTTATTGCAACAACCGGCATTTGCCACAGTGAATTTTAGTAAAATAAAATTAGTGATTGCGGGTGGTATGGCAATGAAGAAGGCGGTTGCCGAACGCTGGCAAGCAGTCACTCACACTACGGTGATTGAGGGTTATGGGTTGACAGAGGCCAGTCCTGTGGTATCTGCCAATCCACTGTCGCTCACGGATTATAATGGCAGCATTGGGTTACCATTGCCGGGCACGGAAGTGGTCATTCGTGATGATGAAGGGCGAGATTTAGCGGTTGGTAAAACAGGTGAATTGTGTGTCAAAGGGCCGCAAGTCATGTTGGGATACTGGAACCATCCTGGGGAAACCACAGAAGTGCTTTGCGATGAGTGGCTCAAAACGGGAGATATTGTCAAAATGGATGATCGCGGATTTCTTTATCTTTTAGATCGCAAGAAAGATATGATCATTGTGTCTGGATTTAATGTCTATCCTAATGAAGTGGAAGAAATCATCGCTTCGCATCCTGGGGTCAAAGAAGTGGCTGTGGTGGGAGTGCCGAGTGAGAAATCAGGGGAAAAGGTAAAAGCATTTGTAGTAAAAAAAGATAAAACACTGACCGAGAGCGCACTACTCGCGTATTGCCGTCAACAGCTGACGGGCTACAAAATCCCAAAAGAAATTGAATTTCGCAATACATTGCCAAAATCCAACGTGGGTAAAGTATTAAGACGCCAATTACGTGATGCTGCTCACGGCATATAAAGGGATGGGTGGGGAGTATGCCATTGGAAGAGTCAACGATCGAAAAAAATTATCAGAAGGGTGATGCAGACCGGGATGATATAGCGGAGCTGTTGGGAACATTAACTAGCGGTGTTGAAGTGAGTGAGGAAACGATCGCGAGAGCAAGACATTACCGTGATAAAATTTATCATCAATTGGTAAGTAGTCCCAATGAAAATCTTGATAAATTGAAACAAGCCATAGCTGTTAATCCCGATTATGACCCTGCAACGCCGCTTTGCAAGGTGTTTTATGACTACAATTCAAAGATTGGCAATAGGCTTTGCGCCACTGATTATGTGCAAACAATTGCTGCATGTATAGACAATATTGATCAGAAAAATATTCGGCCGCAAAAAGATGAGAAAGCAATACAGGATGAAGATCGGAAACTTCAAGCAGCTGGGCATCAAATATTTGTAGCTCGTTTATTATTTGATTTAATCGTAGGCCGCGCAGATGCTTTTTATATTGAGATGCAAGACCCAGAAAGTTCGCGGATACGCATTCAGCGATATTTGGATCAATTATCTAAGAAGAATCCTGAAAAGTCTAAGAGATTACGGGCAATGACAACGACCCCGATTTTATCTAATGGGTATAAAAACACTACTTTTCTCTATCAAATTTTTAATGTGCCGCGCGACAAAGAAGAGTGGGCTAGAAAATTACATGATGATTATCAAGTGTCAAATAGCATTTTACAAAATCCTGTTTGCCGTGAGATAGATTTCAGGGGTGTATATTATCAATTAACACTCATCAAAATACTGGGTCATCATGATGAGGATGGAGTTTTTTATACTTCTGAATTTGATGGAATTGCTTTTTGGAATTTGTGGGAATTTGTGGCATTTTCTGGAAATTACAATGCCTTATATAGGTTGTTCAATCGGCAGGGAAACACTTGGTATATGCAGTCCTGCGATCTTGTACATGTTTCGGATCTGACGGATATTCCAGCATTAAGAAAAACGAAGCTACATTCAACAGCTGCTTATGTTCAGTGCGGCGATCAATTGTTTTATGTCGATAGGGTAAATCAAGGATGGGTTGAATTAACAACGTTTCCAGAGAAACGAGATGAATTTAATAAAAAATTTTCAATCTCAGATGTACCGAGAACGCTATCGATCAAGGAATTCAAAGAAATCATCTTTTTATTGGGATACACCCCAGTCATGAAAAACGTAAAGGGGAGATCTTTACTTCATTATATCGCGTGGAGTGGGAATTTGGACACGTTTCGGTGGGTAGTTAAGGAGTCAGGTATCGACATTGGTGTCATAGATAACATCAAAAGAACGGTGTTATTTTATGCTGTGATGAGCGGTCAACTTGAATTGGTGAAATATTTGCTTGCAAAAAATTTGTCGGTGGTGGATTATACTGGGATGAGTGATCATCTTAAAGATCTTAAAAAGGTAAAAAATTTTATTACGAAAAAATTACCGGTAGCAGATGATGACAAGGATGGTGCTAACCTTCTTTATTATGCTGCTGCTGCCGCCGAGGTGCGATGGAAGTCAACTTTGGATGAAAAACGATGGGAAACTAATGTGGCTGTGCTTCAATACCTCATTGCTGAGCAGGGTTTAGATCCCCAGAAAAAATATGGGAAAGCTTCCTTGTTAAAATATCTTGAAAGCGTTGGTATTGATGAAGAAAAATTAAAAGAATGGCAGGAAAGTTATCTTTTTGGTTTGTGCGATCCAGAAAGCATTAACGAACGTTTTTTTACCCTATAATCACTGAGAATCAGTGTTTTAATTCTTCTAAGTCTTTAAAATAATCGAGTGATTCTGGATTAGCTAAAGCCTCTTTGTTTTTCACGGGTTGATGATGGATAATATTTTTGACAGCTGTTTCGGCGAGCTTCTCGTTAATCGTTCTAGGTAAATCGGGGACAGCGATGATTTTAGCGGGAACATGGTTGGCAGAAGCTCCTTCTTTCAAGGTATTTTTTATTTTTTGGATTAGAGCTTCTGTTAATGCGATATCTTTGCGGAGTACGATAAACAATATAATGCGTTCATCGTTTTCCCATCGCTGACCCACAGCTAGGCAATCCAATACTTCATGCACTTTTTCTATTTGACGATAGATTTCTGCGGTGCCAATGCGAATACCTTTGGGTTTCAAGACAGTATCGGAGCGGCCATAAATAATGACTCCACCGTAGGGAGTAATTTCTGCATAATCTCCGTGGGCCCACACATGCGGGAATCGATCGAAATAAGCCTTTTGGTATTTTTCTCCATCGGGATCATCCCAAAAATAAATGGGCATAGAGGGAAACGGTGTGGTGCAAACGAGCTCTCCTTTTTCTCCGATGACTGCTTGCCCGGTTTCGTTAAAAATTTTTACGTCCATCCCAAGACCGAGGCATTGCAGCTCACCTCGATAGACAGGCAATAAAGGATTGCCTAAAGCAAAGCAAGAAATAATATCACTACCACCAGAAATCGAAGACAAACGGATGTCAGTTTTTATTTTTTGATATACGTAATCAAAACTTTCGGGTAATAAAGGGGAACCGGTGGTTAAAATGGTGCGCAACTCAGATAAATGATGTGTTTTTTTAGGTTCCAATCCTTGTTTTTCTATTGATTCAAAAAATTTAGCACCGATACCGAAAATACGGATGTTGAATTTATCGATGAGATCAAAAAGTGCAGTTGGCGTAGGGTAAAAAGGGGAGCCATCGTACAGTATCACAGTGGCGCCGATCGCTAAACTACTGATGAGCCAATTCCACATCATCCAACCGCAAGTGGTATTGAAGAAAATAGGATCGGAAGGAAATACATTGGTATGAAGCATCAATTCTTTCAAGTGTTGCAATAATGTTCCTCCGGCGCCGTGCACCATGCACTTGGGTTTACCGGTGGTTCCTGAGGAATACAATATGTAAAGCGGATGGTTAAAAGGCAGTTGTTCGAAATGTAGGCTTTGATGATTTTCGGTGAAACATTCGGAATAAAGTGATGTGTGTGAGAGAGCGCGAATATCCGGATTTTGATCGATATAGGGAATCAGGATGGTGTGCCGGAGCGTAGGCAATCGCTGTTGAAGTTCACGAATCTTTTCCAGATGATAAAATATGTTTCCTTTATAAGTATGTGATTCTACTGCAAAGAGCACGACTGGTTTGATTTGTCCAAACCGATCGAGTAAAGTAGATACACCGAAATCCGGTGAACAAGAAGACCAGACAGCACCCAGACTCGTTGTGGCAAGCATGGCAATGACTGTTTCAGGGATATTGGGTAGACATCCTACCACGCGATCGTGAACACCCACTCCGAGAGTGCGCAGATACGCAGCTAGCGCAGATACTTTGGCATAGAGTTGAGAGTAATTCATGCGTACGCAATCACCCCCCCGTTCGGAGGCGAAAATTAAGGCGGTGTGTTGGTCACGCACGCGCAATAAATTTTCAGCAAAATTGAGTTTCGCACCAGTAAACCACATAGTTTCTCGCATTTTTTTTCCGCGAGACATTATTTGCGTAGGCGGCGTGCTAATGATCACTTGACAAAAATCACAAAGGGCATGCCAAAACGCTGCGGGATCGGCGATGCTCCATTGATGTAGCATCGCGTAGGTATTGACACGAAGCGAATAACGCTCGTTGACATATTGAATAAACAACGCCATGTAACTGCGAGGTCCGTCCTGGGGGTTGGGTTGCCAGAGTATGGGAGTATTTTGATAAGATGGTTTCACAGTGTTGTGCTTCACGTTGGATGTTGAGAGGCATCTTAGCACAGAGGGCCAAGCCATGAAAAGTTGCCAAGTTTCATGCAGAATGTTACTGTGAGCGCCTTACAGAATCAGGCACGTAGCTCAGTGGTAGAGCATCACCTTGACATGGTGGGGGTCGTTGGTTCAATTCCAATCGTGCCTACAGTCTACAGAAATGGTGTGTTTGAATCTATGGAAGTTTGAAAACTAGGAGGGATGTCAGTGAGAAAAATAAAAATGAGGTGAATGTATGCGATTTTATTCGTTAATGGCGCGGGAGCGTGGTAGTAGGCGTGATAGCAAATATGTGCGGCCTGGGTTAACAGCGATGCTATCAGAGGTGGCCCGAGAGCATGATGACAAAAATATGCGGTCTGATTTAAAAGCGTTAGTATCGGATATTCAATATTATGATAACTTGTGCAAAGAGATTCAATTCACATGGGCTCTAAGCCCAGAACAAATTGCAAGCCTTTATTCTGAAGTTATTCACCATTCTTATCATCACCCAGTGGGTGATTTCATACGATATCGGTATATCGGATTTTCACTTATTATAAAATTATTACAATCATTGCACGCTCCTTTTTTGTTTGTTATTGATCCTGATGTTTTTTCTTTAGAAGATTTTTTACGGTCTTTTCGTGTTCGTCCGAGCCATATTTTTATTTTATATGACAAGAGTTGTCAATTAATTTGTATAGATAAACAGGCAAAACCGATGGCGCGCTTTATTTTGGAAGGAAACGTGCATGGCGAATTAAAAACCTACTTGAGCTTGTGGTCTGTTAAAGATAATACTCCTTTGTCCTTGTCTGTGGAAAATTTAGCTCATATAGTAGAAATCACGTCGTTTGTCTGTTTTCCTGACGTCAATCTATTGGTTGAGTTGGTGCAATCTAAAAACCAGTTGGTCATCGATTTTTTGACAGAGTATTGGCGCATCTGCCAAGAATCATTGCAAAATGATGGGTTCAGCAGCAATAAATGTTTACTTTGGGAAGATGTAACAAAAATTCCAAGAGCATGGAATATAGTAGATAAAAAAACCGCTGATCACATGTTAATCCAACTTTTTCCTAGAACTATTTTTAATGTTATGTATGGCATCATACAGTCTATCATTAATAAAATTCCCAAGGAAAAATGTGATCAAGGCGTTGCCAGTTACTTAAAAGATTGGTATTCTCTTTATTTTGCTCAATCGATACAACCGCATGGTGTGGATAATTTTTTACAGCGTTTCCGTGACGCAGGTATTATTCTTGCTAACGGGTTGGTGGCGGAAGAAACTGATTTCTATTCCGCTTTTTATGTGATTGTATCGAGATTACTTGTGAGAACGACGCGGGGAACATTAATGGGATATGGAGCTCATTCTTCTGAAGATTTTTCTGAAATATTTAAGCAAGGGTTGAAAATATTAAAAAAAGCTTCTGATTCTGGTCACGCGAAAGCCAGCTTTTGGCTTGGATTAATGTATCAGTACGGGATACGAAAATCGCAAGAAGTTATCATTGAAAAAAATCCATCGTTAGCAATGACCTATTTTAAAAAAGCTTTTTTGCAGGGAGATGTATTTCCCGTTCCCGTACATTCATCGGGCGCTGTGTTAAAGTGTTTGGAAAAGACATTGTGCAAAGCACACTGTGGTAAGCAAGTAGAAATATATCAGGTAATATGTGCAGTAACGCCGACCAACCTGACGGAGGTTTTAGATGTATATAATAACATTTTATCGCGTTGCTTAGATGATATCGCTATCGGTGAAGTAAATTTAGATCTTATTTCCGAAGAAGATGATCGGTTGCGTTGGTTGATTGATTGTTTAAAGTTGGGCATACCAGTTGCCTCGTTACAACCACTGAACTGCAGGATTGCCACAGCAGTCAATGCGCTTTTTGGAACGTTTATTCAAGGTATCAAAGCGGAGTTAGAAAAATCACCGGATTCTTTGCGTCATTATAGAATATTATGTAAAATTATAACGGGTCAATGGTTGAAGGAGGTTGTTCCATCAGTGCAGCATGATCAAGTGCAGAAAAGTCCAGTATTTCGAAGGATGCAATTGACGTAACAATGAAGCAAGCCTCGGATGGTTTAATACCCCCCATCTCTGCCCTTCCTCCCGCACGAAGTGCGGAGGGAAGGGGTGTAAAGATCCCCTCTGCTTCCTTCCCCCCGTACTTTATGTACGGAGGGGAAGGAAAAAAGTGAACTCTCAAAGAACAAGGAGGTTTTAATGAAGGCTATTCGATTTTTATTCACGCTTTTACTGGTATTGGTTTTGTTACCCAGTGCATGGGGATGGCCTGCCGTTTACAAAGAAGGCGTAACGGTGAGCGAGCTCGCAAAATATTTCAAAGGATACACGCTATTTGAGAAATATAGTCAATCTTGCTACCATGAGCAGCAAAAATAGGGCATGCTTCCAATGGGTTAAGTGGCTTAAGATCAATGGGTTAAGATGCCGATCAATTAT
>Ga0155612_149_pt1 | contig 16391 bp, 13 predicted proteins | sample RifCSPhighO2_12_FD_107269 | JGI IMG/M metagenome (GOLD analysis project Ga0155612, IMG submission 107269) | Coxiella sp. RIFCSPHIGHO2_12_FULL_44_14 | reverse complement strand
CACATTCGTACGTTAACAGAAAAATTAGCGATCATTGCTCGCGGCGGATCAGAAAAATCGCGCGAACGACAACACCAACAAGGTAAATGGCTCGTACGCGACCGTATCGAACACTTGTTAGATCTCGGCTCTCCTTTCCTAGAATTATCACCTTTAGCAGGCCATCAATTATACGAAGAAGATGTGCCCGCTGGAGGACTGATCACAGGTATCGGTCAGATTGCAGGTCATGAATGCATGATTATCGCAAATGATGCCACTGTGAAAGGAGGAGCTTATTATCCCATCACAGTAAAAAAACATTTGCGTGCACAAAGGATTGCGGAGGAAAATCAATTACCTTGCATTTATCTGGTGGATTCAGCGGGAGCCTACTTACCTAAACAAGATGAAGTATTTCCGGATCGCGAACATTTTGGTCGAATTTTTTATCATCAAGCACGCCTATCTTCTAAAAATATTCCACAAATCGCAGTCGTCATGGGTTCCTGTACTGCTGGTGGTGCCTATGTTCCTGCCATGGCTGATGAAACGATTATGGTAAAAAATCAGGCGACTTTGTTTTTAGGCGGTCCTCCTCTTGTCAAAGCAGCAACGGGTGAAATCGTCAATGCAGAAGAGTTGGGTGGAGCCGATGTGCATTGTCGAATTTCGGGTGTCGCCGATCATTATGCAGACAATGATGAGCAAGCACTTGCCTGGGTAAGACGCATCGCTACTCATTTTAATCGCGTTAAAAAAATATCGTTAGAAAAAAAACCTCCCCAAGACCCTCTTTATAACCCTGAAGAAATACTAGGCATTATTTCGGCTGACCCACGTCAAGCATATGATGTACGAGAAATCATTGCGCGCATTGTCGATGGTTCTGAATTAGAGGAATTCAAGGCGTTATACGGAACTACTCTGGTGTGTGGTTTTGCACACCTGCTGGGATATCCCATAGGAATCATCGCCAATAACGGCATTCTTTTTTCAGAATCGGCGCTGAAAGGCGCCCACTTTATTCAATTGTGTTCACAACGAAAAATACCTTTGCTATTTTTACAAAATATCACCGGTTTTATGGTAGGAAAAAAATATGAAAACGCCGGCATTGCCAAACACGGCGCTAAATTGGTGAGCGCAGTGGCCTGCAGCCAAGTCCCTAAATTAACCGTCATTATAGGTGGCAGCTATGGTGCAGGGAACTATGCGATGTGTGGCCGCGCCTATGACCCGCGTTTTTTGTTTTCGTGGCCTAACGCGCGTATTTCAGTGATGGGAGGAGAACAAGCTGCTCGTGTTTTATCGCAAGTAACCGCCGAAAAAATGGAACGTTCTGGAGAAAAATGGCCTAAGGAAAAACAACAAGCCTTTATGGAAACTATTCGTACAAATTACGAAACACAAGCGAGTCCTTATTATGCCAGTGCCAGATTATGGGATGATGGAGTCATTCATCCCTTGGAAACTCGTTCTGTTTTAGGGTTAAGTCTTTCTGCTACGCTGAATGCTCCCATCACAGAAACTCATTTTAATGTGTTTCGCGAATAAGGAAATGTTGATCCTCCATGTTTGAATCGTTGCTCATTGCTAATCGCGGAGAAATTGCTTGCCGAATTATAAAAACGGCAAAAAAAATGGGTATTCGTTGCATCGCTGTTTATTCCGAAGCAGATATCGACGCTTTGCATGTGACACTCGCAGACGATGCTTTTGCCATCGGTCCCTCTCCTGCTGTACACAGCTATTTAAATCCATCTAAAATTATCGATGCGGCTTTACAAACAGGAGCAAAGGCTATTCACCCAGGCTATGGATTTCTCGCTGAAAATGCAAAATTTGCTGAAAGCTGCCATCAACATCACTTGATTTTCATAGGCCCATCACCTAGTGCCATAGCGGCCATGGGCAACAAAATTGCCGCTAAACAACAAATGGAAAAAGTAGGGATTCCTGTCATTCCTGGATATGGTGGGAACCAACAAGACAATGCGACACTGACACAGGAAGCCCATCGACTGGGACTGCCTCTGATGATTAAAGCTTCTGTGGGTGGTGGCGGTAGAGGCATGCGACTCGTCACACAATGGCAGGAATTTCCTGATACTCTTACATCCGCTCAACGAGAAGCACGACACAGTTTTGATGATGACGCTATCTTGTTAGAAAAATATTTGTCACCCGTACGCCACATAGAAGTGCAGATTTTTAGGGATGCTCATGGGCAGGCTGTATCTTTGTTCACTCGCGATTGCTCCCTCCAGCGCCGTCATCAAAAAATAATAGAAGAAGCCCCCGCTCCCCTTCTCTCTCCCAAACTGAGTGCGGCGATGATTGAAACTGCTCTCCGTATTGCAGCCATGATTGATTACATCGGTGTTGGTACGGTGGAGTTTTTAGTGGATGCCCATGAAAACTACTATTTCATGGAAATGAATACACGTCTGCAAGTCGAACATCCTGTGACCGAAATGATCACAGGCATCGATTTGGTCGAATGGCAATTACGTGCAGCCGCTTTAGAAGCGCTCCCCTATCAAGATCACCCTATTCATTGTCATGGCCATGCATTCGAAGCCCGTATTTGCGCAGAAAATCCGCAAGAACAGTTTGCTCCTTCCAGCGGAAAAATAACACATATCCATTTTCCTCCTCCCACTACTGGAATTCGTGTGGATACTGGCATTCAAGAAAAAGATTGTATCAGCACCGAATACGATTCTTTGTTGGCAAAATTGATTACATGGGGAAAAACTCGTGAAGAGGCTTTGCATCTTTTAAAAAATGCTCTTGAACAAACAGCCATCTTGGGTGTGCATACGAATGTAGCATGGCTTTGCAATCTCATTGCAACACCTGATTTTCAGCATGCCCATCTGCATACCCAGTTTATTTCACAGCATGCAGATGCATTGTTTCTTCCCCTTCCCTCCTTACCTCAGGAAATCGCTTTTATTGCTGCACTGATCGAATGGAAAACCGAAAAAAAAAGGCATCAATATCACATCCAAATCTCGGAAGACCCCACTTCCCCCTGGTTTTGGCGAAATCATTGGCGATTAATGGGGCCATCACCTTGTACATTATCTTTTTGGTATCATCATCAGAAAATTGAATTGAATGTCATACCAAAAGAAAACAACGAATATCAATTCCATTGGAATGGTCAAATCTTTCAGGTCTATGGCGATTGGGACACAGAACACCATTTTGTTGCCCACATTGGTGAAACACGAGTAATCACTTTAGCTTGGCGAGAAATAGATTACACTGAAATATTTTACCGCGGACAATCCTACACCATCTATCACAGGGATCCCACTGTGAATAGATTCTCTGACAACACCGCTAAAAATCAATTACGCTCACCCATGCCCGGCATATTAGCGGCCCTCTTTGTGACTCCTGGAGAAAAAGTCATTCCTGGACAACGTTTAGCGATCATGGAAGCCATGAAAATAGAACATCCTATTATTGCCCCTATTCATGGTATTATTCAGAAGATTACTCACTCTGTGGGTGATCGTGTGGCAGAAGGAGTAGTGCTGTTTCAACTGGATGAAATCCAATGAGTATTTGGAAAGAAAAAGTCGATCTCAACCTCATTGCGGAACGCAATAAAAATACCATGTTGACGTACTTAGATATTGAGTTTGTTGAAATCGGTCAGGATTACATGAGAGCACGCATGCCAGTAGACCATCGCACTCACCAGACCTTATGCATCCTACATGGTGGCGCTTCCTGTGTTCTCGCAGAATCGGTGGGCAGCGTTGCTGCAAATTATTGTGTCTCTCAAGCAACACATTATTGCGTAGGGCTGGACATTAATGCCAACCATATTCGACCAGTCAAATCAGGGTATGTATATGGTTTAGCCAAACCTTATCATTTGGGCAAAAGCACTCAAGTCTGGAATATTGAAATAACGGATGACCATAGTCATCTGATCTGCATCAGTCGATTAACCATGGCGGTTTTAGCGAGAAAGTTGTGAGGGGTCGCTTTATGGAAACTAAAAAATCAGGTGGCTTAGCTGGTGTCGTCGCAGGTAAATCCAGCATTTCTACCGTAGGGCAAGCGGGTGTTGGCTTACATTATCGGGGATATGCTATTGAAGATTTAGCAGAAAACGCATGCTTTGAAGAGATCGCCTATTTACTCATCTACGGACAATTACCTACTCAAAAAGAGTTGAGTAATTATCAACACACCTTGATCAATTTACGTTCTCTTCCTGCCGCATTAAAATTTGTATTGGAACAAATTCCGGCCAACGCACATCCTATGGACGTTCTACGCACGGGTTGTTCGATGTTAGGCACACTGGAACCTGAAACCGAATCCCACCATCTTACCCAAATTGCTAACCGATTGATCGCCACTTTTCCCGCTATGCTGCTGTATTGGTATCACTTTCAGCATCAACAGCGGCGTATCACGACAGAATTGAAAGACTTGAGTACAGCAGCTTATTTTTTACATTTGTTGCATGACAAAGAACCCGATCCTTTGCCAGCACGCATGCTGGATATCTCTCTAATTCTTTATGCTGAACACGAATTTAATGCATCCACCTTCGCAGCGCGTGTAACTGCAGCGACATTATCTGATTTCTACTCCACCATTGTGAGTGCCATCGGTACGTTACGAGGACCTTTGCATGGAGGCGCTAACGAAGAAGCTTATCGCTTAATCAGCTGCTTTCAAAACCCGGACGAAGCGGAGGCAGGGCTCAAGACCATGTTGGCACGCAAAGAGTTGATCATGGGATTTGGTCATCGCGTTTATACGTCGTCAGATCCTCGCTCTGCGATCATCAAGCAATGTGCAAAAAAATTAGCTCAGTATGTGGGAGATCATCAATTATACCCTATCTCAGAGCGCATTGAAAAAATCATGTGGGAAGAAAAGAAATTATTTCCTAATCTGGATTTTTATAGTGCTGATGCTTATGCTTTTTGCCGTATTCCGACAGAAATGTTTACACCTCTGTTCGTGATCTCCCGCATTACGGGATGGACAGCACACGTTATTGAACAGCGCGCCGACAATAAATTGATCCGCCCCACCTCAGAATATGTAGGTCCTCCATCACGACCTTTCATCCCTATCGATAAAAGAGAATCCTTGCATGAAAAACATCAGACCTGATTTTGATACGGAAATCCAAGACATTGCACAATACGTATTGCACTACCCTGTTAAAAGCCCAGAAGCATTCACCACCGCACGTTGGGACGTGATTGATTCTTTGGCTTGTTCCTTAATGGCACTGCATAATCCACACTGTAAAAAATTACTGGGCCCTATCGTACCCAATGCCGTTTTAAAAAATGGTGCGCGTATACCAGGCACTGCGTGGGCCCTGGATCCAGTTCAAGCAGCTTTTAATATTGGAACACTGATTCGTTGGTTAGATTTCAATGATACGTGGCTTGCTGCAGAATGGGGGCATCCCTCCGACAATTTGGGAGGGATACTCGCCATAGCGGATTATTTCAGCCGCCAACGAAAACTCCAAGGCAAAACACCTCTTCAGATGAATGATGTTTTTTTAAGTTTGATCAAGGCACACGAAATTCAAGGAGTGATTGCATTAGAAAATAGCTTTAATCGCGTAGGCTTAGATCACGTTGTGTTGGTCAAGGTAGCCACAGCAGCGGTGGTTACACAATTGCTGGGTGGAGATCAAGAAAAAATTTGTAATGCGGTTTCGCTAGCCTGGCTCGATGGACAAAGTCTGAGGACATACCGCCATGCACCAAACACAGGTTCGCGTAAATCCTGGGCGGCAGGTGATGCCACCAGTCGTGGCGTCCGATTAAGCCTGATGGCGATGGCGGGTGAAATGGGGTATCCCAGCGCCCTCACTGCCCCACACTGGGGATTCTATGACGTGAGTTTTGCCGGCCAACGGTTTCGATTTCAACGCCCCTACACTAGCTACGTCATGGAAAATATTTTATTTAAAATTGCTTTCCCTGCAGAGTTTCACGCACAAACTGCCGTAGAATGTGCGATTGCTTTGTATCCACTGGTCAAGCATCGTTGGCAAGATATCCAAAAAATCACAGTAAAAACGACTGAATCGTCTCTCCGTATTATCGATAAAAAAGGTCCTCTGTATAATCCAGCTGATCGTGATCATTGTTTACAATACATGATTGCCATCGGCCTTATTTTTGGAGAACTCACCGCTGCTCATTACGAAGCGGATGTGGCTCAAGATCCGCGTATTGATGCGCTTCGGGAAAAAATGGAAGTCGTAGAAGAACCGCGATTCACGCGAGATTATTTAGATCCTGATAAACGCTCTATCGGCAACGCCATTCAAATTGAATTTACCGACGGCAGCCACACTGATGAAATCTCGATAGAATACCCTATCGGCCATCGTCTGCGGCGCGATGAAGGCATCCCTTTGTTGCTAGAAAAATTTCATCGCAGCGTACAACATCACTTTGATCAAACCCAAGCAGATACAATCATTCACACGTGCGAAAATCCAGAGCTATTTCAGGCAATGGCTGTGGATGAATGGATGGATCTGCTAAGTCTTCCACCTCGCACCACGAGGTAGTAGAAAGATCTCGAGAAATCAATGCAAGATCCCTCCTCGTCGTCGGGACGACAAATTCCATACCGAATGAAAATTCATTCAGCTATCCAACGACTCAAAGTATCGACAATTTTTTTGGCTTGCTCATTGCTAGAAATGTTAAATCGTGAACGCTGTTGATACTCCCCACTGCGCTTTTGATAGCGGCGGATAGTATAACTCATGGGAGCATAGGCTTCTTTCGCTCGATCCCACGTTTGAATTTTAAACAGTATGGTGCACCATGCCCCTTTGGACAAAATCACTTTATCAAGTTCTTTGATAGTGACTATCCCCTCTTCTGTGTACTCCACCGTTAAATCTTCAGCATTAGCAGTCATCTTGTCTTATGCTCCTCATGGACCACCTGGTTTCTTGTATCATGTATAATACAAAGATTAGGATTTGTTATCAATTCGATATGTTGAACTGATTTGCGACTGAAGTGAGATCACTATGTCAAGAAAAGAAGCACTCATCGCTGCCTATATCCTCGACGGTAAAGGTGGCGGTAAAAAAATAGGGTGGAAAGAAATTGAGCAATGGCAACCTGAGCAAGGCTATTTGTGGGTGCATTTAAACCATACTACTCGCAAGGCACGCCAGTGGCTTCTTAAAGAAAGCGGCTTAGACAAGTTAACTGCACAAGCTATGGTTGCTCAAGAATCACGTCCTCGCAGTGTCATCAACCACGCGGGATTGCTGGTATTCCTGCGCGGCATTAATCTCAATCCAGGGCGAGAACCCGAAGATATGATTTCTATGCGCATATGGATTAATCATCAGCGAATTATCACTGCTCGAAAAGAACCTACTATGACGATGGATGATCTTTTTACAGCACTAGAAACTCATACGGGCCCCAAATCCCCTTCTGAATTTTTGGTCACTATTAATGATTTAATTATCAATAAAATGGAAGAAGTATTGGAAGCTATTGATGATCAATCAGATAAACTTGAAGAAGAAGTTATGACGACAGAAAGCTATTTATTGCGACCTAAAATTGCTGATATTCGCCGCCAGGCCATTGAAATTCGCCGGTACTTAGCACCTCAACGCGAGGCACTATACCGATTACAAATAGAAAAAACTTCACTACTCAACGTTAGTGAACAACTGCGGCTGCGGGAAGCCACTGACCGCGTGATTCGTTACATTGAAGACTTAGATTCTATCAGAGACCGAGCGGCTATTACTCAAGAAGAACTCAGCAGCCGACTATCTGAACAAATGGACCGCCGCATGTACATATTGTCTGTTGTTGCTGTTATATTTTTCCCCCTCACGTTTTTGACGGGATTGCTGGGAATCAACGTGGGTGGGATTCCAGGTGCTGGCAATAAGTGGGGATTTTTATCTGTTTGTATTATTTTGGCAGCCGTCATTTTTGTAACACTCTGGCTTTTGCGGCGGAAAAAATGGATGTGAGATTCCTCCATCTCTACTCTTTTATTTCTAAGGTGTATTGTAATATTTCCTCCTTCACCACTACAGCCCCCATGTGTTGAAAAAAAGGAATCGAATGAGGATCTGCTGGTATTCGAAGTGCATGCCAGCCCTTTTGTTTCGCCTGCACTACGGCGTGATTCCATAAAAGCTTGCCCAATCCATTTCCAATCAATTCCGGTTCCACTTGCAAGTAAGCTAATTCGGGGCCATCATGACCTTCCCATAAGCCATAAAATCCGCTAATGCGTTGCTTAAATTCCGCTACATAAACCATCGCTGCTTCGATGAAAGAAGCTTTGATATTCAACAGTTCACCACAATTACGTAAGAATTCTTCATCGTACCCCCAATATCCTTTGGAGCGCCAAGTCAAATCACTTAATACGGTTGCCTCGTGTTTTTGGGCCACACGAATGTGAATATCGGCCGTTGTGAGTTTTGTCATGCATGAACCTCCCTGGTGTTTTTATCCACTGTTTTATCGTTTTCTCACGAAAGTGACTCCGTCTCCAATAGGCACCATACACATATCCACACGAGAATCACCTGACAATTTAGTATTCAAATGACGGATCGCTTGAGTGGTATTATCATGATCCGTCTCATCGATCACTCGACCATCCCATAATACGTTGTCGATCGCCACTAACCCACCCGGATGCAAAAGTGATAACGCACGCTCATAATAATTGTCATAATTCTGTTTATCCGCATCGATAAAAATAAAATCAACACTATTCTGGGTCTTCAAACTCAGCAGTTGATCTAATGTCACTAACGCAGGAGCTAATTTGAGTTCGATTTTGTGCGATACGCCTGCCTTTTTCCAATAGCGTTCTGCTACTGCAGTCGCACGTTCATCCACATCACAAGTCACCACCCGACCCTCTTCTGGCATAGCTAAGGCAGCTATTAACGCGCTGTAACCTGTAAAAGTGCCGATATCTATCACATAACGTGCTTGTATTAATTTTAACAAAAAAGTAAACAGCTGTCCTTGGTCAGGAGAAATTTGCATCCTACTTTCCGGCATGAGCTCGGTTTCAGCGCGCAATTCACGTAATATAGAGGATTCGTGTAGAGAAACGTCAAGTAAGTATTGGTAAAGATCCGACGTGAGACTCAACGTGCGATTAGTCATAAGTTGGGATTGTGCGCGACTTCACTATTTTTTTCAACAGGTATCCCTTGTATGAATGAATTTTATGGATTTTATTGCAGAGGCCGAGCACAAATTTGTTCAGCCATCCAGCCCACGGTGCCTGCATAATAAGTTGAGCGATTCCATTTCATAATCACTTTAAAATTTGGAAAAATAAGCAAATCAGGACCTCCATACGGGCGTATGAGCGCTGCTTGTAATCGTTCATCGGAGGGCCATGGTCTCCCATCGATTGTATTCAATCCCAAGCGCCGCCATTCTCCCAACGACTGTGTGACATCCACATTAACCCATTGTTCTTCTGACAACGAATGAGGCAATGTTACTTCGATAGCCCATGGTTGATCTGCCCGCCATCCATGCTGTAGTAAATAATTGGCAATAGAAGCAAAAACATCGGCTTTAGTTTCCCAAATGTCTTTTTTGCCATCATGATCGTAATCGATAGCGTAATGATGCCAGCTGGAAGGAAGAAACTGGGGTTGGCCTGAAGCCCCTGCCCATTCTCCCTTGAAGTGCTGAAGATCTACGTGTCCTTCGTTTAAAATTTGCAAAGCATACAATAATTGTTTGTGAAAAAAAACTCGGCGAGGGCTTTCATAGGCCAATGTGGCTAATGATTGAATAACGGGGAAATCTCCCATATAGCGACCATAACTCGTTTCTAATCCCCATATTGAGACTATGAAACAAGGATTTACTTTAAATTGAAAACCTACTTCATTAAGTAGTTTATGATATCGTTCATATTCTTTTCGGCCCAGCTGAATACGAAAAGGATCCGCTCGGGTCGATCGGTACTTTAAAAAAGCAATTCGCTTTTCAGGCTGGGTGCGCTCAAAGTGCAACACGCGACGGCTAGGTGCTTTGATGTTCGCAAAAGCATCATCAAATATTTCAGGACGAATACCTTGTGCAATAGCCTCTGCGCGTAATTGCTGAACCCATTCATTCCAAGGCATGGATTGAGCGGCATTAGCAGTAGGTGACAGAGAAGAAAGAATAAAAAATCCTGAAATGATCAGGCCAAAAGTGAGTAAGATGATTTTCCGCTTCATAAGACCACCCTCATTCCCTGTGTACCTTACTAATTATTCTAGTACACCCTGGAAAGGAGGGTTTTTCAGAGCATGCGGATAATGCCTGAAAAATCTACCTCAGCGTTTCCCGTATCCACAAATTTTTTATAAAGTAAAGTAGCTTCTTTCCCTAACTTTGTGATTGTATTAGCTAAATTTGCAGCATCCTGGCTAAGTTCAAGATCTTTTAACATCATTTTTGCACTGAATCCTGGTTGGTAGTCATGGCTCGAAGGGACATTGGGAAGAATGGAGGGATATGGACAATATTGCGTCAATGACCAACATTGACCGGAAGCATTGGAAACGATATCAAAGAGCTTTTTGGGATCTAAACCTAATCGTTCCCCCAATAAAAAGGATTCGCTGACTGCAATCATCGATATCCCTAAGATCATATTGTTACAGATTTTAGCCACTACCCCACTACCAGCTGGTCCCGCATGAATCACCTTTTTGCCCATCGCTGCTAAAAAAGGGAATGCCCACTCGAGATGGGGCTCTTCACCGCCGACCATAAAAGTCAGCGTTCCTGCCTCGGCTGCTGCTACCCCACCTGAGACAGGAGCGTCCAGCATAGCGATAGAGGCGGCCTTAGCTTGCTCATGCAGTTCACGTGAACTTTTGACGTCGATAGATGAACAATCCAAATACAAGCTTTTTGAGCGCTTAAAATGGGCAAATAAGCCATTGTCACCCAAGCAAGTCTGTTTCACTTGCTCACCCGTTTGCAGCATAGTGATGACAACATCGGCTTCTTTTGCTATGGCGCTCGCCGAATGAGCGGCTTGAGCACCTAAAGGCAGGAGGCGTTGAATAGCCTCATCTACAATATCAAATACCTTCACAGAATAATTGTTTTTAATGAGATTTTTTACCATTGGGGTTCCCATGTGACCCAAGCCAATAAAACCGATCATTCTCATAATATGATTTCCTTATCCTGATGATTACGAACTGGGCATATGGTAAGAAGAAGTTGTGCTTTTTTCTCGTGGCCAGCGCACAGTGATAGTTTTCGGTCGAGTATAAAACCGTACATTTTCTTCACCATGCATCGCCACATCCCCAAAGATCGAGCGTTTCCATCCACCAAAAATATGATAAGCGACAGGTACCGGAATAGGAATGTTAATACCCACCATCCCCACTTGAATCTGGGTTGCAAAATGTCGAGCGGCATAGCCATCGCGCGTAAAAATAGCCACACCGTTGCCATATTCATGCTGGTTGATCAATTGAATAGCACTTTCTAAATCAGGAACGCGCACAATCACCAAGACAGGGCCAAAAATCTCTTCTCGGTAAATGCGCATAGTGGGTTTGACGTGGTCGAATAAACAAGCTCCCATGAAAAATCCTGAGTAGGGTGATTTAAAATGACGCCCATCCACCACCAATTGAGCCCCTTCTTGTACTCCCTGCTGAACATACCCCAATACACGATCTAAATGCAGTTTTGTAACCAAAGGACCCATATCCATAGCCTCCGTTCCAGGTCCAATTTTTAATCCCGTGATTTTCTCTTTTAACACGTTTACTAACGCATCTCCCACAGCATCCGTCACTGCTACTGCCACTGAAAGAGCCATGCATCGTTCACCTGCCGCACCGTAAGCAGCCCCGAGTACGTTATCAGCCACTTCCTGTATATTGGCATCCGGTAAAATGACGCAATGATTCTTAGCTCCCCCGAAGGTATGGGCGCGTTTGCCCTGCGCAACAGCTGTTTGATAAATATGTTCAGCCACCGGGGTAGAACCCACACTACTGACAGCCACCACACTGGGATGGGTAATGAGTGCATCTACGGCTTCTTTATCACCATGAATGACATTCAATACCCCATCGGGTAATCCTGCTTCTTGCATCAACTTAACCAGCAACATCACACAAGAAGGATCTTTTTCAGAAGGTTTTAAAACGAAGGTGTTACCACAAGCGATCGCTGGCGCCAACATCCACGCTGATATCATGATAGGAAAATTAAATGGGGTAATACCCGCACATACACCCAACGGTTGATGCACCGTATAACTATCGATGTGAGCACCCACATTTTCAGAATAAGAACCTTTGAGTAAATAGGGTGTACCACAGGAAAATTCTACCAGCTCAATGGCACGCTGCACTTCTCCTTTAGCATCCTCTAACACTTTCCCATGTTCACGAGTCAGCAATTGAGTCAAAGTTTCTATATGCTTTTCCAGTAATTCTTTAAATCGAAATAAAATTCGCGCGCGTCGTAAGGGTGTTACGGTAGACCAAGTTTGAAAGGCTTTTTGAGCAGCGGTAACAGCATCGTGAACTTCTGTCACCGTAGCGAATGCCACTTGCGCTATGACTTCTCCTGTGGCTGGGTTGTAAATAGGATGAAGTCGTGCAGCAGGAGGGATGATGGATCGTCCCTGGATAAAATGGCCTAGAATGTCACTCATACTGTGTTCCTTTTACTAAATGACTAGGGTCTGCCGACATTTCTCCTCCCCACGTACTTCGTACGGGGGAAGACCAAAACTTCTAAGGAGCTACACGCACTATTTCCCACGCCCCATTCTGTTTTTGATAACAAAATCGATCATGCAAACGATGGTCACGCCCAATCCAAAATTCTATTCGTTCGGGAAACAAAAGAAATCCACCCCAATCAGGAGGACAAGGGATCAATCCTGTTGCAAATTGTTGTTGATAGTGACGATATCGTTTGGTGAGATAATCACGGTCGGGAATAATCTGGCTTTGTTCAGAAACCCAGGCACTCAACTGACTTTCTCGGGGACGAGTCTGAAAATAGCGCTCTGACTCTTTTGGTGTCATTTTTTCTACTTTTCCTTCAATACGAACCTGTTTATACGACTGCGACCAATAAAAAACTAGAGCTGCATTTGGATTAGCCACCAACTCGCGCGCTTTGCGACTGTGATAGTTAGTATAAATTCGAAACCCACCCCGCTCCACCCCTTTGTACAACACCACACGAGCAGCAGGCCTACCTTCGCGATCAGCTGTTGCCAACACCATTGCATCGACAGCAGGTTCGTGACTTTGTTTGGCTTCTTCATACCACAACTGAAATTGCTCTAAAGGATCTGCTGATAAATGGGCTGCTAATGTCATTTCAGATGTTCCTGCAATCGCCTAATTTCTTCAGCCGATAAAAATAATCCCAATTGAGTACGCCGCCATAATAAATCTTCACTGGTTTGTACCCATTCGTTTTTTACTAGATAGTCTACCTCAGCGGCGTACAAATCGGCACCCCAACAGCCACCCAAATCTTCCAACTGCTTTGCCTGCAATAGAATAGAATATGATAAGGCTCCATAACTTTCTGCATAGCGTTTCGCCATTTGATCCGGCAACCACGGATATTCCTTTTTTAAATTGGATAAAAACTGTTCGAAAGTATTTCCCCCTAAATCGCCCCCTGGTAACGGGGTATGTTCGGTCCATGGTTTCTTCATGTGAGGGAAAAAGGGTTTCAACTGAGATAATACACGTTCTGCTAAAGCGCGGTAAGTCGTCATTTTTCCCCCAACAATGGAAACTATCGGTGGACCTTCTGTATTGAAATCTAAATGATATTCCCGTGTGATCGCTTGTGCTTGTTCTGTACGAGGACCGTACAATGCCCTGACCCCTGAATAATTCCAGCAAATGTCTTTTTCAGTCAGTGGTGTCACAAAATAATGATTGACAACATCGAGTAAATAATGAATTTCTGGAGCGGAAATGTGTACTTTTTCTAGAGAACCTCTATAAGGCACATCAGTGGTACCAATCAAAGTGAACTGGCCGTGATAAGGGATAGCAAAAACTACTCGATGATCACTGTGCTGAAAAATATAGGCATGATCTCCCCTATAACAACGTGGTACTATCAGGTGACTTCCCTGAATGAGGCGAACGTGACTCGAATCAACGCTGTGAGGAAGAATTTTTTGTAACACTTCCCAAACCCAAGGTCCTGCTGCATTGACAATGGCTTTGGCATGTACCGTGGTCACTTGATTAGAACCAGCGTGACGTAAAGTCACAGTCCATACCGTTTCATCACGTACTGCAGATTCAAAGGACGTACGCGTTAATAAAGTAGCACCACGCGCTTTGGCATCTAATGCATTGATGACTACCAGGCGTGCATCATCTGTTTGACAGTCCATATAACGAAATCCAATGTCAAAAGCCTCTTTAAGGGGCTGACCTTCCGACACTGTACGTAACTGCAGTTTCTTGGATCCTTTCAACACTTCACGGCGTGCTAAATAATCGTATAAAAATAATCCTGCTCGGATGAGCCAAACAGATCGCTCTTGCTGATCATACGGTAATATAAAAGGCAAGGGTCTCACGAGATGTGGGGCTTTTTTTAATAAAATTTCACGTTCTCTCAGTGCTTCATGGACTAAACGGAGTTCAATTTTCTCAAGGTAACGCAATCCCCCATGAATCAATTTGCTGCTGGCTGAAGAAGTGTGACTGGCCAGGTCGTCTTTTTCACATAAGACAACCCGTAATCCGCGCCCTGCTGCATCCACAGCCACACCGACACCATGAATACCGCCCCCGATAACCAATAAATCTATTGTTAATGGTTGCATAATAGATAGTATACTTTAGCACTCACACCTCCTCACCTACTTTTATGCTAGACTCCCCTGAATTCTATGACTCAACATTTGTTAGCGATCGATCAAGGAACCACCAATACACGGGCGATGATTGTGTCTATCTCAGGCACTCCCATTGCGCAATATCAACTAGAATTAACTCCGAATTACCCGCAAGACGGCTGGGTAGAACAAGATCCCGAGGCCATTTGGCAAACCACACTCCAGTGCTGTCAACAAGTGCTCATCAAAGCAGCACTGTCAGCTGCAGATATCGCCACCATCGGTATCAGCAATCAACGTGAAACAACGGTACTCTGGGAACGAAAAACAGGCCGAGCGATCTATCCTGCGATTGTCTGGCAAGATCGCAGAACAGCCACCCGTTGCGCGCAATTAAAATCGAATTCCCAATTCGATAAAATCGTCAAACAAAAGACGGGATTATTGATCGATCCCTATTTTTCTGCCAGTAAAATCGAATGGTTATTGGATCACGTTCCACAAGCACGTCTATTGGCAGACCGCGGTGATTTGGCCTTTGGAACTATTGACTCTTTTTTATTATGGAAGTTGACCAAAGGGCGGCAACACATTACCGACATTACCAATGCCTCACGCACCTTATTATTTAACATACATACTGAAACTTGGGATCCTGAATTATTGAACCTATGGAATATTCCCGCCTCTCTACTTCCTACCGTGCAAGACAATGCCAGCGATTTTGGAATCACCGATCCGGAATGGTTCGGAAAAAGTATTCCCATCACCGGCATGATCGGTGACCAACAGGCCGCTTTAATTGGACAAGCCTGTTTTTCGCCCGGGATGATCAAAAGCACTTACGGAACAGGCTGTTTTTTGTTACTCAATACAGGATCGCAAATCATCACTCAACCTCATTTGCTGACGACGATTGCCTATCGCTTATCGGGACAAACCTCTTACGGCTTAGAAGGCAGTATTTTTAATGCAGGCACCGTGGTGCAGTGGTTACGAGATAATTTGCGTGTGATCGCACAATCCAGCGAAACAGAAGCACTGGCTGCCAGTGTTCCCGATACAGAAGGAGTCTATTTTATTCCTGCCTTTACAGGACTCGGTGCACCTTACTGGGACCCAGAAGCACGTGCTGCTATTTTCGGCCTCACTCGCAACACTCAACGCACTCATCTCGTTCGTGCTGCCCTGGAAGCAGTCGCTTATCAAACTCGCGATTTATTAGAAGCGCTGTGTGGTCCAGATGTTGCATCACCTAAATCATTACGAGTCGATGGAGGCATGGCTGCAAACTCATGGTTCTTGCAATTTTTGGCTGACATGCTCCAAATCACCGTGGAACGACCCCGCTGTCTCGAAACAGCCGCGTGGGGTGCGGCTCACATAGCGGGGCTGGGAGCGGGCGTGTATTCTTCTTTGGGTGAAATCAGTCAACACTGGCTTTTTGATCGCCAGTGGGAGCCTCACATCGATACAGCGCGATGTGAACAGCTCTATCA
>Ga0155612_147_pt3 | contig 17045 bp, 18 predicted proteins | sample RifCSPhighO2_12_FD_107269 | JGI IMG/M metagenome (GOLD analysis project Ga0155612, IMG submission 107269) | Coxiella sp. RIFCSPHIGHO2_12_FULL_44_14 | reverse complement strand
CAATTTCCTTCGCAATCTCAGTTTGGGTATATTCTACTGAAAATGGTACTCCATTAAAAGTACTCTGAGCATATAATGGTGTTGTTGCGACATTCGCCATTCTTTGGCAACTTTTATAATGTACTATGATATTCTTCCGCCGTCTCTACTTCGGTTTTTGTCGTTATTTTTGGAAGAGTTGATTGAAACATATTACGAGAAGATAAGCTAGAACTTGAGGGATTTTTTGGTTTCTCACTTATCCCAAGACTCTCACAAATGGCAGGAAAATGTTTGCTTAGATATCTTTTTCCTTTTTCTTCCGATCCTTTCTGGAAAAATAAAAGTATTAAATCTTGTTTCATCCAGTCTTCTAAAGTTTCATCCCGTATCTTCTTCTCTTTAACTTCTAAAGTTTTTGCTAAATTTTGCAATACCAGCGCGCGTTTGGTATCTTTATATATATTCGTTATGAAGAGAATATTTTTTGTTCTAAAGAAGCCAATTTTTTCAAGAGTCATATTATAAAATACTTGACCTAATAAACTACCAGGATGAAACGCATGCCATAGCATTTTAGTTTGCTTTGTTTCATCTGAGAAAGAGCCAATAATTTCCAACATTCGCTCAGTAACATCAGGTGTATGTCGATCTTCGTGTCTTTTAACTGCCACTAACCTGCCTAGTTCAGTCTGGTAGTTTTCTGTAAAATTAGTATCTGCCAAACTTCTTTCTGACAAGCCTCGTTCAAATAAACTTTCAACAATAACTTTTTGTAAGGAAAAAGGAATCAATAAAAAATTATTCAAAACTGATCGACATAAATCATTTATATTTTCGAATAGTTCTTTCTCAAAACGTGAAAGGAGCTTCATAATAGCAAGCAATAAAACCGCTTGGTATCGAAGAAGCAGCTGATCGTATTGCCCTAGCAAACTAACAGAGAGTAGTTGCATCTTTTCTATGATATTTCCTATTTTCTCAAATTCACACTTTTCTTGATATAAAGAGAGCAATTGTATTAAAGAAAATATTTTGTTTTGATCATAAGCGTTTTTGTCTTCTTGGACTTCTTCACACAAGTTAATAGCTTCTTCTATTTGATTCATCTCAGCAAGGACCCATGCTTTCTTAAGTTTATACCAAAGTTGATCTTGAATGTTTGAGTTTTGACATGCCATGGCACTGGAAAAATCATCTCGTGCTAGCGCTAATTGCCCTTGCTGAAGATAAAGATCTCCTCGGCGGTCATAAACTCTGTCAAGGATTGTTGCGTTGTTTTCTATTAAAAAATGCAAATCTTTAAGAGCCTGATCTAAGCTTCCTTTTAACAAATAGAGAGTTCCCCGCCGTAAAAAGAGAGCATCGTGAAAATAACGACTAGAGGTGCCGTTTTTAAAATAAAGGGTCGAATCGATAATTTGTTGACAATCCGCTATCATCTCATCCAGGCTATGATTGTTATAATAGCACTCTAAAGCTTTTTCATCTCGGACTTTGATTAATAAACTTGTTCGCTGAATCTGTGCCCTCTGTCCATACATATCAAGTCGAGGATCATTATTATTTATAAATTGGATCAGGTGGTTTAGTTGCTCCGGATTTTCTTGAGGGTTATCTAATCGTTGCAGAATTTCCTCATAAAGACTATCTACTATTTTAGCTTTATCTTTGTCGGGGCTTTCCGTTATTGTCTGTTGCGCTCGACCTAAGTTTTGATCCATCCCTCGCCCCGTTATTGACATTAAGACTAAATAATAGCATGCTCGCCAATGATGGATGTTGGTTAGGCAATTCAATACCTTTCGAGCGATGTCCTTGCTGCCATGCTGTATGGCTTGGTAATAAAGCTCTATAGCAGCCTCAATATTCTTTGTTCCTCCCTGTCCATGCTCATGCATAAAGGCACGGTCGTGCATGGCCCTAGCATCTCCTAACTGAATAGCTTGCTCGTATAAGGAAATCGCCGCAGCATAATTTTGCTCTTCTCCCTCCCCACGCACATACATAGAGGCACGGTTGGCCATGGCGTCATCATTTCCTAAGCGAATGGCTTCATCGTATAAAACAATCGCTGTGGCGTAATCCTGCTTTCCTCCTTGTCCATACATATGCATAAAGGCACGGTTATTCATGGCATGAGCATTTCCTAAGCGAATGGCTTCATCGTATAAATCAATCGCTGCAGCATAATTCTGCTCTCCTCCCTGCCCATGCGCATGCATAAAGGCACGGTTGTTCATAGCATTAGCATTTCCTAAGGGAATAGCTTGCTCGTCTAGGAAAATTGCTTTTTGGAAGTTTTTTTCTCCTAACCCATCATGGTACATGGAAGCACGTAAAAAAATCGCTTGTGAATTCTGTGGGTTTTCTGCGAGAGACTGCTGAATTCGGTTTAAAGACGCCTGAATGTTATCGGGGGAAAATGCACGTGCCCTTACGTATTGCTTCCAACGCATCATAGCTTGCCGATTATCTGCTAAGACACTCTCTAATAATTGTGCAAAATTTTCTATACCCACAATATCATTCCTTCAATCATAACTAAGCCCATCATACTATTTTCATCAATTCTGCTATTATCACATGCCATTATTAACAGATTATTAATTGTTAAATACGGGTTAATTTCGAACTTTGCGCAGGACAAAAATCATGATGTAGCTCCTGGAGGGTTAGTGATGGGAGGTGGAAAGTATGAGCAAAGTGTCGTGTTCCCTAGGTAGGGGCGCAGCAGCTGCGCCCCTACGCACTTCGGAAATATTTTTTGGTTATCGTGAGAAAAAATCTATGAAAAGTCATGTTGAAGATTTGAATATGCTGGTTAATCGAGCGATAGCAAGCCAAGCATACGCGCATATGCGTCCCGTCATCATGAAATAAATTTTGTATTCGTTGGCTGCTGCAATCGATTGAGAATATTATGCCGATAAGCTTTAATTTTAGGATCTCTTTCGCCTAAAACCGCATTGGCATGTTCAATAAATGTAGCTGAATCTAGTATTTTTTTATCTTTAATTAATCGATGAACATGAAGCCATTGGACTACTTCACCCCATCGCCACATAGGTGACTTATCCGAAAGGCCAGAAACCGGGTTTGGAAAAGGATTTTCTTGTCGTCTCGCCTTTTTTACCCAAAGTGAAACAGCCTGTCGTGTCTTTTTAAGTCGATGTGCGATTTCTGCTTCGGTCACTAAATCGTCAGGCAGAATGCTAATGACTTTGGCTCCAGCGGGAATTCCTTCCACTGCTTGAATTGCCGAAATGATTGCTTCTTCAATGGAAGTCGATTTGCGTGAAAAATCGAGATAAACAGTACCATTGCGAAAATTAATGAGCGCATCATCACATTGCGCTTCGAATAATTGATCTTCCAAACCGTCGGTTTGATCGTCAACACCATCCAACACTAAGGTGAATTCATACATTTCGTGCTTCATCATGACTTCTCTTTACTCGTGTGTGGACATTGTTTTACTCGCCTTTTGATTTGCTCAGCATGTGCCCAGGGATTGTTGGGTGTGGACCACACCGATAATGCACATCCCTCTCGAGATTCGAATGGACATAGTAGCCTTCCCCATGCATGAGCCGAATTCCCTGCCTTTTTATACCGCCAACCTGTTGTTTCAGCATAGTGTATCGCCGCCTCAATGTCTTTATTGGGGTGCTTTTTTCTTGCCATACATTTTCCTTTAGAATGAGATACATAGCCCCCCTGGTTGACCCCCTAAATGAAATAATAGATCGAGTGTTGACTTTTGTCAACATCTCTCGGGTCATGCATATAACGTCAATTCATTGAGGGGCTGTTGATAATTGGCAGTATTCGCAAAAATCGTGGGTGATTTCGACGCAGCGGGTAGAGGGATGTCGCGAGAAGGTGATGGGAAAAGCGTCAAGGGCAGGAGCCCGTTTCCGAACCATGGCATCGGAACCCGAAAGACTTTTGCGAATTATTTGGAATTCGCTTACCTGTCGCCTGCGCGAGTCTTCCACGGGGTTTTTTTGTTTGTTCCCAATGAATTTTAAGAATAAGTGCATTCATCATTTACACCCCGTATAATTTTTCAAATTCCGTGAAACTGCCTTTAAAATTAATTAATTTTTTATCATGCGAGATAAATAAAACACGATTAGTAATCTTGTTAATGAAATGTCTGTCGTGACTTACAAAAATAAGCGTTCCGTGATAGGCATGGAGCGCTTGAGCCAGCGATTCGGTTGCTTCGATATCGAGATGATTAGTGGGTTCGTCAAGTAGTAAGACGTTCCCTGGTTCCAAAGCGATTCTTGCCAGAAGCAATCGTGCGGCTTCACCGCCACTTAACGATAAGATATCCTTTTCAACATCATCTTTTTTAAATAACATTTGACCTAATGTTTTTCTAATTTGCTGTTCAGTGACGCTACTTGACATCTCTCTTAGCCAATTTAGGACTTGTGAATGCCGGTCGAGTAGATCGTGATGATCTTGTGAAAAATAACTGACATGCGTTTCATGACCCCATTCATACTCACCTTCAGTTTGATGGATTTTTCCAAGTAAAATCTTAATGAGCGTGGATTTTCCAATCCCATTTTCGCCAATAATGGCTACCTTTTCTCCACGCGAAATTTCAAAACTTAAATTAGAAAATATTTTTTTATTGAGAAATTTCTTGCCTAAATTCTTTACACGAAGTACTAATTTTCCAGACTGACGGTTTGGTTTGAAATGAAAATGAGGCCACGCACGGGAGGTGTGTTTAATATCAGGTAATTCCATTTTTTCCATCATTTTGGCTCGAGATTGAGCCTGTTTTGCGCGAGTACCAGCTCGGAAACGATCAACAAGTTTTTGCATTTCTACAATTTTCTGTTCCATGTGTTTTTTGACATGAAGTTTCTGTTCTTCTATCAGTTTTTTTTCAGATAAGAATTTTTCATAATTTCCACTGTATTCACGAATTTCACCGTAATCAATGTCAAGGATATAATCAGCAAGCCGATTGATGAATTCCACATCATGAGAGATGAAAATCACCATGCCGCGAAATTCATTTTTTAAATATTTTTCTAGCCAATGAATTGAAATGATATCTAGGTGATTAGTGGGCTCATCAAGTAATAATGTATCTGGTTCTTGAAACAAAGCCTGCGCAAGCAAAACACGTAGCTTATAGCCTCCAGATAAACTACTGAGTGGTTTTTGATGATAGTCCGAGTGAATGCCAAGTCCTAGCAGCAAATTTTCAGTAAATGAAATCGCACTATAACCATTCTGCTCTGCGATAATTTCTTCTAGTTGACTTAAACGATGCGCTGTTTTTTCATCCCAATGGGTACTTTCTAGCAATTTGTCTTTTTCAACTAGTGCTTGCCAAAGTTTTGACTTACCCTGTAGAACAATGTCTGTGATGATCGTGTTTTCATATCGAAACTGATCTTGTTTTAACCATCCGATACTCGCCTCTTTAGAAATTGAAATGGCACCTGAAACAGGCTCTTCTTCTCCCGTGATCAATTTGAGTAGGGTGGATTTACCTGCACCATTAGCGCCAACCAATGCATAGTGCGTTTGGTCAGAGAGAATGAGATTCACATCAAAAAACAGTAATTTTTGCCCATATGAATGTGTCAGCTGATTGATTAGAATCATAGTGCTTTTCCTCTAATCAAGTGGCTTAGTACTGCTAAAAATCGTATTTGGCGCTGTAACCATAGATATATCCTATCATACTAGGGTATGAAACGCCCTAATTACCTGCATTTTAGGTCGATGAATGAGTTGTCCACCGATGCCAATGATTAAGATGATACAAGATTTTTTGAATTACCAAATGTTTCATAATACATAGATTGAGACTGCATCGCCATGCACAATTAACCCTATTTTTTTTCTTTATATATTGCTAATTTTTTCCCAATCCCTTCAGCTAATAAGGTAGCAGCAAGTATATTTAAACTAAGGTTCGAGCCCGTGACGGCCAATTTATAATCAAGTACTCTGCAGAAGGTCCATTGCTTTGACAAAACCGCGACCGCGCCTTGCTTTTTTTCTGTTTTTAGTTTTTAATGGCATCCCCAATTCATGGGGAGTTTTTTAAACATACACAAGAGTTTATATTATGATACTTAAAATATTAGGTGCAAGCTTAGGCTATCCTGGTCTTGCGCAAGACGTTACTGATCAGGTTAGAGCATTATGTAACAACAATCTGCTTCAGTTGGATGCTAATCTGCTTTCTCCAAACGCAATAAGGGGCACTTTTGGTATTTCCCATGGGTCGCAAAACTGGCGTGATGTAGCATTGGTAGTCATTTATCAATATGATGATGAAAAGGTAAAAATAGGAATACTTACTCGAGAAAACTATCTGCATATTCAATACGCTGCGTCAGATAAGGCTATTTTACCCGACACGACCAATCAATTAGTCATTCTGGGAGCAGCTTATGGAAAAGAAGATGTGACCCAATTAACGCAACAATTGTGTAAAAATAATGAATTACATATTGCTGCAAGCGCCAGCGTTTATAAAGATAACTGGGTTGGCGTTGAGAAGTCTACTCTCATTGTGTATCAGTATGGTAATGATGAACCCAAAAGAATTATTGCTACCACCGAAGGCACTGCTATTCATATTGATGATTTTCCTATTATTTTAGAAAAAATTCGTCATAATACACTCGATCTTTTACATTTTTCAGAAATATCTGCTGCTCATCTGGATGAAGCACTGGTTGCTTTACAAAATAATACTTCAGTCACGACCTTAAATTTAAGCGGATTATGCAGAAGTGGTGAGCAACTCATCAATGTTGAATTTGATCAGCTCATTAAAATATTAGCTGTTAATCAAACTTTAACCACTATTAATTTAAGTCATACCGGACTGACCAATGAACATATGGCCAGACTGTTAGGCGTGCTGCAACAAAATAAAGCTATAACGCATTTGGATGTTTCCGGCAATGATCTTAATCCTAATTTACTACGTGAGTTAACCACTCGGATGCGCTATAGGAATTTTGACATTGCATCACCCAATCAGCAGCCTATTTTTCCTGATCCGATCGCGGATGCTAGTATAACGATTCCAGCAGATTTTTTATGTCCCATCGGGCACGTTATTATGGTGGATCCTGTGGATGTCGTTGATATAGACAATAATAGGCATACTTATGAAAGAGAAGCCATCGAAGCATGGTTTGCTGAAGGTCGGAATACCGATCCGCTCACCCGTAAAGAAGTACAGAACAAAACTTTAGAGCCTAATGCGTTTGCTCGACGTGCGATATCAGATTTCTTAGATCACCATCCGCCATTAAAGGGTTCGGATGAAGTGTATTTGCCGCGTGCTAAATTTGTTGCATTAGTGGATGCAATAATATCAGAAAATGTTAACGAGGTGAGAAGATTAATTCGAGAAGATCGACGTTTACTGTCTCGTCAGCTGATCACTATGAGAACTGCGTTTCACATTGCTTGTGAGTGTGGTTCTTTGGAAATAATAGAATTTATTGTGAGCCAATTAACTCCCCAGGAATGCGAAGCCATTCTCGCTCTGAAGCCAGTAGATTGGCAACCGGAACAGCTTAATGTTGCATTGATGCATGCTGCTAAAAATGGTGATGCGGATCGTGTTGCGCGTTATTTACATTTAGGCGCTGACATACACTTTCGAGACTCAGTTGGAAAAATTGCTTTATCTTGGGCTGTACAGTCAGGAGATTTAAAGTCAACGACACTATTATTGGATGCTGGGAGTAATCCAATGCTCGAAAGTGCTCAAGGTAATAATGCGTTAGATTATGCTGTTCTTGCGGGACATCATAAAATTGTTTGTTTACTGCTAGAAAGAAACTTTCCGATTAGTGAAGCGTCACCTGGAAAACATTTTCAATATAGGACCTTGCAAATGTTTTATGCTCAAAATGTAATGTTACAAAAAGATATTGTGGTCTTGCAACAACGGCAAGTGCAATCCGAGCAACAAATTGATGCATTAACAAAACAAGTTCAATTATTAGAGCAACAAGAGCGGCTCAGAACAGATCATATCAGTGGTACGTCGCCGAGACCCGTTCCACCTCCAAGACCCTTGAGGACATTTTCATGAGCACTCTTATTGGGGCGTACTAATTTCGGGGGAGAGGTCAGCCAGATCACCCCGAGATTTTTATGGTCTCCCTATAGACAACCTATCTTTTAGCGGTTCATCCTAATATTCCCTCGCGTCGCTAAGTTCAAGATAGGGACCGGCTAGAGCGCTATTTTTCTAATCCCTATCTTCTATAAATTGACAAGATAGGGCATAGATAATATAATGTTGATCTAGCCCCTATGTGAGAAAACAGATGCCACATTCAGAGAAAATCATCGGTAGACAATATGAACAAGCAAAGCTTGAAAAAGCGTATCGATCAAAAAGAGCCGAGTTGATCGCCGTGTATGGGAGACGCCGCGTCGGAAAAACGTACTTGATTAGAACCTTTTTTTTGAAAAAAAACGGTCTATTTTTTCAAGTTGCAGGAATCCACAAGGGGACAGCCGCTCTTCAACTGTGAAATCAAATACAGTAAAACGCCTTATATGGTTGATAAAGAAAGTGCTAAGAATTTACTCAACAAAGCCTCTGCCTATCAAGACATTACCCAAACGACTAAACTGATATTCATATCGTTCATCACGACATTTGGACTCAAACAAACAGCAAATTCACAAAATATTGTGTCCTCTACAGCAACGCTAGAGGATTTATTTAAAAGTTATATCGAGTAAGGACGACCACACCGTTCTTTACACTCTTAAATTAGACCAATTTTCAAAGGCAGGAAGGAAAAATTTGAGGAATATTTTCTACCACTTGTTTGGATAAAAATTCTTTAATTTTATTATTTAAATCGTGTAAGTCACCATCACGGTAAGAACATAAAACACGTAACGAAGTGGCGGGGTCGAATTGTTTACCATACACAGCAATCGTACAGGTGTCATTGGGCTCTCCAAGTGCCGAAAAAGCGAAGCAGCATGCTTAATCAGCCTTACCCATCTTGATACTACAAAGTCTGTTTTATCTATTTGCAGTATTAAAATGGGGTGTTATAATGATACTGTAAATAGAGATTTTGCTATTTACAGTATCAATATGGATCGATCGAGGTAATGGCCGATGAAAACAACCCTCGGGCAGTTTATAGGGCGTCAACAAGAGCTATCCGCTTTAAAACGCTTTTTACATAAAAAAACGGCCTCTCTGATGGTTATCAGAGGGTGTAGATGAATTACCACTAAAAGACTGTGGACGATTTTGGGGGGATAAATTCAACAATAGTTCAGCATATGAAAAATTTAAATTGTTGTCGGTGACGGGTGGTGTCCCGCGATATCTAGAAGAAATAAACCCAGTTTTGAATGCAGAAGAAAATATATCAGCCCTTTGTTTTAAAAAGGGTGGAATATTGGTCGATGAATTTGAACACATTTTTTCAAACATATTTCAGCGTTACACCCCTCTTTATCGTGAAATTGTAAAATTGCTGGTCAATGGACCTAGGGAGACAACTGAGATAAGCTATGAATTACAGGTTGCAATAACTGGATTATTAAGTGAATATTTAGAGGAGCTTTCATTATGTGGTTTTATCAAGCGGGATTTTACATGGAATATTAAAACCGGCCAAGATAGTAGATTAAGCCATTATCGACTCAGTGATAATTATTTAAGATTTTATTTGTGCTATATTAAGAAATATAAAAGTAAAATTGATCGCGGAAATTTTGAATTCACATCGATCGCCGCGTTACCAGAGTGGGGATCTATTTTTGGGCTGCAATTTGAAAATCTTATACTCAATAATCGACGTGTCATTCAGGAATTATTAAACATCAAATCGGAAGATATCATTAGTGATAATCCTTTTTTTCAGCGGCACGCTGCCAAGCAACTGGGATGCCAAATTGACTATATGGTACAAACTAAGTTTAATACTTTATACGTTTGTGAAATTAAGTTCTCAAAAAATTTAATTGGTATAGATATTATCAAAGAAATGCAACAAAAAATTGATCTGCTTAAACGCCCCAAAGGGTTTTCGTGTCGTCCAGTGCTCATTCACGTCAATGGTATTACTGATGATCTGCTGGAGAGCGATTATTTTGCAGCCATTATTGATTTTAGTCAGTTTTTGTAATCGCTGAATGAAATCTGATGTTCATTTTACTAGGGGTTTCACATTTTGTGCAAAACTCCTTTTTGATATGACTTCCGTGACCCGATAAAAGATACAGCAGTGCGAAGTGCGGCCATGCATTCACCCTGGTGGATCTCAGACTGGATTTTTCTTCTATGGTAAAATAGCGTTTTGCATGCAGACTCATTACGAGCGAATATGAAAGCAGTATTGAAAAGTAAAGAAGAAGGCATTCCTCCATTTCCTCGTATCGATTTTTTATCGGCCCAGCTGGCTTACCGGCGTCGCTTTGGGGGAGGGCGACGGCAGCTGATTGCGAAAGCAGTCGGGCTTTCCAAGCATCAGAACATCACCGTGTTGGATTTAACAGCAGGCCTGGGGCAAGACGCCTGTGTGCTGGCTATGCTAGGTTGCAAGGTGACTATGTTGGAGCGTTCTCCCTTCATGGCCGATTTATTGCGTGATGGTTTAATGCGTGCACAATCCGCTGCTTGGTTTCGGGAGTTGAAACTCACGCTCGTGGAGGAAGACGCCTTGCATTATTTACCAAATCTCGTGGCGCTATCCGATGTTATTTATTATGATCCCATGTATCCTGAACGTAAAAAATCCGCGTGGCCTAAACAGGGCATGCGGTTATTGCGTCAAATCGTAGGAGATGATAATGATGCTCCTCGTGTTTTGGAGCTCGCGTTAAAAAAAGCAAACCAACGGGTAGTAGTCAAACGTCCGCGTTTGGCACCTGTTGTTGAGGGATTCCAACCGTCTTATGTTTATTCTGGAAAAAGCAGTCGGTATGATGTGTATGTGCCCACGACGAAATAGTGTGTATTAATTCCACTTATCCATGGCTGCCACTCAGTAAAGTAACCGACATGATTTATTTCGTGGGTTTATACAGACATTCTGGTTCCAGTAAATTTTTTAATTCTTCTAGTGTTTGCCCAGGCTCTTGCATGGGAACAATGTTGCGTCTATCCAATGCTCGTGAAATTTCGCCATCGTCGTTTACGAGGCAAGTCCAACGGTGAGGATATGTTTTCCCTTCAAATACGAAACAAGGGTGTTTTTTACTTTCTAAATCCTGGATGCTTTCCTCGGTAAGAGAGTAAATGGGGAATAGGAGTTTTTGTTGCTCGTGGATTGAGCTGAGATCTGTTTTGGTTTTATGTGACATGATAACAGCTAATTCCCAACCACATTGTAGAAATGCCTCACGCAAATCATTATATTTCTTAATTTGAGTAGTACAACCTGGGGCACCAGGAATAGTCATCCATTGTTTGAGTGCTTCATCGCGATTTTTCCATTGATCCGCGTGACTAGCCCCTGGTTGAAAGACTAATACGGTTGGTTGCTTGATTATTTGTTTTAATGGGTGAATCTCACCATCGCTACCCATTACTTTTAATGATAACAAATCATTTCCTTCGCGTTGACGTTTAGGCATGGTTTCCTTCCTCGTATTGAATGGCATTCTGTGAATATTATTAAAAGAATTGTTGAAGCATGTTGCAGGAAGACATAATTTATGGCTGTAAAAATAACGTGCTCCCCACATGCATTTTCTCTTTGTTTAATTATTTTATCTGCTCTGATTTCGCCACGGTATAATACAATACGGATTCACTGTAGGAAATGGGAAAAAGTCATCTGTGCTTATTTAATCATTTTTTAAGTTTTTTGTCAGATAACGCACTTTGGATCTCTCTTCTCTAACGTGACCCAAAGAGGGGAGTGGTTTTTTCAGCATTCGCACCAAGAATAGGGCAGGGCAGCTTGATTTTTCTCGCCTAGATAATTAAGGTCAACTATTGCTTTGTCCACATTGCTGCAAATATTTTTCTAATAATGCCAGCGAAATGCCTATACCACCACACACGATCACCAACAAAGAATGTGCGGTAGTGAGAGACGGTGCACGGTCATAGATGACCGATAAGGCAGCGCCGCAAGCGGGCTCAACGAGCACGCGGTGGTCATCTACAAACCGGCGGCAAGCTAAGACAGCGGCTTTATCGCTCACCACCAAAGGTGTGATCGGGTGTTTTTGGGCCCAATTAAATAATTCTGTGCAAACGCGGACGACGCCCAACGTGGTGGCAACCGTGTGAATGCCGGGTAATGTGACTAATTTGCCGGCTTGCATGGCGGCGTAAAAAGAAGCAGCGCCTTCAGTTTCCACTGCGAAAATAGGCACATCTGGCCAGCCATGACGATACAATCCTTGTAAAATGCCACAAGATAATCCTCCGCCCCCCACTGAAACCACGATAGCGCCCGGTTTTTCGCATTGTTCCACCAATTCGTCGACCAAAGTCGAGTGCCCCGCCCAAATAGTGGGATGATCAAACGGAGGCACAAAGCCCCCCTCTACTTTTTTAACATATTTTTGTGCAGCTTTATTCGCTTCATCCCAGATGTCACCTTCTATTTTCACTTCAGCACCTTCTGCGCGAATGTGATCAATGTAAACGGAGGCCGTGTTAGTAGGTACAAAAACAGTGACTTGTACTCCTAATCGTTTTCCGGCGTAAGCTACGGAATAACCTGCATTCCCGCCGGAGGAAGACACAAGATGCCTTTTGCCGGAAGCCACCCATTCTTGACACAATTGCCCAATGCCGCGGATTTTAAAAGAACCCACGGGTTGGTAACACTCCATTTTAAGAAACACGGGTTTACCCAGCTGCGCACTGAGTATCGTCGATTCAAATACTGGGGTACGGACGTGTAAGGGTTTCGGTTGCATGTGATTTGTCCTGTCTTATAAATTTAGTATAGTACTTTTGTCAAGGGGGATGAGGGATCAAAATGCTGGTGGACGAAGGGTTTACTAGGGTGTCAATCGAATAGTTAAGCTGCGAAAGAAGAGCCGCAGCCGCAGGTCGTTTTGGCGTTTGGATTACGCACAATAAATTGAGTTCCATTCACATCTTCTCGGTAATCAATTTCGGCGTTTTGTAAATACGGCAAGCTCAAGTAGTCCACCAATAACCGTACGGAACGAGCAACGCCGTCACTGGATACGTGTGTTTCGATGATTTGATCGTTGGGTCGGACGGTGTCATCAAATGTAAAGGCATATTGAAAGCCATGACATCCCCCTCCATTGATATAAATCCGAAGATTAAGCTGAGGATTTTTTTCTTCCTCTATCAATTGGTAGACTTTGTGTGCAGCGGCAGCTGTCAAGTGCAGAGCGGGCGACGCAAGGGGGGATGCTGTAGTGGTCATAATGCGAATTATCCGATTTTTATTGGGTAAAGTCAATGCTGCTCGGAGGGTTGCGCCGGAGCAGCGGCTACTGAAGGAGCGTTCTCGGCCGTTGCTAATAATGGCAATTTTTCTACATCGCCCATGTGGGCGAGCCATCCGTGTCTCAGCGTCTGACGCATATAGCCTTTAAAGCTTAAAAGATCGTAGAAATGCAATAGGCTCAACAAGCGATCAACGATCCCCTTCATTAAATCAACGAGAGTCCCATTATATACAGCAGATTTTTGATTTGTGGTTTTATCTGCATTATTTACTAAATTTTTTATTTCATTGTAGGAATCGGTGACGCAGTGAGACATCTGATTTTTTAATTGAATCACGTGGTTGAGATCACCAGTGTTATTATTTATGGTTTGTTTCATTTCTTCTATTTTACTTTGAAAATGGGCTAATTTTTTAGGATCGTTCTGAAGAGGAACATCTTTGATGCGAGATTGCTGAACGAGTGACTGTTCTGATGGTTGTTGAGGTTGAGGAAGAGTAAATCCCGTAATATCGGTAACAATTGTTTGTTCATCAGTAGTGCATTGTTTCATGAGTGTTTGAATTTTTTGAGTGGTGTCTCCCATAAAAAGAGACAAATCATGCAACAAAGCGCGAGCGACTATTTTTTCTTGGTAGGCTACATTATTTTCTAATGCATGCAAGATGTCAATGATGGACCTATATAATCCTTTATTTTCACTCTCTAATTTTTTAACTTCCGTTAATTTCATATGGTGAGCTTGTTCTATGAGATAGCGGATATTATAAAATAATTGATTAGCCTTTTCAAAATCGCATTGCTTCGGTAAAAGATCAGGTAGCGATGTTCTGATGTCATTCGACAATGTTAATATGGCTGAGTACATGTCTTCTTTATCGGTGCCTTTGAGACCATGATCCCACAAATTACTCACGACCAATTGAGTATAAAGAACGTTTGTCCTGCGGATAAATTCATCTAATGGAGGTTCCTTGGCATTGGTTTCGGTTTTGTGAAACAGTCCGACGTCAACCGGTATCGGCGGGACTGGCACTAGTGACACAGGTGAGGAGGAGTTAACTGTAGGACCCCATTGGAAATCCTCTATCAATTTTCGCACTTTTTCCGAACGCGACACGCCTGGCGTTACTGAGGGGCGTTTTGTCCGGATCAGCTCTGCCGCATCGAATTCAGGCATTTTTTCGTATACCATTAAATAGGCAGCTACCACCAACCAGCTTCTACCCTTTCCTGCTTTGCAATGAACATAAACACTTTCTCCTTTTTTTCTGTACTCCTCAATGGCATCGATGGTTTCTGTAAGATTTTCGAGGTTTATTTCTGCCGTGTAATCGCGCATGGGTTGAGACAGAAATTGAATGGGTGTTCTTTCATTGGTATTTTCTTCTCCCTCTATCATTGCCTCTGCTTCTTCCCAATTCTTCCATTCGTTCTCACTCACAGGAATCATCGGTGATGGTAGTCCTTTGCCTTCTTGTTCGAAGGGCTCAACGAGACTCACGACGAGACCTAGAGAGGCTTCTAGCTCTTTACATTTTTTTATAATAGCCACAGCGTCTTTTTTGAGAGGGAGCCCTCCTAAAATGAGCGCTCCTCTTTTTCCTTGTTGTGTAAGGTCTTGTGTTTCTGAATTTTGAATAGGTACTGTGGTTGGATCTAGGATGATATCCCAATGCGAGTTAAACCAATGGGCGAATAAAAAGCTAACGGCGAAATTAGCTTTTTTAAAGAAAGAAACATTTTCTGACGTTTCTTTCCATCGATTTTTTACAAGGGTTTTTTCTGTTTTTGCCATGACTTTATCCTCAGTCATTTAAGGGCCGAGCACCGTATTCGCTGGTTTATTCAGTCGCTCTATTTTCTGAGATAGGTTGGGCTGGATAAGTGGCCGAAAGCAAGAGGTGCTCAAAGCCGTCTATTTTTATTCTATATTACCAGAATAACCCGCATTGGTTAATAAATTCTTAAAAATCACGGAGATTTTTATTTTCCTTGAGAGAATTTTGCCTATGCGAAAAACTATGTTAACCACGCCTTAAAAGGCAGCTTTTAGAGGATGCCTTCGCCCTTATCGTTTGAACTGAGCATTCTTTTTGCTGTGATGCCTGCCACCCCACCCCGATGATAGGGGATGGGATAGCAAAAGCATATGATTTATGCCGCCATTTCTTTAAGGCGTTTGAGGCCGCGGATTTTAACCACATTGCGTGCTGGTTTTGCCTTAAATGTGGTCATTTCCCCGGTGAAAGGGTTAATACCACGCCGAGCTTTAGTGGCGGGTTTATTTTTGACGACACATTTGAGCAAGCCTGGCACCGTGAATTCCCCAGCACCGCCTTTGCACAGATGCCGATGCATCAAATGGCTCAGCTCTTCAAAGACCGCACTGACTTGTTTTCTATTCAATTCGGCCACATCGGCAATATGTGCCATGAGCTGTGACTTATTCAAAGGGGCGCGAATGGGCGTCTTCGCTGATACTGTCTTTTTTTTCGCATTAAGTCGCCCACCAGTGGTCCCCTTCCGGGCCGCTGCTTTTTTGCGAGTTTTTCTTTTTTTTGCTGGCATAAGGTATCCCTCTTCAATGGTCCATGTTTGTAGTAAATGGATGTGGTAAAAACCACCCGGTAGAAAGTAGCATATTTTTCATTAAAAGCACATATTTTTCAGGAAATAAAAATCCTCGTCTCCAGAGGCGAGGGATTTTTATTTCCTCCCCCTCACTTTAGGGACACGCCCTAATTTTGGATCCATGACTCTCATTTTTACTGTTTTTAGCGTCTCAAATGCTTGTAGGGTCGCTAGCTGATAGAAAAATGGGCCCCCCAAGGTGCTTTTTCCAGCCTCCCCCTTGTATAATTGCGTTTTGTGCTGTAGCATTTTGTCCCTTTCCCTGACTGATTGAAGGTATCGTTTTCATGGCAACTGACATGGCAAAAACAACAACAGTGGAACCCCAATGGTATGTGGTAGATGCTGCCGATAAAACGCTGGGTCGATTGGCCAGCCGCATTGCGCACCACCTCCGCGGAAAGCACAAGCCCAGCTATACTCCACACGTGGACACGGGCGATTATATCGTGGTGATCCATGCCGATAAAATAAAAGTAACGAAAGAGAAAGCGCAGACGAAATACTATCATCGCTATTCTGGTTATCCCAGCGGATTGAAAACTGCTTCGTTTGCGGAAATGCAAACCAAGCACCCGGGTCGCTTGCTGAAAATTGCCGTTAAAGGCATGTTGCCGAAAGGGCCTTTAGGGTATCGGATGCTGACTAAGCTGAAAATATACGCGGGCGCAATACATCCTCATCAAGCTCAACAACCCCAATCGATCGATCTCTTATAGCGAGGTAATTTATATATGGCATCAGCTGCAGGAAAAAAACACGTTGAAAAGGGGACGGGACGGCGCAAAACGTCGAAAGCGAGAGTTTTTTTAAATGTAGGAAAGGGCCAGATTATCATCAATGGTAAACCGCTCGATCAATTTTTTGGTCGTGAAACAGCTCGAATGTTGGTGCGCCAACCGCTGGTGGCAGTGGATGCGCTGCATCGATTTGATGTGTATGCGACAGTCCGGGGAGGGGGCAATAGCGGACAGGCGGGCGCTATTCGA
>Ga0155612_122_pt2 | contig 17670 bp, 17 predicted proteins | sample RifCSPhighO2_12_FD_107269 | JGI IMG/M metagenome (GOLD analysis project Ga0155612, IMG submission 107269) | Coxiella sp. RIFCSPHIGHO2_12_FULL_44_14 | reverse complement strand
TTGTAATCCCTATCATTAAAATGAATGCGCAGTATATACTATTGATCATGAAGACCTGCCCCGGTAGCTCAGAAGGATAGAGCAGTCCCCTCCTAAGGGACAGGTCACCGGTTCGATTCCGGTCTGGGGCGCTTTGCTAGCCTGATCTCAATGGATAGGATGATGATTCATGGCACCACAACAACTCAAAACCCGCACTGAATATGACAGCATGGGCAGTATTGAAGTACCTGATGACCACTACGGTGGAGCACAAACCCAGCGCTCATTGATCCATTTTGCTATCGGGCGTGAAACCATGCCCCCCGAACTCATTCGCGCTTTTGGGATTTTGAAAAAAGCGGCTGCTATGGCTAACCAAGCATTGGGGCAACTTTCTGAAGAAAAAGCGAACCTTATTATGCGAGCTGCAGATGAAGTCATTTCTGGAAAACTCAACGATCACTTTCCGTTGAAAATCTGGCAAACTGGCAGTGGTACACAAACCAACATGAATGCCAATGAAGTCATTAGTAACCGCGCCATTGAATTAGCTGGCGGCGAGTTGGGTAGCAAAAAACCCATACACCCTAACGACGATGTGAATTTATCCCAATCCTCTAACGATACCTTCCCCACTGCCATGCACATTGCTGCAACCGAGATGATTCACCACCAATTGATGCCCGCGGTCCAGCAATTGCAAGATGCCCTGTTACAAAAACAAAAGGAATTCAATGACATTATTAAAGTCGGCCGAACACATTTGCAAGACGCTGTGCCTCTGACGCTCGGTCAAGAATTTTCAGGTTATGTCGCTCAATTAAATCTCGCACTCAAAGCCATACAAGATACCTTACCCCATCTCTACCCACTCGCTATCGGAGGTACAGCCGTGGGCACGGGTCTCAATACCCATCCTCAATTTGCCACTACCGTCGCAGCTCGCATTGCAGAATTGACGCAATTGCCTTTTGTATCTGCTTCCAATAAATTCGCTGCACTTGCAGCGCACGATGCCATAGTCCTGACAAGCGGTACTTTAAAAACACTGGCCTGTGCTTTGTTGAAAATCGTGAATGACATCCGCTGGCTTGCTTCAGGCCCGCGCTGTGGTTTATCTGAGCTCATACTCCCTGAAAATGAACCAGGCTCTTCCATCATGCCCGGAAAAGTGAACCCTACCCAATGTGAAGCCATGAGCATGGTATGCGCTCAAGTCATGGGCAATGATGTGACCATCACCTTTGCAGGCTCGCAGGGTAACTTTGAACTCAACGTATATAAGCCTGTGATGATATACAACCTCATTCAATCACTGTATCTGTTATCCGATGCCTGCCATTCATTGACAACATACTGCATCACTGGCATTCGCGTAAACCGAGAAAAAATTCAAACCTATTTACGCGATTCGCTCATGTTAGTCACCGCATTGAATCCTGTACTGGGATATGACAAAGCAGCAAAAATCGCGAAAAAAGCGTATGCAGATCATAGTACATTAAAAGAAGCAGCCGTCGCACTGGGATTTTTAACCCCCGAAGCTTTTGACAACGCAGTGGATCCTAAAAAAATGGTCTTTACACAAAACCAGGAACCTTCCTGATCAGCAGAAAATAATCTAATACAGCTAATATCCCTAATACCGTAAATAAAATGGCCATTGGTATTTGTGTGCGGGCATTGATATGTGCTGCCATCACACTCATGAATGCGGTACCCAAGGTTTGTAAGCAGCTGAATAATGAACCCGCCGTTCCCGCTATCGCAGGAAATGGCATCATAGCACCAGCAGAGGCATTGGATGCGATTAATCCCATACCAAACACATAGAATACCATAGGCAGGACAAGCACTGTAACACTCATCGGCATCGTTAGACCCAGCAATAGCATCGATGCACCACCCCACAATAAAAAAGCACTCCCTAATCCCAATATAGTTTCTGATGAATATCTTTTCACTAAATACACGTTAAGGAGTTTTCCCAATAGAACGGCACTGGTAATAAACATCGTGAGCCAACCATATTCCACAGCTGACAACCGCAATACGTCCTGCAATAAAAAAGGAGTAATCGCATAATAAACAATGACTCCAGAAAAACACAAACTGGTGATAATGACGTGTCCTACAAACTCTCTATTGGTCAATAAAATACGGTAGTTTTTTAAAATCTGCATCGGCCGAGCGGTGAGCAAACTGATTTGTGTATTGGTTTCAGGCAATAATAACCAAATAGAAACCCAGGAGATAAAACTATAAACCATTAAAAAAACAAATACTGACTGCCAACCTAAATAGTGTTGGAAGTAACCACCTAATGTGGGAGCAATAATAGGCATAATGCCGTACGCCAAACTGGTGTAAGAAGCAAAGCGTACCAGTTGAGGACCCGTAAAAACATCCCGCATGATGCTACGCGATAATCCCACGGGAGCACCTGCTCCAATACCTTGCACTAAACGTCCAACAATGAGCATGTCAATCGAGTCCGCATAAGCACAGATCAGAGATCCGATCAAGAAAAATGCCAATCCTGATAAAATCACTATCCGTCGTCCGAAAGCATCTGACAAAGGTCCGTAGGCCAATTGTGACAATGAAAATGTTAAAAAATAAACGGAGATGGTCAATTTAACTTGGGTTGCACTGACAGAGAAATATTTTGCTATATAAGGCAAAGAAGGCACGTACATGTCTGAAGAGAGCATCGATGCTGAAGCGGAAAAAATTAAGAGTGCACCCAATAAAACGGTAGCACCACGGTGATCTTGTCGCATCAATTTTTCAAGTACACGCGATAACACAAAAAACTACTTCTGTAAACTTTGTCCGATTCTGTCCCAACGTACACGATGAGCATTGGAATCCCAACTCATAAAAATGAGTATGCCGCGACCAATAAAATCATCTGAAGGTACAAAACCCCAAGAACGACTGTCATCGCTATCATCACGATTATCACCCATCATAAAATAGGTTCCTACCGGCACGACAAGATTTTTGAAATCCTCTGCCGGACGATCAGGTCGAATATAAATACGGTGTTTCACCCCCGCTAATACTTCTTCGTAGACCTGAACTTTGGATGCACTTCCGTTATCACTCATTTCCATGGCATCATTCAAGCGTGCTTGAGTGGCTGGCTTACCGTTAACATACAGCATTTTATTAATATAGCTGATGTGATCGCCGGGAACTCCTATCACGCGTTTCACAAAAGTCACTCCTGGACTTACAGGCCAGCGAAATAAAGCAATCTCTCCTGTTTTAGGTTCTCTCACATGGATAAGTTCCTTGTTCCAAATCGGTAATCTCAACCCGTAATCGTATTGATTGACTAAAATCATGTCTCCCGGCATGATGGTTGGCTCCAAAGAACCTGTTGGTACGCGATAAGGTTGAATTAGAAAAGCGCGAATCAACAATACAATCAGCAACACAGGAAATAAAGAACGTGAATATTCGATGACGATAGGATATTTTTTTTGCTCAGAAAATCCAGTGGCACCACTGCGACGTTTCCCAGCGCACCACAAGTCATCCACGACCCATACCACACCTGCGAAAATCGTAGCCAGTGCTAAGATGTTTAAAAAATCAAAATACATGGCATGATTTCCGTTTGATTTCCATTTGCAATGTCAACTGAGATGAATATAAATTAGGAACGTAATAAATAGCTTTTCCTTGAAAAGCGTAAACTGCTTGCGCTGATGGTACTGTTGGCAGGGTGTGTCCAAACAAAATAACGGCGATACCGTTCGCACCCGACTGAGCAGCCAGTTGCTGTACATATTGCAATAACATATTTTGATTTTGCCCAGTGACTTGGGGTGCATGTAACTGAGCATGAATATAACCCACTGTTTCATAGGCCATCGGAACACTGCCGGGCAAAAACAAATGGACATCATCCGGTGAAAGTGCAGGTTTTCCCGTGTTGGCAGGTAAAAAAATTCCTTTCGGCGTGTCAGGGACAGACGGAACTGTAAAATAAATGACCGCGACAATGAGCGCAGCCACTGAGACTGACAAGAGCGTGCGCATCATTGCTGGATTATTCTCCTCACTCTGTTATTAGCCACTTTAGCATGTAAAGTCTCCGATTAGGAAGAGCTCCGTGAGAAGTAAATTTTATCAATGAGTCGCTTGAGACTATCTGTGTTATTCCCTGTCGCTACGACAGGTTTCGAAATAATGGGTAGCGTTGTAGTGGTAGCAGGTAGTGCTAAGGTGCCACCGTAGGTGCGATGTAAACGCAAAGGAACGAGTAAACCCGTATCGGGATTCAGGACATCGCTCGTTAAGCCATTGACATGCATCAATAGAGAAACCGTCGTGTGATAATTATGGGCGATGCTTTGTAGCGTTTCACTGCCCTGTACTTGATGATATTCCCAGCTTGTATGTTCTTGGCCCTGTAGTTTTTCTAAATTATTTCCAAATTGCGCGCTGTACTCGTTGGGGATGATCCATGTGTGTACCTCCCCCGGGGTGGTTGCCCAACGACGCAAGCTGGAATTGAGATGTCGAATAACTTTTTGAGGAACCCCCGATAAACTGGCCGCTTCTGCCATGTCGATCTGTGAATTGACATGCACCGCTGTAAAATAAGATTTATTAGGGACATAAGGCAATATCACTCCATAACGCGCAGGATCTTTGACAATGGCGGCAAGCGCTAATAACTTAGGAACGTAAGCTTTAGTTTCATCCGGCAATGGCAAATCCCAGAAATCTGTGCCTTGCCCTATATTGGCATTATTTTGCTGTGCATCTTGCACGACTCCGATTCCCGCGTCATATGCAGCGGCTGCTAGTAGCCAATCGTGAAAGGCATCGTGCAGATTGCACATGTAATTCAGCGCTGCCTGTGTGGATACCAACGTATCGCGTCGCGCATCGTACCACCAATCGATTTCTAATCCAAAACTCGATGCTGTTCCTGGCATCAATTGCCATAACCCCGAAGCCCCCGCACTCGAATAAGCAAAAGGATCGTAACCACTTTCTAACATAGGTAATAACGCAAATTCTGCTGGCATGTGACGTTCTTCAGTTTGCTGATATACGTAATAAATGTAAGGCACCGCATTACGAAGAATTTGATTAAGAATTTTTTTATTACTCAAAAAGGCCAATATTTGGTAACGCACAGCAGGTAAATCGCTGTAATCATTTAATGCGAAATGCGAAACGATGATGGGCCATAGATTAGCTCCCGACGTTGCAGAATTCGGATATTGTAACTGACTTAAGTTGGAAGGTAGGCTCGTATCCGATTGGAAAGTAGGTAGAGATGCAGGTGTGTGGTTACCTACCGAATAAGCTGCCAAGGAAGCATTGATGGCTGCCACCTCTTGTGCTGCCCCTGCATTAACCATAGGAGGGACTGTTGTATGAGAAGAGGCTGTTACGGGGAAATGATTCAATGGCCCAAATTGATAAAGTACTTTAACCTGCCCTTCGGTGTTCTCTAAATCTTGACTATCTACGTAGGCAATGGATTGAGGTGTGCGCTCAACGGCAGCAATGGCCGCCATGTCATCGGATACCTTGGGGGGTGGATTCCCCTCCCCTTGAAATACTAAAGAAGACCAATAACTACTGACTTGATCTGGGCTCCAACCTAACAATGATTGATAAAATTGCTGATACGCCGATGAATCGTCCGACTGATCAAACGGTTGAAGTTGTTCTTGAGTAGACAACGCTGCAGGCTTACCTAAATAAATATTTTCTACCTGATGTTGCGTCAGGTGATCAACCTGAATTTCAGGACTGCCGATGACTACCAAAGAAGCTATGGCCGTTTCACTTAAAATGAGAGCCAGTATTCCCACCATTAACAATAATGTGTTTGCCACAATTCTCCTTTTGTGCTGCTTGACCGATAACATCACGTTTAAAAAATAACATCTAAAGAAGCACTATAAAGATAAACTGGCGTGTGGCCCACAGGCCCTTCAAAAAGACCATCCGTTCCATCCAGCGGTGTAATTTCACTGATACCTACTTTAGCGACCAAATTGTGATTGATATAATAATCGGCCCCCAGCGTATACGAACGCTGTGATTCAGGCAATTCTGCAAAGGGAGTTGTTTCTAATGCTGTGGTATTACTAGTTTTGATACGCGCATAAGTAAAATTAGGTAATAATTTGCCGAGTCGATATCCCACCATACCATAATATCCGGTTAAATCCGCAATGTGCGCAGGGGCATCGCGATGCGCATATTCACCGACCAATAATAAATGATGGTAATCCAATTTGGAGCCTAAGCTATAAAAAGACGCTTCTTGATTGTTAAATAAGGGTAAAGTAGCTCCATCGATAGCGGATAAAGCAGGAATATATCCCGTGAGATTAGCACGTGTATAATCGCCCCGCAGCGTCACATATTGATTGCTGATGCTAACGACATCGCCCAGCACATCGTTTTCATTAAATGTCGCCGTAGTGCCAGCGGGAATCAGATCGGGTGCATTGGTATAAAGATCATATTGGCTTTGGTTGGTACCTACATAGGGCTCTGATTTAATGACCCAGTTACCATCACCCAACGCATGAGAATAAATCATGTCGACACCGTTCATGTCATTGAACGGTAAAATACGATACACTTCATTGGGTAAAGTAACCCAGGGATAGGTATAACCTACTTCCTCGGTATCCGAATACAGTAAAGCAGGAATACGAAAACGACCTGCGCGCAATTGTACCGCGGGTGATGGTGAGTATCGTAAGAATGCCCATTCTGCTTGTACACGGTAAGGTTTATTGCCATCCGTGTCATTTCCATTGGCCAATAGTTGTAACACTGCAGCTAAATCGTGTGTCATATTAGCGGTAATTTGAGCACCGATCAGAGAATTCGCCATGTAGTTGGTTTCATTGTTAACTGACCCATGTCCAGGAATGCTGTAATTCGTTTTGGTCGTGGTTTGAGAAGCACCCGCCGATAAAAACCCATTGATTTGAATACGCGATTTAGTCCCTAAGCCAAAACGCGAATTCTTCTTCGACGTTTTTGTAGGAGTTGCAGGAGGCGGATTGATTCCAGATACATACTGTTGCACATCTGAAGAAGTAGCAGCAGAAGAAGATGAACTCGATGATTGATTGGCGGTTTGTCCCACACTCTCTGCTAAGCTGGGGGAAGATACAGCCAAGAGTAAACAGAATGTGCTGGCATAAGTGATCAATGAGCGATTCAACATTGCTTTTTCCTACCGTTGAGCTTTTTGAAAATGCCGACATAAACGTGTCGGTAGCCCTTCCAGTAGGCGATGATCAACATGATCCTTAAGGCTATCTTAGGGATATAACATTAAGAAAATATTAAATGCTTGATAAATTAGGGGCTGTTGACAATTGTCACTCAAAACAAAAAACCCACTCGCGTCCCCCCGCCTAGCGGGTGGGCAAAAATCTTTTGGGTGCTCTCGACGGTAAAACGAAAGAAGATTTTTCATTCCCATTCCTCTATAATGCGAATCCCTTCGTATTTTCTGAAACCCTATGAAAAGACCGAGAGGATCTGTTGACATTCTAACGAAATATCAACAAACTTAATTATTGTTAATAAAATCATATTATTAAAATATGAATCTAATCAATCGCTTGTGGTCAGTTGTCGCTCCCGTTTTCGGAATGATAGCCTTTGTTATCTTGTTGATTCTGGGACTGTTTATCTTTTCTTATTTCCTGATTGTCGGCGCAATCATCGGGCTCATTCTGTTTATTGTTGCCTTCATTCGTCTCAAGCTCGCTAGTCGTAAACACCCAACGCCTTCTGCTCAGCAGGGCCGCATCATTGAACACGAACCCCCACCCAAGGAACGCATACCCAAAGACAACCCATAGAGGCCTCTAGTCACTGCAGCAAAGCTAATGGGTTATCGTAAGGTAATCCCAAGTCAGCCGCCACGCCTTCGTGCGTGATGTGACCTCGATAAACGTTTAATCCATTCAACAAATGCGGATTATCTAATAGGGCACGGCGATAGTCCTTATCGGCTAATAACGTCACAAATGGCAAAGTGGCATTGTTCAGTGCCAACGTTGCTGTACGCGGCACAGCACCCGGCATGTTCGATACACAGTAATGTACAACCCCATCCATCGTGAATGTAGGATCTTTGTGCGTTGTCGGTCGACTGGTTTCAAAGCACCCCCCTTGATCAATAGCGACATCTACCACAACAGAGCCTGGTTGCATCCGGCGTATCATCTCATGTGATACTAATTTTGGCGCTGCTTTGCCGGGCACCAAAACGGCACCCACCACTAAATCAGCTTCCACGACATATTGCTCGATGCTAGCCTCTGTGGAATAAGCCGTATTCAAACGGCCACCAAATTGCAAATTCAGCTCTTGGAGTCGACGTAAAGATTTATCTAAAACAGTCACTTGTGCTTCTTTTCCCATCGCCATACGAATGGCGTTGGTACCTACCACCCCTCCACCGATCACAGCGACCTTACCCGGATAAACACCCGGTACTCCTCCCAACAACACGCCATTACCACCCGAAGGTTTTTCTAAACAATGGGCGCCTGCTTGTATGGCTAATCGTCCTGCCACTTGGCTCATGGGAGCAAGTAACGGTAATCCTTCATCCAGCGAGGTCACTGTTTCATAGGCAATGGCAATACAACCCGACTGTAACAGTGCTTGTGCTTGTGTAGGATCAGGTGCTAAGTGTAGGTAAGTAAACAAAATTTGTCCTTCTCGCAATAGAGGATATTCTATAGCCTGTGGCTCTTTTACTTTCACGATCATATCGGCACACTGATAAAGCTCTGCAGCCGTTTCTACGATGCGAGCTCCTGCCATCTGGTAAGACGAATCCGTAAAATTGATGGCATCACCAGCATTATGCTGGACAATGACTTCGTGCCCATGCCCGATTAATTCTTTGACACTATAGGGCGTTAAACCTACTCGGTATTCTTCGATTTTCACTTCTTTGGGTACACCAACTAGCATATGTTACCTCTGTTTTAGTAATGCATTTCATCCAATGCCATCTCCCATTCCGATAAAATGTCAGTGATATCACCTACCAATCCATAATCTGCAATTTGAAAAATAGGGGCTTGAGGATCTTTATTAATCGCCACAATAATTTTACTGTCTTTCATCCCCGCTAAATGTTGAATGGCGCCTGAAATACCTACAGCTATGTACAGTGCGGGTGCCACCACTTGACCCGTTTGCCCCACTTGGTATTCATTCGGCGCCATACCGGCATCCACGGCAGCACGCGTAGCACCCACTGCTGCATGTAAGCGATCTGCAATAGTCATCAAACGCGTAAAATTTTCTGCATTCTGTAGTCCGCGTCCTCCCGCAATCACCCGCAAGGCAGAAGATAATTCTGGACGGCCACAAGAATGCGATACTTCACTCACCCAAGAAGTCGATGGGCTATCACAGATAAACTCCATTGGAATTAATGCAGCCGCTTGATCCCCATCGATAGCCGGCTCAAAAGCTGTCATTCGCACAGTGATGACTTGAATAGGATCTTCTGAGCGAATAGTAGCCAAGGCATTGCCCGCATAGATGGGTCGACAGTAAGTCCTTTCATCCAAGATCTCAATGATATCACTCACCTGTGCGACATTCAGCAATGCGGCTACTCTAGGCATGACATTTTTACCAAAAGTGGTTGCGGGAGCCAATACATGCGTTACAGAAGCATCGACACAATGGGCGATGAGTGGTGCTAAATTTTCCGCAAGCGGATGTTGATAGCAAGCATGGTCTACCATCAAAACTTTACTCACTCTATTGATTTTACATAATTTTTCTGCTACCGATTGGCAACCCCAACCTGCGATCAAAACTACCACCTCCTGACTCAATCGCTGCGCAGCAGTGATCGTGCTGCGCGTCGACAGTCGAATGTCTCGATGATCGTGTTCAGCAACGACTAATGCGGTCATGGCAATATTCCATGTTTTTCTTTTAAAACATTAAGTAATTCTTTAATATTATTTAATATCACACCGCTTTTTCTTTGAAGCGGAGCTGTTACTTTAACAATGGCGATATGTACTTTAAGTGTTACTTTAAGGTCTTGTTCAGTGATCACAGTCAGCGGTTTGTTACGTGCCTTCACAATATTAGGTAAACTGGTATAACGAGGTTCATTCAAACGCAAATCAGTAGTGATGACAGCCGGCAACTGGATCTTCAGGAGTTGCAATCCCTCATCGATTTCTCGAGCGACTTCAGCAGACATTCCTTGAATATCCAAACGCGAAACAAAAGTGCCCTGTGGCCAATCCAATAATCCAGCTAACATTTGACCTGTCTGATTACAATCATCATCAATGGCTTGTTTACCTAATAGCACAAGCATGGGTTTCTCTTGTTCCACAATGGCATGCAACATTTGCGCTACATGCCAAGGTAAAAGATCCCTTTCCGTTTTAACGAGGATGGCACGATCGGCTCCAAAAGCAAGAGCAGATCGAAGGGTTTCTTGGCATTCTTCATTGCCTATAGAAATAACAACAATCTCTTGCGCGATTTTTTTTTCTTTCAGTCGCACAGCTTCTTCCAACGCAATTTCATCGAACGGATTGAGTGATTTTTTAACATGCTCAGTGTCCACTCCAGAACCATCTGCTTTGATACGAATCTTACTGTTGAAATCAAGCACACGCTTGACTGCCACTAATACTTTCATCTCAGCCTCTTTTTATTTTTATTCATCAATGGTTCCCAGTAGATAGCCATGTGCGAGGTACTATATCATTGATAGCCTGTTGACCGGTATTATCATTGAGGGTCCCCTGATGACATCGATAGTACGAGAATCTATGCAGTTCGATGTGCTCATCGTAGGGGCAGGACCTGCTGGTTTAAGTGCTGCTATTCGCTTGGCTCAATGGAGCCGAAAAAAATCTTTTCCTCTCAAGATTGCTCTCATTGAAAAAGGTGCTTATGTCGGCGCACATTTACTCTCCGGTGCTGTGTTAGAACCCACTGCTCTGAATGAATTGATTCCGGATTGGAAATCACAACATGCTCCCCTCAACACGCCCGTCACCCAGGATGAGTTTTGGCTGCTGGACAAAAAGCGTAAGTGGCTGCTGCCAGTTCCCGGTCCATGGCATAATGGAGGAAATTATATCATCAGCCTGGGAAATTTCTGCCAGTGGCTTGCTCAACAAGCCGAGCAACTCAACGTAGCTATTTTTCCTGGCTTTGCGGGAAGCCAGGTGCTCTACGATGGAGAAAACAAAGTCATCGGCATTCAAACCGATGACCGAGGCCTGAATAAGCAGGGCTTACCCACTCAACGATTTGAACCGGGTCTTCATTTATTGGCACAACAAACATTCTTTGCTGAAGGTTGCCGTGGTTCATTGAGTGAGCGGGTGATAGAAAAATACCAGTTACGTCGTCACTCCTCTTTTCAAACATACGCGATTGGAATCAAGGAATTATGGAAAATAAATCCCTCTAAACATCAACTCGGTAAAGTCGTTCACACCGTCGGCTGGCCTTTAGATCGTCGAACCTACGGTGGTTCCTTTATTTACCACACTGAAAACTATCATCTTGCGCTGGGGTTAATCGTGGGTTTGGATTACACCAATCCTTATCTAGATCCTTTTCAAGAATTGCAGCGCTTCAAAACACATCCCGCGATCCATCACTTATTGGAGGGGGGTGAGTGTATCGGCTTTGGTGCACGTGCATTGAATGAAGGAGGATGGCAATCCATTCCTCAGCTCACTTTTCCGGGAGGTGTTTTACTCGGTTGCGCTGCAGGTTTTCTGAATGTCGCAAAAATCAAAGGCATTCATTATGCAATGAAATCAGGTATGCTGGCAGCAGACGCTTTGATTGCTACCTTAGAAAAAAATGCCCCTAAAAATGAACTGACCCATTACACCACAGCTATCCAACACTCTTGGATAAAACAAGAACTTTATGTCGCACGCAATATTCGTCCTGCGTTTCGTTGGGGCTTGTGGCCTGGACTTTTATATTCAGCGTTAGATCATTATCTCTTACGTGGCCAAGCACCGTGGACTTTATCCCATGGCAAACCTGACCATCTCGCATTTAAATTAGCAAAAAACAGCACAGCTATCAGCTATTCCGCTCCAGACGGTAAACTCACCTTTGATAAATTATCAGCTGTCTATCTCAGTGGCACCCGACACCGTGAAGACGAACCATGTCACTTGAAACTCAAACACCCAGAAATTCCCATCCAATGGAATCAGGTGCACTATGCTGCCCCTGAGCAACGTTATTGTCCCGCTGGCGTGTATGAACTAATCAACAAAGACAACGCTCTACAGTTGCAAATTAATGCTGCCAACTGTATCCACTGTAAAGCCTGCGATATCAAAGATCCCACACAAAATATCTGCTGGGTCACACCAGAAGGAGGTGATGGACCTCGCTATGTGAATATGTAATCATAACTCTAACGAAAAATGGATATCCCTATGGAATATCAAGACTATTATAAAATTTTAGGCGTCTCTCGTAGCGCTAATGCTGACGATATCAAAAAAAGTTATCGCAAATTGGCTCGTAAATACCACCCCGATGTCAGCAAGGAACCTAACGCCGAAGAAAAATTCAAGCAAGTAAAAGAAGCCTACGAAGTGTTGCACGATCCTGAAAAACGTAAAGCTTATGATCAAATGGGCTCCCACTGGCGACAAGGGCAAGGATTTACACCTCCTCCCAACTGGGAACAGGAATTTCGTGCCGGAAGCAGCGAACCATTAGAAGGAAATTTCAGCGATTTTTTTGAAACGTTATTCGGTCGCTTTGGCAGAGGCGCCGCGGGACGTGGTGATTCCCGTCGCGCTTATTCCCAGCCAGGACAAGATCAGCACGCTAAAATCACAGTGAGTTTGGAAGAAGCCTATCACGGCGCCGTGCGAGTGATCACTTTACAAGAGCCCTATTTAGATCCCCAGACACACCAAGTCAGCTATCGCTCCCATCAATTAAAAGTAAAAATACCTAAGGGTGTTGTACAAAATCAGCAAATCCGACTAGCGGGTCAAGGTTCTAAAGGAAGCGGCAATGCGCCTCCAGGTGATTTGTATCTGGAAATTCATTTAAATCCTCACCGCGCATTTCGTATCGAAGGTAGGGACATCTATCTTCACCTGCCAATTACTCCGTGGGAAGCAGCCTTGGGTGCCAAAATAGTAGTCCCTACCCTGGGAGGGGGTGTGGAAATGACCATCCCACCGGCTTCACAAACAGGGCAGAAATTGCGTCTCAAAGGTCGGGGGATGCCGGGAACACCTTCTGGTGATCAATATATTCTACTGAACATCCACACACCCGTCCCTAAAACAGCACAACAAAAACAATTGTACGAACAGATGAAAAATGAAATGGCGTTTGATCCACGCAAAGAATTGTTGACGAGGAGTTGATACTCATGGCAGTGATCAAAGGAGTTATTATTCAACGCACCACGGCGCTGAATTTAGAAGAACTCTGTCGTGCTGTGCAAGTGCAAGACGAACTGATTATAGAACTCATTGAACAGCATCTCATCCAACCCTGCACAGGGGATGCTCCAGACAATTGGGCATTTGATGATATCAGTTTAAGACGTGCCAAAATCGCTGCTAGCTTTAAGCGAGACCTTGAAATGAATTTATCAGGTATTGCCTTAGCGCTAGAATTACTCGATAAAATCGAGTATTTAGAAAATCAACTCGCCCTGCTACAACATCCATATGAAAAATAAAAATCCTGTTATGGGACGTAGGAGCGTAGCATGCTACGTCCCTACTCATTGACCATCACTTCTTAAAATAGGGAACTGAGGGCGATTTATCCGATTCTTCTTGAGAAAAAATTTCTATTTCTGCCTCCTCCCCTGTAAGCAACAAGGTCCCTATACGGAGTTCTTCGTATGCTTTTTCATATACGCTTGTTGGTTCGTCCTCTAATGCTATCTTTGCAATCATTAATTCTTCTTGAAAAATGCCCTGTGCATTGAAAAAATTTTCAATTTGGTTATACGTTTTAGCTGTGTATGGAATCCCGAATAGATCCAGGAGCCATGTCTCAAAATTTTCTTCCTGTAAATTTAAAGCCTTTTCTAGGTAGGCAATGAATACAACCGCTTTCTGATATTCATCGAGTTCCTTTCCAATAGCATCGGCATGTATCAATTGTGAAAATTCTGAAACCTTCTGAATAATCTGCTCGCCTTTAATTTTCCCTCCTTCTGACTGCTTGATCAACGTTTCCGCTTTACACATCACAGAAGATCTTATGGCGTTATAAATTTCTTTACCCAAAGAAGGTATGATAAAGTTTTCATAATTCTCATGATGCGTTCTTAGAAAATTTTCAAACTCCATTGGACTCAGATTAGCATACTTTGGCGTCCACTCTCCCTTCAATTCTGATCGAGATAATCTTAATTGAGATTCTGCTAATTTCTGCACTTCGATAACAAATCTAGAGCAATTGGTTTCTGTCTCAATCGAGGCGCTATTCTCGCTCTCAACAAGATCCATCATTGGTTTTGGTATCCATATACGCAGCCCTGCTGTTATAGACCACTGAATCTTATTATCATTCGCGCTAGCAATTTTTGCTACCGTTTCTGCAAATTCTACATTGCTTGGTCGAAATACGATGAGTGTATTTTTAGAAAATTGCTCTACAGGTTTTGAATCAATGACAAAATTTCGGCTGCCAGTGACGTGTGCAATCTCTACAATGCCTTTTCCTTCATTGCGGACACACAGTGCAACATGCACGTTTTGATAATGCCCATGGACTGTGGGTTGGAAAAATTGCATGCCTTGAATCAGTTGATGCGTCTTACCTGGAACAGCATCGTTAAAAATCAAGACATCCCCTGGGCGTAACTGCCCTGGATCTAGCATTTTTGGAATTCGATGCAGTGCTTCTTGGTTCAAATGCATAGGCTACCTCTGGAATCAGGTAGTTATATTAACCATCCTTTCTTAAAGTAACCTTATAAAACAAAAAATCGTTACTCTCCAGGCGTCCTCAGCAATAGATAAATTTTAACATTTAATAATACATTAATATTTAATGGATACTATAAAATAGTATTTCAGGACCTACGCAGGCGACGTGGACTTGCAGTTAGACTATACATGACTGGCGATGATCGATGCGAAGATGCAACATGTTAAACGATGCAGATATACCGCTCACTACTGGAAATTACTCACATGAAACGAATAGCAATGTGTTTGGATTATGACGGTTGTATATGCACTACAGCTTATGTTTTTCCATTCACACCTGAAAATGTCAAAGATATCAAAACGAATACATCAATAATTGATATTAATATTCAATTATGGGATTTCATCCTTGAACTTTGCAAAGAAAATCCTAATTTAGAATTTTTAACATTAGTTCATTTTAGCGCACGACAAAATGCGCGAACTGACGCAATAAATTCATTTCAAAATGAATCTGAATCATATTACTTAGCAATGGAAAAGATTTTTTGTCATGTAACTAATTTTTTAAAATCTCACGGAATTAATATTAGAGTCAATATTAATTATCTATTAATGCCTGATATTTATCATAACAGAGAGCATGGATATACTTTTAAAAAAGCTGTAGAAGATATTGATTATACTCTTCAAGGAAGAGGTATGATTAACTGCACCCTATCAGATGACGATTTCCTTTATGACGATTCAAAGGTATCATTTGTTTTTGCTCATGTTCATGCTATTGAAGCAGAAGTATTTTACTATCTAGATGATAGATTGGATATATGCAGCACGATTAAGAAATTCTACGGTAATCCAGTTGGTTCATCACTTATACCTAGTGATGTAAAAATTATTTTATGCCATTATGACGATGGCAATTTAAAAAAACCTCCAATATGTGAGATCAATGGAACCGGCGAAAAATGTCATCGATATGCTAATATATTGCAATCAATAAATAAGAAAGAAAAATCAAATTTAAAAATACTGCCTAACACATACGATAAAAATATTGAACAATCGATAAAAAGTTTTTATAAAATTTACCAAGAGCATGTGTATGAAGATTTGTTAAAGTTAACTCCTTTACAAAATGCGCTCTCCGATACATTGCCTATACTTAATAATTCTAGAGAATATGAATTTGACTTAGCGCTTCATCAAGAAACGCAATCTTCGCCATTGCAAAAAAGTTTGCTTAGTGGTTTTATTGGATTTTGGGAGCCAAAAATTGCTTCGCGGAAGGAAAATGATGAGGAACCGAAGAGCAACAAACAGTGTAACATTATTTAAACGACAGCTACGGGTCGCTTTGAAATCGATGGGGATTCACACGCAACACAAAAAGCTTATGATGCTAAACGAACTCAGTGGCTTGAAAAACACTCCCCCATCCCTGCCCTTCCCCCCGTCCTTCGTAAAGGTTACGTTCGTGATTTTATATCAAATTAATTAATCGGTTTCGAAAAACCAGGCGAATCGCTGCCAAGATTACTGCCGAAACTAAAATAACGGCCAGTGCTTCTGCATTGTGAATTTCTAACACCATGACTACCGCCAGACCCGCTGCCGGAGGGTGCTCTGATCGTAACAGCACCATCAGTAAAATAGAAATACCCAGCGAAATAGCAGCTGCTACCTCAAAAACGTGCACACCAGGCACCCCTCCCACCGTACAGAGAGAAAAAGCTGTACATAAAGAGCTTGTAGCTAGTCTCACCATCACCGCACACAAGAGCGCAATGAGATAGCTAACAATAATTTTATAGGGTGCCGCTACTACTGCTTTAGGTGTAACAAAGACAATAAATGCACTGGAAGCGAGTGTACTCGCTCCCACAGCCCATAAGATTTGGGAATTCAACACCCTATCCAAACCTATCAATACCAGCCACATAAATACAGTAGCCGACAATCCTTGTAAAAAAAAATGGGTAGTGTAGTGGTGGTTCCAACGTAATTTCATGTCGATACCTGCTCTGCTGCCCGATGAAGTGTCTCTTGCAGTAAACGCAATACCATCGCAGCAATATGTGCTTGCACTGCCAGGATACCGAGTGCTGTTATCATTGACGCACTATCTAACTGCTGAGCTTCATTCAACTGTTTTCCCTCTACCCAGCGACAACTATATTCGCAACAGGCAATGACCACAGTGGATCCATACGCCAAAAATCGTGCGACTTTAATCACACCACTCTCTGGCATGATTTCTAAATAAAATTGTATCGCATACTCTTGCCCTACCCCCTCTTTACTCGCTGTGACCACCTGAGCACGATGATCATCCAACTGACCTGCATGTGCAGTATGATGAAAATGCTCCAATAAGGCATGAGAATATCGCTTCTTTATTTTATTGTCGCTGGACATTGGTTTTTACTTTATCCCATAAGGGAGACAGGCTTCGTAGACGCTTTACTTCTGTATGAATATGGGTTATCGCATTCCGGATCTCTTCTTCTGTCGTGAACCGCCCAAAGCTCACGCGCAAAGAATTATAAGCTTGCTCTCGTGGCAAGCCCATCGCAACTAATACATGCGATGGCTCTGGATTAGCCGAATTACACGCAGAACCACTTGAAATCGCCACCTGCTGTAAACTGGTCATGAGTGCCTCGCCCTCTACTCCCTCGATGTAAAGGTTGAGACAGCCAGGAATACAGTTCAC
>Ga0155612_144_pt4 | contig 18254 bp, 10 predicted proteins | sample RifCSPhighO2_12_FD_107269 | JGI IMG/M metagenome (GOLD analysis project Ga0155612, IMG submission 107269) | Coxiella sp. RIFCSPHIGHO2_12_FULL_44_14 | reverse complement strand
TTGGTAATGACGTCATTTTGCTTATTATGTCTTTTCTTTCTATTCGGGAATATGGCGTTATTGCTCAAGTTTCGCGAGGCATGAGAACATTATCAGCCAACCATTTTCTATGGAATTGCTTATTAAAACCCAATTTTCAAACAGTAGAACCTGGGGTAGCAAAAAAAATTTTCCTAGAAAATCCAGCAGCGAGGGAGAAACATGTTTTTTTTGATCAAGCAGGAAAAGATTATGTGGCTGGATTCATCAAGCAGCGAATTCAAGAAGAAGCGCTTACGGATATACAAAGTGATTATTTATGTTCTAATCGATTCCAATCGAGATTATGGTGGTCAAAAGTAAGCATGCGAGCAATAGAAGAGCAGATAGCTTGTGATATCCAAGCGACTTCTCCGCAATCATTGCAAGGGTTTAATAACGCACAAATAAAAGGAGTCCGAAGCGGGTTGACTCCTGGGGAGACTCAAACTTCTTGCTATCGAGCACACTCTGATTATTATATTGAGCACGGTTGTGCACCGAAATATCTTTGATCCGATATGTTTTACTGGGTGTCTTTTTGGGGTTGGGCCAAATCCAGTGAAACCTTTTACTTCTATCATCAGTTGATAGCTTAGAGGGGGTCCTTAAGGCATAAAATGAAACCAAGAGGTAAGCAATGCCAATAATCTCTATTCCTCAATTTATTCAGCTATCCAAAAAAGGGGAATTGCCAAAAGAAGTAGAATTAATGCCACCTGAAAGACTGAAGGTAGGGCATGTAGATTATCCAAAAAACATTAACCTTCTAGCCTTTCAAAAACCGGGAGAAACGAAGCTAGCCTACCAAAGTAGGCTAGCTCAGCACGAACAAGAAGTAATAAAACACCAGCGGAAATTAAAACAATATAATCAGCAGAAAGAGGAAAATGAAAATGCTGCAGCAGAATATAAAAAACAAGTTAACAATCTTAATAATAAATTAATTCGATATCTTAAGAAAGATATTTCTACGATCGTTAAGCTTGATGTATCTTGCCTTACATTTACTTCAGACCAATTCAACGATTTCTTAAAGAGCCTTGCAGTTGAGCGCCAACCTTCTTTGCAAACATTAATAATACGTGAAGTGCCAGAATTAAGTTGGCAGGATTTTATTCAATTCCTGAGTAATGGGAAAAATGAGTTTATACACTGTATTGAAAACCTAACAATACAGAAAAACTTGCCTATAGGGGCCTTACACAAATCGGACCAGTTGATTGATGCAGTGAAAGAAAACTATCATCTCTGCACACTACGTGGCATTAATTTAGGTAAAAAAAAAGAAGAGTTAGAGTGTGCGCTAGAAAACAATAAAAATGTAGTCAACATCTTGAAAAATGCGAAAGAAATCCGCCCTTCTTACGTTTTTGAAATCAATTCAATCTTTTTGTCTTCCAGAACGGCCACCCTATTATCGCAAGCGTTCGAATCTATCCCCGAGAACACCGTTGAAATACTGACAGTGGGAAGTCAAGATTTTATCAGCTCTCCTGAAGTCATGAACCTCTTACGGATTTTCATACATCGGCAAATACGAAGCTTGGAAACATTGGATATTACGACTAAAGAAGAATGCTCCAATCAACTATTTGAACTATTTTACCTTGTATCCGCAGAAATTCTTTTTTTCTCTATCTCTAGAAAATGTAGCAATATGAAAATAGAAGAGAAGGAAACAGAAGAAATTTTATTTCAATTTGATCGAGATAAAAAGGCTATTATTTCTAGCAATAAAGATATTCTTATTAAGGCTGCAAGTTCTATGTCAGATGCACGACAATTGGTTTGTTACAAGCTAGAACTTTCAGATGAATTTTACCAGTCTATATCAGGGTTAGATCAACTAATTAAAATTAAATTTATCCAATGCATTAATTTCAGCGCAGAACAATTTTCACTACTTTTTCCTGGTTATAATTTATTAACCTATCTTACTCTCAACAATTGCCAATTAGATGATGAAGGTTTACGCTGTTTGGTTCCTAACCTAAAGCAATGTCAGCATCTGAGCAAGATTGACTTATCTTATAACCATATTAGCGGGCAAGTATTGGACACACTGAAAAAGTTGCTTATAGACAACCGCACTATTAGTAGTGTCGATATACAAAAAAATTCATTAATAGATTTTCCCTCAGATAATGCTTTTACAGAAGGAGATCTACAAATTTTTCTTAAATCATTACAAAAGGGTAATACTGCTCTTACTTCCGTGACGATCATTAATGTTGATCCAGTCGATGACTATGTCAATTATTTTTCTCGAGGTGAAAGAGTAAGAAGAAAATTTTATAAAAAGACTCAAGATTTGATTGACAATTTTGGATCTTCTACAAAAACAAAAGTTGATGAATTGTTGAACGCTGCCCAGAATGGTAATCTAGAAAAAGTAAAAGAAATAGTACGTAGTAAAAAAATTAGTTTATATGCCAAAAATCTTCAAACAGGAGACACAGCATTGCATGTGGCTGTTAAATACAATCGGACTGAAATAGTAAAATTTTTATTACAACATTGTCATCCTTATATAAGAAATAAAAAAGGTGAAACTATTGAAGATTTGGCTGCTCAAAGCAATTGTAATGATCTCTCTCAAATGATCAACGATGCAGCAGAAAATCTTAAAAAGGAAAAACATAAACGCCCTGCTGATGAGTGCTTAACGAGTCCATTAAAAAAGCCCCGTTTAACAACATTGCCCATTCTATGGGGCCAACCTATTCCCACGACTGCTGCCACAATAAGTAATGATACCTCTCTTTCGCCTCTCCTTATTTTTGCTCAACGTGGTGATCTACTTTTATTTCAGAAACAACGAGAGGAAGTTGCTCCCTCACCAAACTCTCCCTTAGAGGTAAATGGATATGGACAAACTGCGTTATGGCTGGCAGTGGCCAATGGCAAGGTTGAGATGGCGCAATATTTGTTAGATTACTTGCCGGATAAGGTGAATCAACCCGATGCTATGAAATTAACTCCACTGCATGCCGCGTGCCAAAGTTTTTTATTGGGGCATGATCCTTTCCCTTCTGCCAGTTTGCTACTGGCAAGACAGGCGTTTCCTAATAGTTTAGATGGATGGGGCCGTTCTCCACTTTTTATGTTAGTGGGGGGATTTGAGCAAACTCAGCCGTTAAGCTCAGTGCTTTTAGAAAAAGCCTTAGGAAAAACCGCGCGATTATTATTGCAGCGAGGAGCGGATCCTAATGCACTATTCAATGATCCGACTTTAGGGCAACAAATTACTATACTTCATAAAGCGATTGCATTAAAACATTATCGGATTGCTGCTGCACTGCTCGATCATCCTGACTGTGATCCAAATATTCAAGATGCTGGTGGTTATACTGCATTGCACATCGCTGTTGTCCAACGTGATGTATTAGGTGTGCGCTTGTTAGTCTGTTATAATAAAGTAGATCTAAGGAAAAGTTCTATTGGTATACTAGAGCCTTTGCAACTGGCAGAAAACATTCATTCCAGCTTGTCTAGTGAGGCTGTACAACAACGTGAGGACATTGAAAAAATCATACTACTGCTACAAAACACGCGAGAAAGCCGTCCAGGAACAGCGGACCATTTGCAGTGGACAGAAAATTTAACTATTCGCTACCAAAAGCACTTTAATGAAAAAGCTTCAGTTGAATTTCAAGCAGATGATATTCATCACGCGTTAAATAATTCTGTGACAAAATTAAAAGATGAATCTCCAGAAGGGAATCAAATTAGTCTTCGTATGGGATTTATCATATCAATTAATTATCAATTAGCGGAATATTTTTCCATAGATTCGTCTCAGTTTGAAGGGGCTATTGCTATTGAGCATCCTAGCAATTATCGTGAAGCTGTGGCAGAGCGTGCTAAAAATGCTCCAGATAATTTGCTAGCAACAGCGGAAGAACAACCAAAAATGGGTAAGCTGTTACGCCCTGAAAAAATTGTTAGCTTGCCTGATGATTCAGATCCCAATTTTGCTCGATTATTTCATCATACAGAACAGAAAGCATTAAATTGGCTGGAAAGAGCAGAAGCGCGAGAAAAAATTGCTGAGCAGTTATCAGATGAACTTGAGAAAAAAAATATTGATCTCAGCCAAGTAAAATTAAAAGCGATGTTTATAGAAATGCATTCTCGCTTTCCCATTTGCGCTAATTGTGAGGCAAGTTTACTGGGTGCTCAATCCCCTCATTCTGCTATTACTAAAGGCATGCAAAGTGTATTATTAGCTCGAGGGTTTCTTCAAAATGAACTCAAACCTTTTCGCTTAATAGTACGTGCTACGATAGCGCAAAATTTTACGCCTACTGCAAGTAGTGCAGAAAAACCCTCTATTGCCATTCTACAAACACTGAATTATTCTAAAAAATGGGGTGGTACACTTTTTAGTAAGTCCTTGCCACTTCGTAATCGAGAAGCAACTTTTTCTTCACGTGGGAAGACCCGGCAAAATGACATCAATACCTATTTTACCTCCAGAAAATAGCAGATAGCCCTTTGCTTGTCTTTATCTTTGAGGAGGGCCCCAAATCCTGTTCTTTCATTCGTTCACAAAAAATTTGATTATTACAAGAACATATTATTTAGCTATTTTTGCTTAAGGAATCATTAAATTGAAAATTAGTTTTGAACCAGTCCCCTCCCAAAATTGACATGGTTAACGTTTTACTGTATTTTAACGACAATTTTAATGTATATTTCATCCTCCATCTTCAGTCTGGAAAAAAGAAACCCTATTCGCTTTCCGCGTATATACCTATGTGGGGCATGGGCGAGGATAGGGATGGGAGTTCGGGTGGGGGCCCATGGCTTTGATTTCTAGTGTATTCCATTGAAACGGGGAGAATCATGAAAAAGATACTGTTACTTAGCACAGGTTCGTTAGGTGTTTTGGCGTTGATGCTGAGCGGTTGTACTTCCAATAATGTTCCCAATTTTCAACCTGATGCCATGCAAGCCTATCAAATTACCCATACTGTTTCTAAAGGGATTGTGTTGGGAGATTTTTCGATGCCAGCAGAAAAAGATAAAAATCATCTTTTATGTCGCCTTTCTGGAAACGTTTATTTGCCCAATAAGACGACTTATTCTCAATATATCAAGCACGCTTTTGCGACCGTTTTAATTACAGCAAACAGATATAGTGTTGAAAAAACGGCAAAAACTCACACATTATCATCTGATATCACGAGTGTTAATTTCGATTCATTAGGTGGAAAATGGATGATCTCGGCAAACATGAGAGTGGATCATTATCCTCTTGTCAGCATTAGCAGCAGCACGCGATTTGGTACTGCCTGGAATGCAGGCACTGCGTGTCAGAATGTTGCTCAGGGATTTGAAACAGCCGTTCAAGATTTTATTTCTCAAACATTAAATAATCCTCGAATAAAAAGGGAGTTAAATATTTAATGAGTTAATGAGCTGCATTAAATGGAGAAATTATTTTAAGCTTTCAAGGAGCGTTATCATGATAAAAAGGAGCGTTATCATGATAAAAAGGATACGAAACAATGACTAACCATCCTACTTCGTTATTTAAACGTTGTGTCGTAGAAGTGACAAGTGTTGCTTTGTTTGGAGGTATTTTTGTTATTGACGTCGTACAACGGGCGTTGAAAGAAAAATTTATCTATCTAGAAGAACTAACGCACTGGAGCTTAATTTTCAACATCCTAGTAGGTATTCGTAACCTTTATGCACCACATCAATCTACGTCATCACAAGCGATGACTCAGTTTCTTCCGAAAACGGCTACCACAGTAGCGGGACATGTCATGCTGTTATTTTGGACTTTGCAATATTCCGAAACGACACATAAAAATGCCTGGTTAGTGTTGCCGCATGGGGGAACATGGTTGATTTGGATCGTGCGTAATTTATTATTAGGAGAAAATTTACATACGGTGAAGAATGGGCATTATAAGGAGGCCCTGATATCGACGCTCAAAAACAGTGGACCCGCAGTGATGTTTATGGGTACTTATGGCCTAGCTGCCTGTGTGGTTAGCATCAGCCAGGAAGGCGATATTTATCCTGCTATTCCTTGGAATAGTGATTGGGTGAAGGCGTTGATAGTGAGTGTACTGGGTATCTTGGCGACACCTGTTACGGCGCTGTTTTCTCAACTCACACAAGAGGCCGTGCGAAAAGTACTTCCCTGTTATTTCAAAAAACCCATGGAAGCGCAGGCGCTGTTAGAGGCGGGTATGACGCCACGGACCTTTTAACTTAAAACAATTTTATCATCCCAAAGCTCATTTAAAAAATCACGCCAAAAAATTATTTCGATATTATCTATTTTTCGGCGCAATGGATCTTGACTAACTAGGAAATATTGACGACAAATCTTTTCTTCCATTAAGGCTCGGAGCCCCTTTACATGTTTATCTTGCACACGGGATGCAGTTTTCACTTCAATAGCAGTATGATTTTCAACAAGAAAATCTACTTCTTGGCCGTTAGTCGCCTGCCAATAACTCAGCATAAAGTGTTTGCGGCGATAACTGATATAGGCACGCAATTCTAGTGCGATAAAATGTTCAAATGCTTGGCCAAATAAATCAGACTGTGGCTCCAAATGACTTATTCTGGCCAATATATTTTTCACTCCTAAGTCAAAATAATAAAATTTCGCTGTGCTAATGGGTTTTCGTTTCACACTTTTTGTCCAGGCGGGAAGCATAAAGCCGATGAAAGTATCCTCTAAAACGTAATAGTATTCGCGTACCGTACTCGCAGGAACACCCGCATCATTCGCAATATTGGAGAAATTTAACAAATTGCCGCTGGTTAATGCAGAAAAATGTAAAAATCTCGTAAAAGCGGGTAATTGCCGCACCACAGCTTCTGCTTGAATTTCTTCTTTCAAATAAGTATTCGCATAAGCGAGTAATTCTTCTTTGGGATCATCGCTTAAATATACGACAGGTAATCCACCGTAGATTAAGTATTTTTCTAGATTAAATTGCGGAATTTCTGCATAAGATAGACCAAATAATTCCGCCTGCCATGCTCTTCCAGCTAGTAAGTTGGCATGTTGGCGTTTTAACTTGCGTGCGCTGCTCCCGGTTAGTAGAAAACGTATTTTTTCCTTTTCGATTAATCGATGTACTTCATCCAATAGGGCAGGGATACGCTGTATCTCATCGATGACCACTTCGGTTGGCTGCGGGTATCCTTGAATGATGGACTTCAGTTGCCACGGTTCACTCGTGAGGCGCAAGTACAGTTCATTGTCTAACAGATCGAGGATGGGCATTGTTTTATCAAATTGGGTGGCGATGAGCGAGGATTTTCCTGTAGCACGGGGCCCAAACAGAAAAAAAGACTTCTTTTTCAATAGGTTAGGTAAATTTAGGGTGCGTTGGAGCATTCTCATAATCCACAACTCTGTTGCTGGTTATCTTAATATATAGCGATACCGCTGTGGTTTGTCAATCAGGAAAGATGCTCATCCTGTGCATATTCTGTTGTGTATCATTCTGCTTTGCTGGATGAATGTAAGATAGTCAGCCATTTTTGTAATTGTGCTTGAGTGATGCCCAAGCCTGCGATACGTTGCGGACTCATTTCTTCCAAGTCTTCTTTCACATTTTTTATAAAGTGCTCTTGATATTTTTGGGGGATATTTTTTTTAGTTTCTTTTTTTAAATAGTAGTTTAATTCATTTCCAATTAATAATTTAATAATAATATTTCTAATAAGGTCGCGACGTTGTTGTCGAAAACGAATTCGAACTTCATCAAAATTGATTGTGTTAATGGTAGTATCGTATTGCAGGCAAGTTCGAATATAGGAAAAATAATAAAGATCAGCTAACGGCCCGATTTCATTTAGCTCATAAATGGCAATCATGGAAGAGGCATAATCATCTTTGTCAATATCATTAAATGATAGCGGTACTAAATTATTTTTTAACAATGGAATATTAGCGCTTAATCGGGCTGTTCTTTTATTAACATCTGCGAAAGCTTGCAAATAAGAAATGTGTACTAATAGGAAAAAACTTTGTTCGAAAGGATCGATAATTTCTGAAGCTTTTTCAGTAATAATAGTTAATTGATTTTTTAATTGTTTTTTATTTTCAAGAGGCATATAAGTAGAGGCAGAAATACGTACCCCATGATCTCGCAATTTTCCCGAATAACGATTAGTGACTAAGCCATCTGACAATAAATAATGTAATGTACAAATTTCAGTATAATCAATTTTTATTTTTTGAATATTGCTAACCAAATGGTGTATTGCTTCTTTGTGATTAAGGATCATGATCTTTTCTTCATCGAGCTTGCCTGCAGTGGCTATTCCCTCCAGGATTAATTTTTTCGTTTCTAATAGAGAATAAGTATTACCTTCTAAGCGGGATGAATGGTATGACAAATCGATTAATAAACGGTTGTAAATTTTTCGCGCAAATGTACCCGCTGGCTCCTGTGCTTTTGTGCGGCGACCTTGCATAGATAAGTGCTTGCGTGTTTTCTCTGAGAGATAATAAGTGTGATTAGGTTGGTATTTGTTTAACCAATTCCTGTTGTATGCAATTGGGTTGCGCTCGAAAATGGGCTTTTTAATATAAGCGATACTCTGTTGACTTGGTAGACTAAAAATAACAGTCGTTTTTTCTTTTTTTTGATTCACCATGATTAACGAAAGTGCTTGGTAGCGCGAACCGCGTTTTTGACCGGTTTTTTCAACGACATTTTCTTTCACCCAGTGGCTTAGCCAACGACGTACTGATCGCTCTGCATAACCAGGTCCCAATAGCAGTAATAACTCGGGAAGGCTGAGTGGTTGGTTTTGCTGCTGGAGGATTTTAAATAACTGGGATTTTTTGGTCTGGGTATCCATGAATACGGCCATTTTTGGACATGAATACGGCCATTTTAGCCTAAATACGGCCATTTTGCAAGAAATACGGCCATGTTAGGTGAGGTCTTAGCCCATGATAGTAAGACTGAGCTGACAAACCCCATCGATGAGTATTCCAAGCACTTCTCCGTCTTTGGGTTCAATAGCTCGAACGTACATTGATGTGCGTGAAGGGAGACGCAGACAATGAGTAAATTGACCCCGGTTGAGTCGAAATGCTCATATTTCGTTAACTTTCAAGTGCTAATATTTTGCATGAATGGCTGTCAATGTGAATAGGGTGCTGTTGTTATGGGCAAAAAGTTACGCTATAAGAAAAGTGAACAAGCGCTGGAAGTACTGGGTATGTCTCTTTCGTATGTGGAGCGTAAACCCCATCAGCACTCAACTAGCGCGCTTTCTGATACACCGAAAGAGCATCGTGCGATAGAATTCACTCAACAAACCTGCGATCTATTTACGCAATGGGATGGAGAGAATTCAAACCTTATTTTGCAAAAGCTTTATGAGATAGCGCCTTTCTCTTATCATAGGCAAAATAATTCGCCAGAAAACGGCATTCAATACATTGCTATGCAATGGGCCATCGCATTGGAAATAATAACGGAAAAATCTGGTAAAGATCTTATTTTAAATCAATTGCCGAAATTAATAAAATTACTCAATCAAGAATATGAAAATTTCCACCAGCCGAGATATATCATTACATTCTTACTGAATTTTGGGAAGATCATCAGAGTGATAATGGAACCTCATCTTTTTGATGAGGTTAAAGCGTTGATCCCGAAAGAAATGGTTTCTGTTTTCTTGAAAAAATTAATTACGTACATGAATAATAATGAACAATCTAACAATCCAGAATCAAGATTGGATCAAGATATTGCTCAGGCTTTTTTAGGATTAGGCTATATGGCGAAACGAGGAATTCCGTTGATAGTTGAGTCAGAGCATATCTATGTATTATTGTCTGAGTTAGCCAAACGTATTCAAAAAACGAATAAGAAAGCTGCGCAGCATATCAGTAATGCTTTGTTTGGGTTAGGTAATATAGCTCAGGCAGGTATTTCGTTTAGTATTGATCCGAAAGATGTGCATACACTGCTCATGGATCTTAATGCAGTTCTTGGAATGGTCGACAAACCGACACAAGATATTAGCAACAGTCTGTTAGGATTGGGCTGTATGGCACAATCGAAAATTCTATTGCAGATCGACCCAGCTGATATCCAGGTGCTGTTCATGCAACTGGTGGATCGTCTCGATACTAGCGATAAACCCACTCAAAACATTGGCAATACTTTATTAGGGTTAGGTTATATAGCGCAAGCAGGCATGCACTTTACTATCGATTCAAAAAATATTCATAAGCTCTTAACTCAACTTATCCACCGACTTGAAAAAGGATATAGATTCGCGGAAGACATTTCACACAGTTTTGTAGGATTAGGTTATATGGCACAGGCAGGTATTCGATTCACCATCGATTCGACAGATATTTGTCAACTCTTGCGTTTACTTGTCGACTGTCTTGAAAATGGTGAAAGACCTACTCAAAATATTGCCAATACTTTTTTGGGATTAGGTTATTTAGCACAAGCAGGGATTCGCTTTGAAATTAATTTAGAAACCATTATCGATACGCTCTTAACTTGCCTGATTCGATGTCTTAATACTCAAGTGAGACCGACCCAGGCGATTGCCAACTCCCTTTTAGGATTAGGTCGTGTAGCGCAAGCAGGCATATGTTTTACCATTGACTCAAAAAATACTCATGAGCTTTTAGCACAACTGATTCACTACATTGACTGCAGTGACAAACCGGCACAAGACATTTCAAATAGTTTTTTAGGATTAGGTTATATGGCGCAGGCTAATATTCCATTTGCCATTGACTCGACGTTGATTCATGCGTTGTTGATACAGCTTATCGCTAGTCTTAAAACGAGCGATGGACCCGCGCAAGATATTACTAATAGCCTTTTAGGACTAGGCTATATGGCGCACGCAAAAATTCGGTTTGAAATTGATTCAACAATCATTTTTCAATTGTTGAACGCTCTTACTGAAAATTTTCATCAAGGTAACAGAAGTGCTCAAGGTATTGCCAATACTTTTTTAGGGTTAGGCTATATGCTTCAAGCACAAATCAAATTTGAATTCAATACAGAGAGTGTTTTCCCGCTGCTACTGAGGGTGCTTATTCAGTATCTTGAAAAGAGTTCAAGACCTACTCAAGACATTGCCAATAGCGTGTTAGGGTTAGGTCATATGGCGCAAGCAGGTATTCAGTTTACAATCCGTTCTGAAGATGTCCATACACTGTTAAAATATTTCGCCGAGCAACTTGCAACGGGTGACAAAATTACCCAGGAGATTGCTAATACTTTTTTAGGATTAGGCCGTATGGCGCGAGCAGGGATTCGATTTAACATCGATTCGAAAGACATTCAGGCACTTTTAACGCCACTTGCACGGTTACTTAAAACCAGTGACAGACCCACACAAGTTATTGCCCATACTTTTTTAGGATTAGGCCGTATGGCGCGAGCAGGGGTTCCATTGACAGTCGCATCAGCCGATATGAGCACACTATTAACTCATCTTGTCAACAATGTTAAAAAGAGTGTCAGGCCTATTGAAGACATTGTCCATAGTTTATTAGGATTAGGTTACCTGGTGCAAGCAGGAATTCCATGTGAGGTGAACGCAGCGAGCGCTTGTACGTTGCTGATGTATTTCATCACAAAAATAAAAAAAAGCAATAAGCCGACACGTGATATTGGCAATGCTTTATATGCTTATTGCTGCTTATTAGATTTTTCTTTGAGTGCTGATGAATTTCATTGTTTCACAGACTTGCAAAATATCTTTTTACAGAATATAAACAATGCTTCTTTGACAGCGATTACTCAAATGGCGCAAGCGCTGTGTACGGTCGGACAATCTTTACCGGAAGCCATTATTCATGCATTGGAGCCAGGTAAACCTACTCCCAATGGTATTCAAGAGAATATTATTAAAGCATTTGAAAATCACTCGGGTATTCAGCGTATTACTGCTGAAGAACGTATAGGTGCTTGGTTTGTGGATTTATATCTGGAATTATCAGGGAAAAAAATCATTATCGAAATAGATGGTTTGCATCATTACGACAATGGGAATCATGGAAAGGTATTAAAATTAAGAGATACAAAACGTGATACATGGCTGCAATCGCAAGGGTATGTTGTACGGCGTTTTGATTGTGATGCGGCAATAGAAGACAAGGTACAGGCTTATATCGATGAGCAGTTGCGCCTTTTATCATTACCCCAGGCTGCTCTTTTGATTCCTCCTCCGAAAGAAGAGGGAGTATGGAGAAGATCTCGCTCGTCCAAAAGTAAGCACAATAGTGCGCCTTCTGCATTAGAGACACAAAAGCGAGTCATCAATCCAATCATCAATGCGGGGATTAAAAGATTGGCACAATCTTACTATCGTTGTGGTCGTCCCGTTCGTATTGAAAATCGCAAACAGCTGGCGGAGATGTTGGTGGCACAGGGGCTTCAGAAAATACAAACACTGGATCTGGATGACCTAGCCATATTCATTCAGCAATCTGCTCGCTCCAACGGTTGTTCGCGAATGACTAATTTGTTTGCATCGAAGGCGGTATATGACATTGATTTAGCAGCACTCTGTCGATTGATTGATGTTCATTTTAGTCGAAGCGGTCTCAAAAATGTGCTTTTGCGTTGATGCTTTGTCGACAGTGATTCTGCGCTGCTCATTTACTAGCGTGTAAACTGCGCTGCTTGAACCATTGTCTCCTTGCCTGAACGCAAAATCCCTATTTTTGAGACCACTTCTCGATTCCCATCCAGGCGAAGACGATAGATTTATTCATAACGCATCGATTTAGCGAATCTTTCTCAAGATTATTTAAATGAAGTATCCTTTTTGTTGAATACGCGACCTCGTAAATGTCTGGGGTTTAAAACTCCTTTAGAGGTCTTTGTTGAACGGTGTGGTGCAACTTCTCCTTGAATGTGCCCCAAGCTCAAGGATTACGCAAGGGTTTTTCTTAATTTTTTCTTAAGCACATAGTTTTCGGGTCGTCCGTTTAGGACATTTTCTGTAAGCGAAAGACGTGGTATATTACTATAGTTAATTTGCTTCTAACCTGAAGAAAATATATTTAAGAGTGTAACATGCGTGAGAGTAGCAGTTGGAAAATCCTGGGCCTTAAAGAAATCGCCCAATCTAAAAACTTGCCCACTACATTTATTGTTGGTGTCAGTATAGGCGACAGAAAACTTGAGGGTTCTCAGTTTCTGGCGCTGATGCGTAAAATCAACGAACTTTCAAAGTCAATAGACCTAAGATTTTGTTTCATAGCGATTTGTGATACCTTGCAGCGTTATAATTATATGATAGATGGAAAAATAAATGAGGAAGTAGCGCTTGCTACCTCAGCGCGTGCAGGGGAAATTTGGATTAAAAAGAATTCTGAAAGTCTACAAGAGCTACACGTCCCTTATAAAATAATTCGATGGTCTGAATGGCAAGAGAGAGTAGATTTTAAATCTATAATTTCACGCGTTGAAGATGCTTATAATGAGGACTCCAATTTTAAAATGGCTGTCAATCAATCTGCGATGTCATTCTCCAGTCGCTTCAAAAAACGTTATGAAGAAGCAAATGGCAAAGAGGCTTGCATCAACATTGACGAAAGTTTGTTGCAAGAATGTTGCCGTCGTTATTTGATCGAAGAATCTGCAGTGATTATGCACTATTGGCCGGAATATGAGTCAGCTACGCAAAAAATCATACTCTACCCTGGAAGGATGACTGCGGCGCTTGAAATTGCTTATGAAAAATTTGTTCATCAAAAGAGTACTTTTCAATGGAAAAAATATAGATTTAAAGAAGTGGCTTCCACTGAGTGTTTGCACTCTATACCTTCCACGTTAGCTGATATGTTAAATAAACATTCTCCAGTCAATTTTCTTGAAAATTTTGAAGGGTCTGACAAAAAAGTATTCTTAGTTTCATTGGCTGCTTATACAAGCATTATGCAATGCCAACACCGCCCCCTCACAGAAATCCTTTATTTGCTTGAAAATTACACTAAATTTTTACTAGACAAAGCCGAAAGTATAGAAATGCCAGAATCTGTGCTTAGCAGAAGCCTCTTTTATACACCCCAACTGACCTCCTTAACCACCAGAAAGGACTCATCCTCAACCATACAGCCTGCATTTGACCTGCTAGGTAAAACAACGGCCCTAGAAAACCACTCTTAAATACTTAAGAGGGCATTAATTGTGATACAATACGGGTTGTTTATTGCCCGCAGTATGTTTACTGTAGTGCTAGTAATGGTTTATTTGAATACCGGACGATGCTAATGGAAAGCTACAAAAAACAAGCAAGACAATTCTCTCACATGATTCATTTCGAGCATTTGCTCGATGTCACGCCAAGCAGCATTTACTGGAAAGATCTCAATGGTATATATCTGGGTTGCAACCACACAATGCTCGCATTGGTGGGTATTTCCTCGATCGATGAAATCATTGGTAAAACTGACTATGATCTTCCGTGGAAACTCTCCGCAGATGAACTGCGACGCAATGACAGACTGGCGATTGAAGAAAAAGGGTTAATGCATTTTGAAGAAACAGGAAAATTGATTGACGGATCAGTTGTAACAGTTATCTCTAATAAAATGCCGCTGACTAATGAATCAGGAAAAATAATCGGCATCATCGGATCCTCTATTGATATTACTTACCTCAAAGAGGTAGAGTCGGCGCTAAGAAAAGCAAAAAAAGAAGCCAAAAAAACCGCAGAATTGAAATTAGAAAATGAACTTCAAAGAAAAGCTTTAGAAGAGCAGAAAAAATACACGAAAATCGCAGACCAAGTGGCGCATGACATACGCTCGCCGGTATCGAGTTTGTTGATGATTATTCGTTCCTGTACAGACATACCGGAAGCCGAACGAATTGCGATGCGTGAGGCGGCCTCTCGGGTAAGTGATATTGCTAATAGTTTGTTAGTTCGTTTTAAACTCAAATCCACCGAAAGTGAAGCGATCTCCGAAGTGGGATCACCAGTTGAATTCACTGCCATCGAGCCCTTATTGGTGTCGATTACGTTACTGCAACTAATCACCGATAAAAAATACGAATATCCGCAGGTAACCTGGGTGTTTGAGGTGGCGCCGGATGCTCACTTCGCGTTTATTAAAAGTGATCCCAGTGGGTTTAAGCGAGTAATTTCCAATGTCATTAACAATGCTGTGGATGCGTGTCGTGACCGGGAGGCATGCATTACCGTGCACCTACAAGTGGACGATCATCGTGTTCGTATTAGCATTGAAGATAACGGCACCGGGATTCCGCTGGACGTTTTAAGGAAAATCCAACAGGCTATCTTGGTGACATCTGGAAAAAAAGATGGTCATGGAATTGGATTAACACAAGTCCGAGAAACTGTACAACGCTACCGAGGAGAAATTTCATTTGATTCTCAAGTAAATAAAGGTACGCGAGTCACATTAACGTTTCCCCGTACAACTGTTCCGGACTGGATGGCTGAACGAATTTTAGTACATCCGAACGACGTCATCGTCATTTTAGATGACGACACATCCATTCATGGGGCGTGGGACTCTCGGTTTCAGGCGATTTTTAAAGAAGCACCTGGGATTCAGTTAAAACACTTTTCTCGCGCTCGAGACACATTGGCCTTTATTCAGTCTTGCTCACCCGCAGAAAAAGCACGATTATTTCTGTTAACCGATTACGAACTGTTAAAAGAAGATATGGATGGATTGATGGTGATTGAACAAAGTAATATTTCGTATTCGTTCTTGGTGACAAGCCACTATGCAAATCCTAAAGTGCAAGAACGTGCGGCGAAAATAGGGAGTAAAATTTTACCGAAGCAAATGGCCTCGGAAATTCCGATTATCGTTGAACAAGCATCCCCTACTCAAGAAGAATCCACCGAACCCACGCCCACCCTCATTGATTTAGTGGTGGTGGATGATAACAAAGATTTTAGGGATACGTTAACGCGATTTGCATTTAGTAACTTGAAGGTTGTGGCATACCATCGACCGGAGGAGCTCTTAAAAAATCTGACTTCCTATTCCAAAGAAACGAAGATGGTGATCGATAATCAATTTGATAACAGCACAATTTCTGGTATTGAGCTTATCCAAAAACTACATGAGCAAGGATATTCGCGCTTGTATTTATTATCCGGCTGGATATTTGAGAAAGGAGAAGTGCCGGATTATATCACCGTGATCCGCAAAGACGACATAGATGCGATCAGTCATATTGCATTGGAGTAAATAAAAACACAAAAAGTCTGGTTAGCAACTACAAAACTAGAATGATACTCAGATTGCCACTGTTTTTTTTAGAATTAGAGAATTAATCCTACCTTTGACTCTTTTCGAAAAGAGCGCGTTCTTAAATCATAAATAAGGTTCAATACCATTCGTCATTCTCTGTAATTTCCAATCAGATCCATTTTTGGTTATTTTTGCTAACCTAAACCCAGTCATTCTAAAGCTGGCATTTGTCCTTAATGTATCTTATAATCTTATTTGTAAGATTATCGAGGAATATAAAATGCGTCGGTTAGCAACTACAAAATTGTCCTCCAAAGGACAGATCGTAATTCCTGAAGAAATTAGAGACAAGCTCGGCCTTCACAGCGGTGATAAATTTATTGTGATTGCCGAGAAGGATGTGATTATTTTAAAAAGTATTGAGCCTCCTTCTATGAAAGATTTTGATAGGTTAATCACCGAAGTGAGGAAAGCCGCCAAGGAAAGTGGTCTTAAAAAACAGGATATACAAAATGCCATTAAAATTATCCGACGGAAAAAATGATTTTGTTCTACCGATAGCATCGGAAAGTTCATTTAACTGATTCCGTATTTCTAGCGGAATACGGATACTTAACGTGACTGCTGGATTTGCACGGGCCATCATTACCCCCTGCCGTTGTGACATTAGGCTTCCCTCTTCATAGGACAGCGGGTATTCGTGATGTCCTGGTTACTGATGGTATTGTTTGACCAGGTCGGCATTGCTAACGTTGGCAACGTTAGGTATACTAACGTTAGTAACGTTAGCTTTAGGTGAGGTCGATAATGGACATCAGCAGGATCAATGATCATTTATCACGCGGGCAAATCGATCAGCCTGGAATATTTCCACATGTAGACCAGCTCAAAGGGGCACGATATGTATTCCACGTTGATTTTGGTTTACCAGCATTGCCTACCGAGCCCGGCATTTTACTCATCCGTGGGGCACGACAATATGGCAAAAGCACCTGGCTGGAGCAGCAAATTTATTACACGATTCAGCAATTTGGGCGTGGAACTGCTTATTACTTGAATGGTGATCATATACCAGATGCCGATGCACTGGAGCAGGCGATCGATCAATTATGTCACGCCTACCCACAGGACACTTCTGTTAGGCGATTATTTATCGATGAAATCACCGCTGTTCCGCATTGGGAACTGGTACTCAAACGGATGGCTGATCGCGGTCAATTATCGAAAATTCTGGTAGTAACCACAGGGTCGAAAGCCACTGATCTTAGACGAGGAACAGAAAAATTACCGGGCAGAAAAGGTAAATTATCTCGAACCACTTACTTGTTCACTCCTATCTCTTATCGTGAATTTAAACGGCAGTGTGGTGAAGTATTAGGTAAAAATACCCTGATCGCTTATTTGTTGTCGGGAGGTTCACCCATTGCCTGTGCAGAGCTTGCAACGACAGGTATTATACCAGAATATGTCATTGAATTAGTGCGTGACTGGATTGACGGTGAAATAGCGAGATCTGGTCGTTCAAGATCAGTGATTATTAATATCATGAACGTTTTATATCGTTTTGGCGGCACTCCCGTCGGACAAGCAAAATTAGCGCGAGAAGCAGGGTTAGCGAACAATACTGTCGCTGCAAATTACGTCGAAATTCTTCGCGATTTGGGTTGTATTGTACCTGCTTATCCGTGGGATAGAGATCGTCATAGTCTTATTTTGCGTAAAGCATGTAAATATCATTTTACAAACTTATTGGCTGCCATCAGCTATCATCCTATGCGTCTCAGAAGTATTGGTGATTTTTCTACATTGACATCTCACGAACAAGGGGTGTGGTATGAATGGCTTATTGCACAAGAGCTATTACGGTGTCATGCGATACGGGGCGACACTATTTTAGAGCCGTTGGCTTTTTGGCAAAATGCCAATCACGAGATTGATTTTTTAATGTCAAAAAGCCATCTACTGGAGGTTAAACGTGGCGGGAGTTCTGCTCGTGAATGGAGCTGGTTTG